>Ga0209542_10002284_pt1 | contig 43163 bp, 41 predicted proteins | sample RifCSPhighO2_01_FD_184028 | JGI IMG/M metagenome (GOLD analysis project Ga0209542, IMG submission 184028) | Soil microbial communities from Rifle, Colorado - Rifle CSP2_plank highO2_0.1 (SPAdes) (version 2) | ecosystem: Environmental > Terrestrial > Deep subsurface > Rock core/Sediment ... | reverse complement strand
AGACCCACTTGGTCAAATAATCTGTGGTGGCATTTAATTGTCAAAGTTCAAACCCGGAGATGAAAGAAAGACCCCGCTTTTTTCAAAGCGGGGTCTTTCGACACACAGATAACCACAGGTTACCGCAACCGCTTTGAATAAAGTTTTGAATTTCTAAACATTTCTAGGTAGTCGCCATTCTATACCCTATCAAATTCTATGTCAACAAGAGTCTTTAGTATCAGAAATAGCCTTATTTTCAGATGATTTTAATAGTTCAGAGAACTACACTTCTTTTTTATATACAAACTCTACGATCGTATGGTTTGTATACAAGTTATGATTTCTAATTGGCCTGATTTCATGACAGAATTCAAGGATGCGTAAATATTTCTCGATAGCTGTGTTGGGATTGAGCTTGACCTTCTTTGGCTTCCTATTAGGTGTTCAACGTACGGAGAATTTCTCCCGGACGACATCTCCCGAAACGACTCTGACCGAGACACTGCCTAAAGAGACTTACCCTTTAGCGGCTTCTACCATTGTTGCCGATCAATCGAAACAGTCATACGAAGTAGTTAAAATAGTCGACGGAGATACTATTGATGTCCAGTTGAATGGAAAGGTGGAGAGAATTAGATTTATCGGCATAAATACGCCAGAGACAGTGGACCCAAGAAAACCGGTTGAATGTTTTGGTATTGAAGCGTCAAACAAAGCAAAAACTATTTTGACTGGAAAGAATGTAATTTTAGAAAACGATCCAGCCCAAGGAGAAAGGGATAAGTATAATCGCCTTTTACGATACGTTTTTCTCGAAGATGGAACTAATTTCAATCTCTTGATGATTCGAGAGGGCTATGCCTATGAATATACTTACGATGGACCTTACAAATATCAGACCAAGTTCAAACAAGCGCAGAAGTATGCTGAGGATAACAAACTTGGCTTGTGGGGAAAACTTTGCGAAGGTCAGACCTCCGTTATCACTGCACCAGCGGCCGAGGCCGCTGGTGCCTGTGTCATCAAAGGCAATATTAATGCGAAAAAGGAGAAGATTTACCACGCACCCGGCTGCGGCTCATACAATAAGACTGTTATTGATGAAGATGCGGGGGAGAAATGGTTCTGCTCGGAACAAGATGCCATCGATGCGGGCTGGCGCAAAGCGTTGAATTGCTAACTTTTACCAAGTATTTTTCGCAGTCTTTTTATATTCATATTATGTACATTTTATACGATCGTAAAGTTTGTATATAACCGAGACGATGAATTATGCCTGTGTTACTGTTTTTAAGGGCCAACCTTAGCAATAATTGCTTCAGTTTTAGCAATCATATCTAAGGCAGCAAGAGGATCGATCTTGCCTTTATTGCTCTGCGTTTCTACTTTTGAAATAAAAGAATTCAATTTTATAATGGCTAACTTTTTTGCTAGTTTTACTTTGAGTTCATGAAGCTTGGGATATTTCTCCCCTACTGGTCGAGTAATTTCCGCTTCTTTAAGAGCTGCTAAAATAATTTTAAGGTCACTAAATAACGATTGGTGTATTTTCTTGTCACTTATCTGCCCTGATTCGTAATACTCTTTTAAATCTTTGATTAAATCATCGGTGAGTTCTATGGCAGATTTTTCAACTCCTGGTTCGATTATCACCGGTTCACTTATTTCGATGGGCAATCCGGGAGATTGCGGATCAATGGTGGCGGTGTATTCGATTTTCTCTCCTTCCACAACATCTTTTTCAGTAGTGACAATATTGTCAGCACTGTCTGTAAAACCAGCCACTGCCATGTGATACTCTCCGTTTGCCGTACCTGTAAGTTCTATTTTGTATTGGCCTGGGAGTCCGTCGGGAATAATTACTATCTTTACTCCGTTTGGATCACTCTCTCCCGTATAAATCGCTCCGGGAATTTCGTTTGTGTCCTTTGTCACTATTCTTTCTTGCGGGTCGGTAATCTTTACTTCCACTGGTGAAGCAAACCAAAAAGAAGTGATATTGTCCGGTTCGACTGGCGGGATATAAGCAATTGTTGGTTGAGCAAGAGACAGAGCAGTAAACACTTCTGGAATGGCGGTCGTGGGAAGGTCTCCGTGTTTGGAATCAATTTCTACCTGTTTCAGAAATTCGTCTATGTCACCTTCAAATTGTGCGTAGACTGCGGGGAATATTTGTGCAAAGAGTCTCTGTAAAAAATTCTGCGCTGGTTGCTCTGGAAAAACAAGATCGCTTATAAAAGCGCTGTCGAGTAGCACCCTATTATCTCCGTTAGTATCATTGCGTATTGGGGTAAGAGGTTCGGGTATTCCATCAACCCAAAGTTTAGTTTCAGAATCTGGTCTAAGTAAGACAGGAATATTTCCTACTGTACCTTCTCCTTTGCCTGCTATAACCGTAATACCCCCCAGGTTCTGAAGCGCTAGTCCTGTACCGGAGAAATTCAGATTTTCCAAAAACGGATTTTTTGCCTCTACTAAACTGTGATACGATTTCGTGCTACCCTCTGACTCCGAATCAATTAAAAAGTCATAAACCGGAAGTAGTTCTCTGATAGAAGGAATGAAAGAATGCACTGTGTCATAGTTATCAATAGTCTGAGCTGTAGCTGTAGTGATGTACCACAAGTATATTTTTATACCCACTTCTTCAGAGGTACCCCAATTTTCAGGGATAAAACCTCCTTCCCATAAAGTATAAACATCGGAAGAACCATAGTTTGGAGTTCCTAACATAACAAACTGATCAACATCATTTCTGTAATCATCACTCTGTATATATCTGCGAGCCATCAGTCCACCCATGCTGTGAGCAATAATATCCACCTTACCTGTCGGGGAGTTTAAGAGAGCCTTATCTATAGTTGGGATAAGATAGTCTGTAGCAGAATTAATGTTGCTTTGACGCCAATCGTAGAAAGCAATAAACAGTGTTACGTCTTTCTCATACCCAGCATTCTCTAAAGCATCAATCATATTGTTCCAAGTATGATCCAAGGGGAAGAAATTCCAATTTCCCAGATCATCCTTTTGAAGCATTGTCTCCCAATTCCAAGAGCCCATAATTCCCGGAACAAGAATAATAGGTTCTAGAGAAGATTCTTGTGCTCTAGTATTAAAGATAGGAAAAACAAACAAACTTATTACAAACAAGTACTTGAGTATTTTCATAGATTAATTTATTAAAAATAATTTCTACCTATGGAACCAAGAGTAACCGCCATCAAATATAAAGTTACCACAATAAGACTGAAAAACAATAGAATAGATAGCGCAAGAGAAATTATAAAATGTAATAAAGAAAATCTACTTTTAATAATCAACTTTGAACAGTAGAAAATTAGTAAAGACCACAGTGGTATTATCATAAATAGCTCATGGAATAATACGTTAGCAATTGCATGCTGTAGCCAACTAGAGTTGGGGTGGTTATCGTAAAGAAAACTATCAACTTTACTTAGAACCCAAAAATGTAAGGAGTAAATTGCGAAAGACAAAAGATAAGCACCTATTACATGCTTCCAGTTGACTAGGAGATGCTGTTTCCACTTCCTAATACCTAGATATATAAATGGAGAAAAAACGAGGAGGATAGAAATTATGAGTATTCCCCATTCGATTACAAATGCAAGCGACAAATTTGGTGTAAGATATGGCTTCATTCGCGTATTTTTAGGAAAAAGCGCTTAAGCTTTGAAAGCCAACCCCAGAAACCACTTGATTCGGCCCCGGTTGCCGCAGATGCCACAGGCATAATCTCAGGCTCTTCTGCCTCTTCTTTAATCTCAACAACCAGTGGTTCTTCAACTGCCAAGACCTCATCGGAAATTAAAGACTCAACTACTGGCGACTCTTTCTTCTTATTAGTTGATTCTTCAGCTTTTGAATATACGGCCAATTTCTCTTTAAGCCCGGCAATCTCCGTATATATTGAACTGATTTTCTCAAGCCTTTGTTTCTCAACTTGGGCGGCAATGTTGCTCATATTCATATTTTCACCCAATACAACAATAGAAACATCTTTAGATGTCACAGGGTTAAGGCCTGTCATTTTAGAACTGAAAGAGATGCTTTGACCGGCTTTGAGAAGAGTGTCTTTGGGAAATACAAAAGTTTTTCCTCCAGAAAATAGCGCTCTTCCAAATAAATTCGCTTCATATGACGATTTGTTGGCGACCTCTACTCTATCCGGCGAGGCAAAAGTTATGATAAGTTCCGGAGCAACAATCTTTACATTCACGCGAGCTACCGCTTCGCCATTCGGGAAAGAGGCATTGAGTATTACCACATATTCTCCTGGATATTCATAAGTGTGGGTAAACGCCGCACCATCCCGAATGCTACCATCACCGAAATTCCATCTGAAGATATTATTGCGATTGTATGCAGCACTTGTCTCAACTTTGAATTCAAGCGGACTGCCGACTATACCTACTCTGTCTTTACCAGCACTCACGCCCGCTTTAACATTACTGTAGTTTGCAGAGGTTTCGCTTGATGAGCTTTGACTCGAGGAAGTTTGAGTCGCTTGATTGTTAGTCTGGCTCGTACTACTTTCTGTGTTTGTCGTGGTTGGACTTGCTTCACCTACAGTTATAAAGTTTTTGATGTTTGAAAAAGTAACATCTCCAATACCACTGACATTATTTATATCTTCAATACTTCCAAACGGGCCATTCTGAGTCCTGTAATCTATAATTGCTTGGGCTTTGGCCGGTCCAATACCATTTAAAGTTTCTAATTCGACAGACCCTGCCGTATTTATGTTTATCAGTACTTGGGCGTGGACAAAGAGCGGAAGGAGAAGAAGAGCGAGCAGAACGAAAAAATACTTTTTATATATAGCCGCGAGCATAAGCGATGACTGCAATACTGGCTGAGATCAGTAAAAGAAACCCGAAAAGAAATTTAAAAAAAGCCTTATCGAAATAACGCATAGCTATATTGTACATCATACACCAATAAACCCGCCCGAAAGCGGTTTATTGGTGCTGGATTAGTAATTACCGCTGGCCTGCATAGCCTGCAATTCTTGAGTCAAGAGAATAATGAGTTGTTGAATGAAAGCAATTAGTTGAGTTTTGATGGCAGCGATAGCTGCCGCATTTGTCGTTTGAACAGTGACTACTGGAGTAACTGTTGGAACTACAGTAGCACCACCACCTCCCCCTCCTCCGCTGTTTCCCGCACTACTGCCACCACTACCGCTTCCTTCAGGGCAATTTAAACTTGATACAGTAATGGTTACAGTAGCAGCGGTAGCATTAGACGAAGAATGGGTGATGGAAGATTCGGTACTCTCGCAAACTCGACCGGCACGAAATTCCGCGGCGGCATTTGTGTTAAGTCGCTTAAATGTCGGCGAAGAAACCTTAATGGTGGAACCGGACGACAACGTGAAAGAGAAGTCGGTTGCTCCTACCGTTATTGATTCTACGACATTACTGGAGCCGGCGACGTTGAGACTGGCCCCGCCCACGTTAATCACCGCATCAGTGGTTAAAGTGACACTGTTGTACGCGGCGAAAGCTGGCGTAGCAATGGCTAAGGTAAGAATCAACCCTAACCCTAGGGGGAATACCCCGTGAACTTTTTTCATAGGCATAATTGATTAGTAATTATTATCAATTAGACCTAGTTGGCTACGAGAAAACAGATTTTATAGTCAGCCGTTTGGCTCGCATGGCTAACGTTCCTGACGGAGAGGGTGGCTTTGCCGGAAGCCGGTAGGGCGGAAACAACGAGAGCCGCGCTGGTATCCACGGCTGAACAAATACTGACAAGCACCACGGAAGTAGCGACAATTCTCGTATTGTTAAGAGTAATGTCGGCGCGAGTGGAAGTGGCAACAATATCAGTAGCATCTGTGATAACACCAGAAACCTTGCTGATAGTGACAGCGTTTGCAGATACTGAACCAGTGCCGGTTTCAAGACCCAAACCTCCAGGAATGGTGGTGGTAGCTGATGTGTTACCGACTACAATGGTCGTAGCGGTAGTGGTACCGAGGTTCAGCTGACCAGCTGAAGCCACGTCTAAACCGTAAGCTGCTGGTACAGTAATGTTATTGCCGGCAGTTATAGCTCCGGTGAGAGTGCTTGCACCTGTTACCGAGAGTGTTCCATCTGTTTGAATAACCGTGCTGATGGTGGTGGCAGCGCTAACCAGTCCTGTAACAAGCAGAACCGAGACAATTACCGAAAGTACAATCGAGGCAGGACCTCGACTGACAATTTTTTCCACCGAACCTTTTAATTTTTTCATATTTTACTTAATCTTTAATTTCTTCTAACTATACACTTATCTCATAGTAACATAGTAATTAATCAAAAAAGATAAACTGTGGACAACAAAAAACCGCCCGAAGGCGGTTTTTGATTCTACACGTTAAGTGTAGGCGTAGTAATCCTTAAGCGGATTACGGCATGGTGACAGTGCCAGTCCTCCAATCAGAGTTACCTGCCATGAAGGTTGTAGTCTGTCGACCGCTACCAAGGGTGAGCCAGTTGAGTCTTTCAAGACCAACGGCGTATGCACCAACGGTAATTTCTGCGGTACCACCCACACTCGAACCATATCGTCCATTGAAGACGTAGGAGATTGGGATATCAATGGTGTTGCCTTCTGCAAGAATCCAACTGTTTAGACTGCCAGCCACAGCGGTTACTCCGCTTGGAACAGTAATGGAGGTTGACGAAGCGACGAGATAAAGGTTACCAGCGTCAGTTGCTGACCCTGATACAGCGGCACCACCTCTATAAATGATAGTTGAGGTACCAACTGCTACTGATGGGAAGCTACCGGCCAATGCGTAAGTCGTCGAGGCGGAATCACCGAATTCGATGTCTCCACCAACGGCCTTCATCCTAACGACGAAGTCTGCCTTGGCTGAAGAGGTTGCACCAGAGAATCCTGGAGCACCACTATAAGTGATACTCTTCGAAATCAGCGTGAATACAGGACCAACTTTGCGAACCCCGATGGATTCACCAGTGGCTGTACCGGATTCAGTAACACCCGTACCCCTCATATTCTCCGCAGTAAAGTCTGCGGCGGTTGAGGAAGCGGTGAAAGTGCTTTGAGCCACGGTAGTATCCTGAATATCAACCTGGAAAGACAGTTTGGCTGTAGTGTCTTTCAAGATTTTGTAATCAATGTCGGTGAAAGTTGCGCTCGCTGCGCCGGCGAAGTTCATGGTCGTTGCCGAACCGATGAGCGTAGTGCCGTCATAGAGGTAAGCAGACGAGGTCGTAGCAGAACCGGTACCGGTCTTCGAGACATCAACAACCACGTCGGTGAGAAGAACATCATCCTTCTCTGCCTTGAGGTTCATCTTCAAGAGTTCTAGTTTATCGCACTCATCTTCGGTCGAAGAAAGAGTACAGACAATATCTGCGTCTTGAGGAGTGTCAGAAGCAGTGGACACGGTAAGCGTGGCGCTTTCTGCCAAGTCACCTTCAGTAGTGAAGTTGTTAGAGAACGCGGTGGCCGGACCGTATTGATTTACAGATACGCCGTCAATACCTCGGAGACCGTCAACTGGAACACCGAGAGACCAAGTTTCAGTATCGTAGTCCGAATCCCAGGTGCTTCTACCATCAAGAGCGATGGTCAACACTTTGGTAGTGTTTTTCGGAACAAGGAAGCTGAACCCAGCGATGGTAATGAAGTAATCAGAACCATCCTTGACAACAGTGCTCGAACTAAGATCTGCGGAGGCCAGAACTGTGGAGCCATCCATAACGTAAATCTTGGTAGCGATTTTGTTGTACAAGTTTTGGTCAGCAACAGTGGTACCTGTTACGTGGTCAAGGTCAATCTTGACTCTCTGGACGAGAATATCGGAAGTCTTAGCTTCAAGTTTGAGACCGAGAACCGATCTCATAGAATCACCTTCATACAACTTCGTGCCTGAAGAAGGATTCGGGTTTTTCGAAACAGTGATACTGCCTTCTACGCCAGGAGTGGTAATACCGGTCCCAGTGGTGCCTCCAGTAGTACCTCCAACGGTACCTCCAGAAGTAGTGTTAGCCTTTGCTCTGGAGATTGGACCCCAATAGCCAGCTGTCGGAGAAACTCCGTTAGCTGTCTGCCACTTAGCTACCGCAGCTTTCGTGAGAGAGCCGAAGTAACCCATAGCTACACCCGCTGGCATAACCAAGTGACCTTGAGCCACAAGCATCTGCTGAAGAGCTGTGACTTCTGTCCCTCTGCTGCCAATGGTCAGGTTTTGAGTGAAGGTTACTGTCGATACAGTACTTCCCTGAAGAGTGGCGAGCTGTGCCATAAGTGCATTGATTTGAGCCTGGAGTTCCTCAATAGTCACAGCACCTGCCATCGGTACAAAAGAACCGAAGAGAAGCGTTGCGCCTGCTGCTATTCCAGCAATCTTTGCAATTCTAATTTTTGTCATTTGTAATTTTATTTCTAATGCGTGAACGCTTCCCAATAATTTCTAATATTTGTTCGGGTTGCGTCACGGGTATTAATTTTTCTACATTTGCCAACAACGGATAGGCCTTTGCTGGCAAGCCCTTAGATTATAAGTGGTATTTCGTTAAGTGCCAACTTAAAGTACTGTGGATAACACACACAATACACACTTCTTGGCTTTATGCAAGGCTATAACGGCTCCAGCGCTTTTCCCCCGCCTTCCTAAGAACACCGGATTGTACCATCGCCGAGAGCTCACGCTGAATAGTCTTCTCGCTACAATCATTAATCATGGTGGAAATGTCCTTTATCATAATTTCTTTCTTACGCTTCAATATCGAGATAATAATACTCTGTCGAGTATTTTTTTTCACCGATACGGCACCAAATTCTCTTAAAACGGGTTTCCCATCAGTCTTCTTGATAACAATGTTGTCCTTTATGTATTCAATCCTTTGCGGCGCTGATGGCGAAACTCTTTCATCTAGAACTATTTCATGGGGAAATATAAGATCTAAAGGTTTTTCTACCTCCTGTTCAAATTTGGATAACTCTCGAACCAGAATATCATAGTTCATTTCGGAGACCATGCCGGCAGTTTTAGCAACAGAAAAAAGAGAGAGAATTTCCTTGACCGTGCTAAATTTGTCTTTTATTTCACCAGAAATTAAATCGGCAGATAGATTCCTTAGCCTCCATTTTAATGGTTCTTGAGCATCAAAAAAGCTGGTAACGAGATATATAGCGGAAGCAAGTTTTTCTGGTTTATTAATAACATCGGACATATTGCTATATTTATGTCTTTTAAGCGTCTTTTATAATATGTTTCTTGATTTTATCATATTTTGTCCTTTATTGCAAGTAAGTTTATTATGAGATTAAGAGACAAATTTTGCAACCCCGTTAAAAGTATGGAAGACATGTTATTATTATGTAATAACTTTTTGTTATTATGGCAAGAAATCGAAAGAAGCAAACTCGCGACTGGGAGGAAAAAGGCCTGTCAATATTCAGACTTACTTCCCGAGAAACGGCCAATGGCATTCTGGGCGTGTTTTCAGTAGTGCTCTCTATCTTCCTTCTTTTAGGAGCTTTTGACCTTGCCGGCCAAGCTGGAACCGTCGTCTATGGTTGGTTCTCTTATCTTTTCGGCCTCGGCTACTACCTTCTACCGGTGGTATTCCTCTTATCGGCGATATCATTTATCCGAGAACAGGAGAGAGACTTCGCTATGCCGCAAATTTTCGGCTCGCTCGTTCTTTTTCTTTCCTCTCTCGGCCTCGTCAACCTCTTCTCGGAGACGGGTGGTATTATAGGGAGCTTTATATCCAAACCTCTGGACTCATACTTTTATATTTATTTCAGCACTGTGGTACTCTCGGCGCTCATTGTCATCTCGATTTTAGTCATTTTCAACACCTCTATCAAATTTGATGCCATTTCATTCATCAAGAGATTTTTCTCGAAAAAAGAGACAACTCCTCTGGCTCCTCTGGAAAATACCGCCATTGATAAGGCGGTGGAAGAAAACCGACAACTTATAACCGGCAACAAACAACAAGATAGGGGACAAGAAACAAAAGGCAAGAAAGAAGAGAACGAGGGATTTATGCCGATGATTGCTCGTCGGAGCGGCCTGCCTGCGCAGGCAGGCAAGCGTTGGACTCCTCCTCCACTCTCACTTCTTGAAGGAGACCGCGGCAAACCGAGCGTCGGCGACATCAAGGCCAACGCAAACTTAATTAAACGCACTTTTATGAACTTTGGTATCATGGTCGAAATGGACGAGATTTCCATTGGTCCATCTGTCACCCGTTACGCTCTGAAACCGGCTGAAGGCGTTAAGCTCTCCAGAATCCTCGCACTCCAAAATAATCTTGAGCTGGCGCTCGCGGCACATCCCGTGCGCATCGAAGCGCCGATACCGGGTAAATCTCTGGTGGGCATCGAGATTCCCAATACGCTCAAATCGATCATCGGTCTCGGCTCTCTCATTTCTGACGAACAATATACTAGAAGCGCTTTGCCACTCTTAGTCTCGTTGGGCCGAGATATCGCCGGACGGTCGCAATACGCAAACCTTGCCAGAATGCCGCACCTTCTGATAGCTGGCGCCACCGGTTCGGGTAAATCGGTAACCATTCACGCCATAGTCACATCTCTCTTATTCAGAAACCCGCCAGAGAATCTTAAATTCATCATGATAGACCCGAAGCGCGTCGAGTTGACGATGTACAACAACATTCCCCATCTCCTGACTCCGGTCATCACCGACCCGAAGAAAGCTATTCTCGCTCTCAAGTGGGTGGCCAAAGAGATGGAGCGCCGTTACGACATTCTTGAAAAGAACAGCGTGCGAGATATTGATTCGTACCACCAACACACCAAAGACGACGAGTCGATGCCTTTCATCATCATTATTATAGATGAATTAGCCGATATGATGCAGTCTTATCCCAGGGAACTGGAAGCCGCCGTGGTCCGCCTGGCGCAGATGAGCCGCGCCGTTGGTATCCACCTCATTCTTTCGACCCAGCGACCAAGTGTCAATATAATCACCGGATTGATTAAGGCTAATATCCCAGCGCGTATCGCCTTGCAAGTCTCCTCACAAATAGATTCGCGCACTATTCTTGACTCGGCCGGCGCCGAGAAGCTTCTCGGCGCCGGGGACATGCTCTTCCTCTCCGGAGAGATGTCCAAGCCTCTACGTATTCAATCCGCGTACATCTCGGAGCAAGAAGTTAAGGCCGTCACCAAGTACTTGAGCGACGCCTACGCCGACGAACTCCAAAGTGAGATTAATTTTTCCGGCGAAAATACCGGCCTGTCTGCACAGGCAGGTAACGCCATCTTCTCGGCTACGCTTAAAGATGACTCGTATGGCGGAGACGATGACGAACTTTATGAAGAAGCGAGAGCTACTGTGGTACAAGCGGGTAAGGCGTCGACCTCATTTCTTCAGCGCAAACTGCGCATTGGCTATGCCCGCGCCGCCCGCCTGGTGGACATGCTCGAGGAGCGCGGAGTGATAGGCGCGGGCTCGGGTGCCAAAGCGCGAGAAGTAATCGATAGAGAAGTGCTCAATGTGAGAGAGACATCAGGCGAAGAGAATACGGAAAAGTCCACTTTATGAAAATCGACATCAAACCAAGATACGGACTCTTGATTATTTTATTCCTATTGCTTGTCGTCTACTCTTTATATCAAGCACGCGCCCTTTTAGTCGGCCCGCGGATCTGGATTGAGAATCCCCAAGACGGCGACACGGTCAAGAGTCCCTTGGTCATCATGGAAGGTCAATCAAAAAATATCGCCTGGATTAGCCTGAACGACCACCAGATATTTACGAATGAGGAGGGAGCATGGAGCGAGAAATTGTTAATCTCTCCCGGCTTGAGTATAATGACCGTAAAGGCCCGTGACCGCTTTGGCCGCGAAACAAAGAAGAGTGTGCAGGTTGTTTTAAATTAAAATATGAAAACAAAAACAAAACAGCCGCCTACGCCCGAGAGCTTCGGCGAGCCGAAGAAAAATATTGAAGCTACTCTTGATGCTATCAGGGTGAAATTCGGCGAAGATTCTATTATGAAGCTCGGAGACAAGCCCAAAGTGGGCGTGGATGCCATCTCCACCGGCTCAATCGGTCTTGATGCGGCGCTCGGCGTCGGCGGCCTGCCACGAGGCAGGATTATCGAAATCTTCGGACCAGAGTCTTCGGGCAAGACCACCCTGTCACTCCACGTCATAGCCGAAGCCCAGAAGCTGGGTGGCATTTGCGCTTTTATCGATGCAGAACACGCTATGGACCCGGAGTATTCCAAACGCCTCGGAGTTAAAATTGATGAGCTTTTAATCTCTCAACCGGACACCGGCGAACAGGCCCTTGAAATTGTGGATTCCTTGGTCCGCTCGGGCAAGCTCGACGTCATCGTCATCGACTCGGTGGCGGCGCTCACTCCCAAGGATGAGATTGAAGGCGACATGGGAGCTTACCATGTAGGCAAGCAGGCACGCTTGATGAGCCAAGCCTTGCGCAAGCTCACTGCCATTGTGGCAAAGTCTAAGACTATCGTTATTTTCATCAACCAAATCCGTATGCAGATAGGTGTCATGTTCGGCAATCCGGAAACTACTCCCGGCGGCAAGGCGCTCAAATTTTATACCTCGGTACGTCTCGACATCCGTCGCATTGCCCAAATTAAAAAAGGCGAAGAGGTCATGGGGGGACGCACACGAGTCAAAGTGGTCAAAAATAAAGTGGCAGCGCCATTCCGACAAACAGAATTTGACCTGATGTATAACGAAGGCATTTCGCGAGAGGGGGAACTCATCGCGCTCGGCGAAAAATTCGGCATTATGAAAAAATCAGGCAACTCTTATGAATACGGCGATGTCAAACTCGGCCGCGGCTACGACGCCACCCGTCAATTCCTGCGCGAAAACAAAAAGGTTTCTGACCAAATTTTGAAAGACATCCGCAACAAATTGAAGGAACCCTGACATCCATAAACTATGAGTTCTCTGGCTTTACTTGTATAATTATAAGTGGAAATGATCTTCGTTTCAGGAAAGAGAGGGTCTGACTATGGACTATCCGTTGTTGTGGGTGATCGTTGCCGCTGCACTCGTGACACAAGTTGCGACGTTCTCGACCAGTATCTATCTCCATCGAACTGAGACACATCAGTCACTGAAGATGAACAGGTACGTGACTCTGTTATTCCGGTTCTTCCTGTGGGTCACCACAGGGATCGTTCGAAAAAACTGGGTGGCGATACACCGTAAGCACCATGCATTCACCGACAAAGACGGCGACCCCCATAGCCCCTTGCTCAAGGGCTTCTGGTCTGTTCAGCTTGGAAACGTCGTCCACTACGTACGGGCAACCAAGGAGGCGGGCCTTCTGGAGAAGTACGCGCCAGACATGGTCAAGGATGATCTATGGGACCGGTGGCTTTTCAATCGTGGTCAGCTTGGCCTCGCGGTTGGGATCGCGATACTCTGTGTTGTCATGGTTTTCAAGTGGGGTCTACCGGGCCTTGGGTGGGGCATGCTCGCAGCTCTAATCCACGCTGTAACATACGTGTTCGTGATCTCGTCCTCAATAAACGGACTCTGCCACGTCGTCGGTTACAAGAACTTCAATAACCCTGGGACTAATCTTCGCTTCGTGGCCCTCGCCAGTGGCGGGGAGGGGCTCCACAACAATCATCATGCACATCCTCGTAATCCGAAGTTTAGCGTCCGGCCGAGTGAGTTCGACCCATCTTGGGCCGTCATCCGGCCCTTGACGGCGCTCAATCTGGCCGAGCCCTATCGAGATGCCGGTGGTTTAAAGTGAACCTCTTTTCCTGCAGTCCCTGGCCCTAAGTGCCCGGGACTGCTTGTCATTTATGTGTATAATATCCGCTACCATGTTCGAATATAACGAAGTCAGGGAGGGTAAATATGTCGTGTTTGAAAGTGAACCGTATGAAGTCATTAGTTCGCATGTTTTTCGTAAACAACAGAGAAAACCCGTCAATGTCACTAAGCTAAGAAGTCTTTCGACCGGGAGAATCGTCGAGCATTCTTTCCACGCCTCTGACAAGGTTCAGGAAGCCGATATTGATAAAAAAGAAGTAAAGTATTTATACACCGATAAGGAAGGATATTGGTTCTCGGAAGCAAATGACCCGTCGCAGCGTTTCAAACTGTCAGAGGAAATAATTGGACCGGCCGCTAAGTTCCTCAAGCCGAATATATTGGTTGAAGCAATGCTCTTCCAGAATGCAATCATTGGCCTGAAACTGCCTGTCAAAATGGTCTTGAAAGTGATTGAAGCCTATCCGGCGACCAAAGGCAACACTGCCCAGGGAGCGACCAAGACGGTGAGGCTTGAAACGGGAGTAGAGATCCTTGTACCGATGTTTATCAAAGAGGGCGACATCGTGAGGGTCAATACGGAGACCGGGGAGTACGCAGATCGAATATAAGACCGACTAAGAGTCCGACAAAACTCCAATATAGGGCGACAAACCATAATTCGTGGTACATAATCAAGCCTCCACCGACAATCTGGTAAACAAAGATTAGAGGCAGAAATATAGGTACAGCAAGGGAGTCTGCGAAACAACCGGCGCCAGTTGGCGCCGGACACACTACTTTCAAAACGAGGGTAAGTCCGAACAGCGCCGGTCCGAAGAGCGCCCCCTGAATAGAGTACGGTATACGCATTCCTGAATTATAACTTAATTAGCGGGAAACGCCCCGCCTTAGCGGGACACGTACGGCAAAAGACCGAGGAAGCGGGCACGCTTGATAGCCGTAGCAAGCTCTCGCTCGGACTTAGCGGAGGTACCAGAGCGTTTGCGAGATTGAATGCGGGCATGTGGCGTCAAAAACTTCTTAAGAGTCTCCGTATCTTTATAGTCGATGTATTCGATCTTTTTTTCTTTGAAATAGTTTTGCTTTCTCATGTTAAAATGGGATATCATCTATGTTAACGTTTTCTTCAGGGTACTCTATCGCGCCTTCGGGAGGAGTCTCTCGGCTATCTGCCTCGGCAGACAGGTCTTCTTTCGCGGTACTCGCGGCGGCAACCGGGGCGAGAGCATCGCGCCTGGGACCGAACTGAATTCTGTCGGCCACCACTTCTGTACGATACTTTTTAGTGCCATCGGCCGCCTCCCAGCTTCTGGTCTGCATTCTGCCTTCGGCCAAGACACTCGAGCCTTTGCGCAGATATTGGGCAGTCGTCTCCGCCTGTCGGCCGAAGACAACAATATTATGATAATCGGTGGACTCCTGTCTTGCTCCACTTTTATCCTTCCATACACGATTAGTAGCCACACCCATCGTAGTCACCTGCACGCCGGAAGGCAGAGAACGAAGCTCCGGGTCGCGGGTAAGATTGCCGATGATGATCGCGCGGTTGAAATACATGGCTTTAGTTTACCACTGTCTCTGTGGCAGAGCTAGGCGCAATTTCTTGCTTCTCCTCTTTTTTAGCCTCCGCCGCTTCTGCCGCCGCTCTCGCCTTGGCAAAAGTGAAGGTGGTTTTGCGTGGAGCTTTAATTAAGAGCAATCGCAGAACTTCTTCTATCTTTTCCACCCCCACTTTGATTGCCGGAACTTTAGTTTTATCAATCTCAAACTTAATCCAACCCAAATAGGCGTCAGAGAGCACATAGCGGCTGGCGCCGATAGTCTTGGACATCGGGTAAGCCAAAGACTCTTTGAAAGGTTCCTCGGCGTCAATTTCCGTACCGCCTTCTTTAGTAATCACTTTTCTAATGCTACTCGTTACGTGAGAGAGTTTGTCTTCTGGGATACTCGGCAAGATAAGATAGCCTATCTCGTAGACTGTCGGTTCCTCCACCAAAACTGTTAGATTTCCCATAAGTCGAATCAGCCTATCATAGAGAGCGCATTATTGACAAGGGCGGCTCTCACTGCTTCTGCATCCTCCCCTCTAATCTCCGCAATTTTCTTAACCACTTCGCTGACATAACTCGGTTCGTTACGCTTACCTCGATATGGTATGGGGGCGACATAAGGAGCATCTGTTTCTGACATTATCATATGAAGAGGGGCGGATTTAATAATCTCGTTATAATCATGAGTGAAAGTGATGACCCCCGTGAAAGAAATCGCGAACCCGATATCGAAAAACTTTTGGGCGACCTCCGCACTACCGGCAAAGAAATGCACATTGCCTCGAAGTTTCGTGCCGTACTCTTTCTTAATCGGCTCAAGAATTTCTAATAACTCTTTATAGGCATCACGAGCATGGACCATGATGGGCTTATTATGAACAAGCGCGAATTCGACTTGGTCCAAGAATAATTTCTTCTGCCGTTCGTAATCTTGAGTTTTATCAGCATGAAAAAAGTCCATACCGCATTCTCCCACTGCTACGGTTTTCGGATGTTTGACTAATTTTTCAAATTTCTCTTTTTCGAAACTTTGACGAGAATTATCTACAGGATGAATCCCGATACAAGCATAGATTTCGGCATATTTATCAGCCAAATCTACTGCATTTTTTGAAGATTCAAAATCCGTTCCGATTACTATCGTATGTGTCTCTGTTTCTTTCAATCTCTTGACTACTTTATCAAGGTCGCTCGAGTAATCAGAAATATTCAGGTGAGAATGTATATCAAAGTATCTAGGCATCTTTGCGAGGAAAAAGAGAATCTATCGTCTTGTTGTTCTTAATAGCAGTCAATATCTTCTCCGCTGTCTCGGGCATAAATGGTTTCAGAATAAAACCGATTTGAGAAAGTCTTGTCACTAGGTCGGCAATGACTTTCTTATCTTTAGTCTCCCATGGTTTTTTATTCTGAATTTCAAAATCAATCTCTCCTATCATATCCCATATGATATTAGCGGCAGCCTGAATACAAAACTTATCAAGGGCGTCAGAAACATCAGATGGAATATGTGTATCAACTACGGGAAAAAAATCCAGATTATCCTCTGCTAACCTCATGATTCTAGAAACTAAGTTCCCAAGCCCATTGGCCAGATTGGCATTATAGGCAGTCTTTAACTTCTCTCGCGAAATATCCGTGTCTTCAAACTGATTGAACTCGCGCGAGACAAAATAACGCAATGCATCTAGTCCATACTCCTCTATAACCTCTTGAGGACTAACTACATTACCAAGACTCTTCGACATTTTTTGTCCCTCATAATTTATGAAACCATGTATAACAATCTGTTGAGATGGCGGTAATCCTGCGGACATGAGCATGGCTTGCCACATGACCACCTGCTGACGCACTTGGTCTTTCCCGGCAAACTGTACTACAGGCCAGTACTTATTGAATTTATCCACATCATCAGACCAGCCGATAGTCGATATATAATTTACCAGCGCATCGAACCAAACGTACATAACGTGCTTATCATCCCCGGGAACATCCACACCCCAGGGCATTTTTTCTTTGAGCCGAGAAATGGAAAAGTCCTCCAATCCTCTATCTATGAGAGCGCGCATTTCGTTAAGTCTAGAGTCTGGCACGACGAAATTTGGATTTTTATCATACAATTCAAGCAATTTCGAACCATATTTAGAAAGTCTAAAAAAATAATTCTCTTCTTCAATAATCTCAAGCTCTCTATTTGGATGAATTGGACATCGACTATCTACAAGTTCCGAATCCGTCTTTTCCAATTCACATCCCACGCAGTATCTGATGCTGTATTCTTTTTTGTAAATATCTCCGGCCTTTTCACAAAGTTTCCAGAACTTCTGTGCGACCTTCTTGTGTCGTGCATCAGTGGTGCGGATAAAATGCAAGTCTTCACTCAAGCCAAGCAGGGTTTTGAGGTTCTTGAACCTTTCAGCAAGTTCATCGGTATACGCTTGGGGAGTTTTGTTTTCGGCCAAAGCTGCTTGATAAATCTTCAAGCCATGCTCGTCCGTTCCAGTATTAAAAAATACATCGAATCCTTGAATCTTTTTATAACGCGCTATGATATCGGTGTGAATAATTTCCATGGCGAAACCGATATGCGGCTCCGCATTAACGTAGGGCAGAGTGGTAGTTATATAAAATGATTTCATTAAGAAGTCTCCGAGAGTTTGGCAATTTTGCGTTCCTCAAAATCAGAAATGAATTCTATGATGGCGGCCGCCACCGGCACCGAGACAAGCACGCCAAGAAAGCCAGCTAGGGTGCCGCCAATAACTAGGGCCATGATTGAAATTATTGGTGAAATCCCGGCCACTTTCTTGGCTACCAGAGGAGAAATCAGATGGCTTTCAAGTTGCTGAATCAAGATATAGACTCCAGCCACGATGAGAGTAATGCTCATGCCACCCCAAGTATAGGCCACAAATAAAGTCGGGATAGCCGCGAGGGTCGCACCAAAAAGAGGAATGAGCTCGAAGACTCCGGCCAAGACCGCCAAGAGTAAGGCATGCGGCACTCCCACGATAAGAAGCGCGATATAGACGAGTATCATCACGAGAGCCGACGAGAGAAGCTGACCCTGCATCCAGAGACCAATTTTATTCTGTGAACGCCGCCATAGTCCGATGACATAGGATTCGTGCTTAATGGGTGTAATCATTTTCAGAAATTTGCTGATGCCATCCTCTTGGGCCACCAGATAGAAAGAAAGAATCAGAATGAGAACGAAATTTAAGACCCCGCCGAAAATTAAGGAGACGCTTGAAAATACTCCCTGCGAAAGAAAGTTGGCTAAAGAATTCAGTTGAGCACTTAATTCCTTGATTAAAATGGGAGTGTCGAAACCTCCAAACAAATCCTGGGTTCGAAACATATCGGAGAGAATCCCGCCGCTCGTGACAGAGTTGGAATAGATTGTCAGAGTTCTGATGAAACTTGATATCTCGCCGACAAGGGGCAAAAGCAGGAAATAGAAAAGACTGGCGAGCATGAGTGCCGAGGCCAAATAAACCAACAGCACCATAGGCAGACGAGGAATGTTTCTCTTCTTCGCCCAACCGACCACTGGTTCTATAGACGAAGCGATGACGACCGAAGCGATGACGACTAAAATAAACTCGCTGGCGAGATAGAGCGCATAGGTTATAGCCACCACCACTACACCCCGCACCCAACTACCGATAGTAATTTCCCACTTCTGCTTATTCTCGCTCATAAAAATATGATAGCACTATTTAATAAGTTTAAAATCCCTTGGCAAGCCTTTCAAGTTTGGCTATATCTGTTTCCACCCCTTTTAGACCAGTCTCGAAAAAGCTGTTTTTAGACGTATCTATCCCAATGGCTTTTAAAATATCTTCTGGCTTCATAGATCCTCCGGCACTTAGAAATTGCTTAATCTTTTTAGCATAAGCTGGTTCTTCTTTCCACTTTTCATATAAGGCCCGACTTATAATCTGGCCGTATGCGTAAGTATAGACGTAAAAGAAACGACGAATGTGCGACCAGTAAACATAAAAGTATCCGTCATCATCGGTCACTTCTACAGCATCTCCAAGATATGACCTTAGATGTCTAGACATGAGTTTGGCAATATCTTCTTTAGAAACCTGACCATTTTTTCTGATCTGTTCATGAAGCTCGAGCTCGAAGTTGAAGCAAGCTATCTGGCGGAAAATAGTCGATATGTCACCAAGAATGCGATTGTGGAGTAGAATTATGTGCTCTTTCTTAGAAAGATGCTTTTCCACCTCTTCGGATATTAATCGCTCAAAGAAAGTGCTGGCCACTTCAGCTGTAGCGGTAGAATACCCCCGATACCTGGGGGGTTGGCTTCTGCTTAGTTCGGTATGAATCGCGTGACCCATTTCGTGGGCTAAAGTTTCAAGAGACCTAACGTCGTTCACATGATTAAGTAGCACAAATGTCGGCAATTTTCCGTAACCAGAACAATATGCCCCACCTGTTTTGCCTTTTTTGGGATAGACATCTATTTGTCCATTCTCTAAAAACTTATTGAGCATATTTAAATACTCATTATCAACATTTCCTAAGATAAACTGCAACATAGCTACAGATTTTGGAAAATCGAATTTAATCTTTATCTCTCCTATCTTAGCCCCCCTGTCGGCAAGCGTAATTTTCTTTTCTTTTAGAAGTTTGGCGTGCAACTTATAAAACCTATGCGCGATATGGAAATGTTTTGATACTAGAGATACAAAATTTTCTATAGCTTTCTCGTCATTCTCATAACCTAATATAGTTGCGCTATATGGCTTCTCGTACCCACGACGCTTATCCATTATTTTTTTGAAATTGTATATAGCATTAAGCTCTCCCTCGGCCAGATGGCTGATGGATTTCAAGACAATATTTATTTTGTCATGCGCTTCTCTTCTGTCTTTCTTGCCCATGTCTGAAAGCCATGCTATTGCTTTCGCGACGGGAACATCTTTTCCCTTATGCTTTATCACTTGCTGATTTAACAGCTTCTCTTGAGTATCTATCCACATTCCGTAACCCGGTTGCCCCAGGAGGTCTTCCAGCTGTTCTTCACCTTCGGAGAGATTGTATTTAGCATTAGTGAATATTTGAGTGAGGAGGTATTTGTACGCTTTGAGAGCAGGATAATTTAAGAATATTTTTTGTTTATTGGCCGGTATTTTAGCAATTTCTAATCCAAGGAATTTAATTTTATTCCCCGCCTCCGTTAACCGCTGACCATATTTGGTACTGGCAGCAAAGGATTTACTATCATTAGAGTCTAAATCTGTTTTGAAATGAAAATAGCGTGACGGACCACAAGAATCGATATGTTCGCTTAACTTTTCTGATTCGTCGAGTATTTTCAAGAGTGCCTGTGGAATCTTCGTGAACTGCTTACCTTTATACTTCTTTTCGAAAGATATACAAAGTGTCTCAATAGTTTTAAGATCTTTCTCTATTTGAGGATCCTTGTCACTCTTGTATAAGAGCTTGAGATTCCAGGAAGTCTGCATTTTCATAGTGGAATAGTGTATCAATAATTTCCCCAATCCGCCACCTACATCTAATTTATACGACCGTGAGTTATGGATGTAGAGACTATTTGAGTTTGGAAACTAGATCAGATATAGGAATCCTCTCTTGTTTGCCTGTATCACGGTCGCGCAATGTCACGGTATCGTCCTTGAGAGTATCGAAATCCACAGTGATGCAGTAAGGTGTGCCGATTTCGTCCTGCCTTCGGTAGCGCTTGCCAATATTGCCGTTGTCATCGAACTCAATATTTGAAAATTCTTTTTTCAGCATTGTATAAACTTCTCGAGCCTTTGAAACTAGTTCCGGTTTATTTTTCAAAAGCGGGAAAACTGCTACTCGAACTGGCGCAATATTCTTAGCGAGTTTCAAATAAGTTCTAGGTTCCCCACCAAGCTCGTCTTTGGTATAAGCCGAAACGAGAATGGCAAGCACGGTACGGTCAACACCGAGAGAGGGTTCAATAACATGTGGAACGATTCGTTCCCCATTCTCTTCATCGAAATAATCGAGGCTGTGATTCTTTAAATCAAAGTCAGTGCGATATGCCAATCCCCATAGTTCGCCACGGCCGAATGGGTAATCGAATTGGAAATCAATAGTTCTCTTGGAATAATGCGCTCTATCACCAACCCGGACTTCAAGTTCGTGCACCTTAACTCCAATTTCTTCTGCGAATTTATTCATGATTTCTCTCCACATTTCAAAGTATTTTTCCCATTCTGCTTCTTTTACAAAATACTCGACTTCCATTTGTTCAAACTCACGCTGTCTAAAAATGAAATCTCGCGGAGAAATTTCATTTCTGAAAGCCTTGCCTATCTGTCCTACGCCGAAAGGAAGTTTCGGATGATGAGAGTCGATAACATTTTTAAAATCTACGAATATGCCCTGCGCCGTTTCTGGACGCAAATGAGAAATAGTTATCTCCTCCCCTGTGCCCACTTCAGTTTTAAAAATTTCTTTACCGAAATTCGAGACATGGCCGGATGCCTCCAAGACTTTTGGATTACTAATTATGGACGTATCAGTAGCAAACATATTTTCGTGACCAAAAATGAATCTCCGCTTCCAAAGACACTTAATATTATCCTTTAAAATCACACCATAATGACCATAGTCCCAAAACCCAGCAAATCCCCCATAAATTTCTGAATTGGGATAAATAAACCCCCGCCTTTTGCAAAGCGAGACTATCTTCTCCATTAAATCGGGACCATTTTTATTCATTACTTCACCACTATATCATCCCCTTGAATAAACGCCGGGTCGGTTGTCAAGCGAGTGGTCAAAGGAGCATTGTTGGCCGTGACCGTGTTCCCGGTCAGAGTGTCTCGACCGGAGAAGACAATGCCCGTGACCAGATTCGGCGCCATACCAATCTGGCCGAGAGACGGGGTCAGAGCAATTTGGAAAGCAATTTCTCTTGCGGCGGAGGAGAAGCCGGTGTCAGACGAGAGCATGCCTATATTCCAAGTGATGGTATTGGATGAAGAGTCATAAGAAATATCTTCACTCGTAAAGCTCGAGGCCCCTAGCCAGTTTATGCCCTGTCCCAGACGGGCAGTTACTCTCGCATCTGCCAAGTCACCCTGGGTATTGCCGACGCTAAAAGTGACAGTGTAGGTGGTTTCTTCTCCTACCTTAGGCGGAATAGGACCATGATTGGCGAACGGACCCAATGAACGAAGGACTTGGGAAGAGAAATTGACTTGTGATGATATCCTTACGGTACGAGTCTCATTGACCACCACCGAGCGCTCGATAGCACCGACCGGTACACCCGTAATCGATAAATTAAGCGCGATATCATGAGCGCCTGCCGACAGAGACGAACTCGGCAAAGAGGAGAATCTTAGAATTACTTGTCCACTTTCTCCGGGAGCCAGTTCCGGCAACTCGAAAGTATTTGCCAAATTCCAGACAATTTTTGAGATTCCAGGATCGTAGAGACCGTTAGCTCCAGTCGTGACAGAGAGTTTGTCCAAAGCCACGCCCGAGAGACTGACTTCGAGACGGGGATTAAGCAGTTTATCCGGCAGATTATTTCGATATCTGACAGCAGTGGAAATCGGTCGAGCGGCCGGCGCTATATAAGTAAAAGTGTTCTCCCCGTTGAATAAAACGTCGAGACCGATAGACGGTCGGTCTATAACAACAGTATCCAATTGAGACACGATAACAATTTTCAGATTAGGGCTGACGCTGTCTCCATCTGAAACACCGACATAAAACCGAAAAGTTCGTTCTTCTCTATCTTCTCCTATAAGCCGGCCGCGAATGGAGACGGTCTTTTTATCCCCCGGAGATAAGTCTCCCAGCATCCAGAGATTATTATCGGCAATGGTAGTCGGAGCGGCATCGATGGCGCCGTATCCGTAAGGATATTCCGCTTTTAAGACAACGTTCTTCAAGACATCTGTAGAATTCAGGGTGACTGAGACCACAGTTGTGAAGCTCTCTCCTGAAGTGATGGAGGGGGGGCTCTTCACAGTGAGCGTGACTGGGGCATTACCAATAGTGATTTCAAAGATTTTGTCTTTGTAGAAAGTGGCGTTTGAGCCCTTGACTTTATATTCGAGTGAAAGTTTTATCTCTTTAATTTCTCCGGAGGGACCCAACAGCACCATGCGTACATTACGCACAGTCTCTGCGCCGGCCTTGATGACCCCCAAGTTGTCTTTGATATAAGTCAGAGAATCGACGGTGTTATCCGGATCGCGGCTGCCCGGCGGGTACTGTACAGAAAGATTGGCAAATTCAAGGTCAACGTTATTTGTATTGGAAATAGTGACGCCAAGTTCCAGCACTTCCCCAGCTGATACTGTTGTCGGGCCAAGCACGCCAATATCCACATTTTTGGAAGAAATAAAGTTAGCACCTCCTATGAAAACAAAAATAGCGACTCCGATGGCGGCTATAAAAAACAAAAACGCGAGAACAAAAATTTTTTTCATCAGGGGGCTGATTTTCGGAGGAATGCGCTCATGTTTAAGCATCTCGTCAAGCTCTGGAGTTTGCCACTTTTCCTCAACATCCGACGATTCAAACTCTTTGACTGCACTGCGTTTGTCTAACGGGTTTCGATAGCGCGTTCTCGAATAGAGTGTGTCATTGAGTCCTTCAATCTTACTCTTTCCTTTTTCATCCATAAGTCTTTCGATTATAACATCCGGTAGTGAATTTGGGCATCATCACTTGGACACGGCGTGTCCAAGTGGTTCATAAAAAGTAAGGGCCCCACGCGATGAATTGCGGGGGCCCGAGGGACAAGGCCAAAGTATCCAAGTGCAGGACACAGTGGCCGAGTCCAGAGAGCTACTTGCGGAAGCGAAGTGCAGGGTTGTAGGAGACCCAAACGCTGCCCAGCCAGCTCCAGTACAGCACCACCCCGTCGCCGCCCTCGTAGAGATACGGAACGTAGAGGTGGCCGCAGCGGTCCTCGACGACGGACTTCCAACCGAACACCGCCTTGCCCGCAAACAACTTGCGGAACACCGCGATGCCCTTGACCTGGATGGCGAAGAGGTCGGCTAGACCGAGCTGGTCGGCGAGCGCGTTGTCGTGCTTGAGCGCCTTGTAGATGATGTTGCCCGATACGACACCCGTCTTCTGGTCGTCGTGTGGCCACTCCTCGATCTGCCTTTGCAAGTCGTACTCGGCAGGACCCGTGCCTTCCAAGTCGGGGTGCATGACCTTCTTCATCCACTCGGGATACGTCGGCCTGACCGAGCGGTCCACCCGAACGATGAAGTCCAGTGTGGGTTGGGTCACGATAGGTCGTGTGATCGGAACGATCATGTCCTCTTTTCCTTTCTGGGCTCATGAGCCCATTAGCTAGGCAACAGAATTGTCGCCATAGCTTCAGTTCTACTGCAACCATACCGCAAAATAAATTCTAAGTCAAGTGACTGGCTTGGATGCCTTCATTTATGGCCTTGACCAGAGATTTTTTACCCAGAGTTAGATCAGCTTCTTTCAAATATCCAAGATGGAAAAGGATCTGCGAGACTAGATGAATTTCAAACATCTCGTCATACAATTTGGTAGAAAAAAAAGCATCTTCGACGGCGTCGAATAGTTCCGGATGAGGAGCTTCGCCTCGGACAAGCTGCTCAAGAAGGACAAGAGGTCTCGCAACAGTCGGCGCCGGGAAAATACTTCGAATGACTTCCGCCGAGGTCGCTCGCCAGTATTCTTTGCCTCGGACTAAAGAAATCTTTGATAGAACAAGCGGCTCAAGCGCTCCCCGAAGCTTTGATGCTTCTTTGCGGACGCCCAAGGCGGCGGCTCGCACCAGACCAAGGTTGCGAGTCATAATCGTGTAAATTCTGTCGGCTTCCCGCACCGGCCTTTCGGAAAGCACTATTCCTCGGGTTGTGTAGATATGATAGGACACTTAAAATTCTATGTTGGTAACTTTTTTAATGTTTTCTGCGTATTTGGCAAAAAGGTCCTTGAGGCCATCGGGTATTTCGTACTTCATTTTATCTTGAGGCTCAAGACCCTTCTTTTTTCGAAAGTCTTGAATCATGCGGATAGCATCACGGAGTTTGCCTTCTTCTTCAAGCTCCGGAGTGATGCGCGTATCAAGCTCGATTTCTGTCGCCAGATTTTCTTCAACCGTAACCTTTTTGACATTGAGCTCGTCAGCAATGAGAAAGAAAAAAACTTTCCCTAATTCCTTATTCCTTATTCTTAATTCATTTAGAGGTTGTCTCACTTTAATATTAGCTCCCGAGCGAGCTTCCAGAGCCAGAGAAACTATGCGTCGCGTCTCTTCCATATCTTTGAGCATATTTTTATCACTTGACGAAGATTTTTTTACGGTCGGCCAGTTTTCAAGATGCACACTTCCTGGATCGCCAGGCTTCCTGATTTTCTGATAAATATCTTCAGTGATAAATGGCATGACCGGAGCCAAGAGTTTGGAAAGTTCGAGAAACACATGTTTCGTCGTGGTAATTGCAAAGGCTTTGTCATCCTGATTATCACCTTTAAATCTGTTCCGCGAGCGCCTGATATACCAAATGGAGAAATCTGATATAAATTCTTTTATTGGCCTAGTAGCTCGCACCATATCGTAAGCGTCCATTCCTTCGGTCACCATTATGGTCAGCTCATCGAGTCTTAGGAGAATCCATCTGTCTAGAATGTGCGTGCTTGCACGAGGTTCATGAAAATACTCGCCATCGGCATAAAGTTCGTAGAATTTAAAGGAGTTCCATAAAGTATTTAACACCTGGCTGTGCACTTGTCTAACCTCGTCATTAACAAAACGAATATCTTCAGCCTGCATGACAACAGACGACATGAGGTAGTAACGAAGGGCATCAGCACCAAAGAGGTCGAGATTGATTATGGGGTCGGTATAATTGCCTTTTGACTTACTTATCTTACTGCCATCTTCGGCCAGAATAGTGCCGGTGGTCACCACGTTTCGGAAACTCGCGCTATCAAAGAGAAGGGCGGCAATGGCGTGCATATAGTAGAACCATGTCCTAGTTTGAGCAATATATTCGGCGATGAAATCAGCTGGGAAATTTTTTTTGAATTCTTTTTCATTCTCAAACGGATAATGATATTCGGCAAACGGCATAGAGCTTGATTCGACCCAACCGTCCATGACTTCCGGAATTCTTTGGAGTGGTTTACCATCTTCGGAAATTAGCTCTACTTCATCTATGTAAGGGCGATGTAAATCCAGTTCGAAATCTTCGTTGTGAGGTGAGACCGGTGCATCAAGAGCAATCACTTCCCCATTTTTCATGTATATAGAGAGGTTTCCCGCCCCTTGATTATCGAGACGTTTGGCTACAGCTACAAGTAGCCACGCGCAGATTTTATGAGTAATGATTAGGATATTTTTGCCTTGGTATGTCGCCTCCAAATTTTGAAGAGCTTCTCCAAGTCGACGTTTAGTCACCATGAAGTTTTCTCCGCCGGGAACACCTTCAGTAAAGATGTCGTGTTTGCCGAAATAAGCCTTGATGTCATCCTCACTCCGGCCATCAAATTCGCCGGCGCCAAACTCTCTAAGTCGTTCGTCAAATTTGACTGATTCGGAACCCAATTTGAGAAGCGCCGAGACAAGCCCTGCTGTCTCACGGACACGCATCATCGGCGAAGCGACGATAATATCTATCTTCTCTGACAAGAGCTTTTCAGCAGCTAATTGTGTCTGCTCTTTACCAAGGGCCGTTAGATGATGGGGCGCATTATTGGCACTGACTATTCGTTTGACATTATTCTCCGCTTCGCCATGGCGCATCACAAAATATTGATTGCCGCTTTTTTTAGTCATCTTTTTCAATTCGTCAACAGAACTAATCACATATACCTTTCCGTTTTCATCTTTCCATATCGGCAAGGGAGAGGCCCAGTACCGATTGCGTGAAATGGTCCAGTCGGGAGCATTTTCTACAATATTAAGAAATCTTCCGTGTTTAAGGTGCCTCGGTATCCAGTTAATCTTTTCATTAAGCTGAATCATCCGCCCCTTGACTTGCTGTATATTTATAAACCAAGAACTTAGGGCATTATACAAAAGCGCCGTACCGCAACGATGGCAATGCGGATACGAGTGGGTATATTGTTCGCGCTTGAAAAGTAAGTTCCTTTTTTCCAAATCTTCCTTGATGGTTTTTTCAGCTTTCTTTAAATATTGCCCTTGAATAATATCGGGAGATTGCTCATTAAAATGGGCGGAGGAATCGAGAAGCGGCACCATTGGCAAATCTAGGCGAAGACCTAAATCATAGTCATCTTCTCCGTGCAAAACTGCCGTGTGAACGATACCTGTGCCTTCTTCGGTATTAACGAAGTCTGCTCTTGCAACATACCAAACCTTTTTTCTAGATTCCTTCACAGCAGAAATTTCGTACAAAGGTTCATACTTAAGACCATCAAGTTCAATACCCTTAAGTTTTTTGATTATTCTATATTTACCATCAAGAAGAGAGAGTCGTGATTCGGCTAGGATTAAAGACTCTGTTCCAACCTCCACTTTTACATAATCGATATCATCCCTTACTGCCAAAGCTACGTTTCCAGGCAGAGTCCACGGGGTCGTTGTCCAAGCCAGAAGGTAGGCATTGTTTTCTCCAATTATCTTAAATTTTATGTAGATAGATTCTTCCGTAATATCCTTGTAGCTTTGGTCCATGGCAATCTCTGCTTTGGCAAGAGGCGTCTCACAGTGCGGACAATACAGAAGCACCTTGCGTCCCTCGTAGAGCAGGCCCTTTTCATAGATTTTTTTCAGGGCCCACCAGATACTTTCGATATAAGTGTTATCCATCGTCTTGTAGGAGTTGTCATAGTCAACGAACCTACCGATTCGATCAATAAAACGTTTCCACTCATCTGCAAAACGCAGAACTGATTCTCTGCAGATACGGTTGAATTTTGCGATGCCCATTTCTTCAATCTCTTTTTTACTTTTTAGACCAAGTTCTTTCTCCACCATATTTTCAATAGGAAGTCCGTGGCAATCCCACCCCCATCGACGTCTGACACGAAAGCCGCGCATGGTTTTGTAGCGAGGAATCACATCTTTGATAATCGAAGAAAGCAGGTTACCGTAGTGAGGCAGACCTGTGGCAAACGGCGGTCCATCATAAAACACAAATTCACCTTTAGGAGAATCTTTCTTTAAAGTTTTCTCAAATATTTTGTGCTCTTTCCAAAATGAGAGTATATTTTCTTCCCTTTGGGCTCGTTCCGACTTTTCTGCCATATTTTGGCTATTTTAACACCTTTTATGTATTCATTACATTCTTTCGGGAGTCGGGATACCAAGAATAGTCAAGCCATTTCTCATTACAACATTAAATGCTCCGGCGATTGCTAGGCGGTACGGGGATTCTGGGAAATCGTCGATGATTTGTTCATGCGCGTAGAAATTATTGAAACTTCCCGCAAGTTCCGTGAGATACGTGGTGATGTAGTGCGGGGCATACTCTTGACCTGCTCTTGCTACAACTTCCGGAAATCTATATAAGAGCCGTTCAATCTCATGAGTTTTTTCTCTCGGAGCATTCGGGTTTCCCTTTTTACCGGCTTTTTCTAAAAGGGAATTGGTGCGCGCGTATGTATATTGAAGATATACACCCGAATCTCCTTCTGTCGAAACAGAGTGGTCGATATCAAAAATAATGTCGTTGCCAATCGCCTGTCGCAAAATCATATATTTGATAGCGCCAATAGCCACCACTTCATTGTCTTTCACCTTCTTTTTCACTTCTTCGATTAATGATTCGGCAGTAATAATGTCTCCAGTCCTAGAAGACATCTTACCGGTCGACAAGCGTAGCATCCCGTGAGAGAGATGACTCAATTTCCCCTTGAGTTCCGGAAACACCTCCCCTATTGCAGCCTCTACAACGTCGAAGAAGGCGTCTTGTTCGTTGCCGGTAACGGTCAGCGACAGGTCGAAAGAATATTTCTCTTTTTTTATCTTAGCTAGGCCGACCTCTTTCGCCTCGTAAGTCGGCAATCCCTCGGAATTCAAAAATACTCTGGTGTGCAGCCCGTATTTCTCTCCCTTGAAAACTGTTGCCCTTTCGCTTGTTTCAAAAACTTTTCCGGCATTTTCTAATACGATTTTTTTGCCTATATCAGCGCTCTCGCTTTCAAAAAAATTGAAATCAAATCTGGTACCTAATCTCTGGTAAATTTTTGCGAACTCTTCGAGTGATTTTTTCCTACCCTTTTCATATCGTGAATTTATATCCGGATCAGATTTGTCATAAATCTTTCTATTGATATCTTGTATTTCTTCCTTGGCTTTCTCATCTTCCTCGAAAGCTTTTGCTCCTACTGCGTAATTTCCCTTCCACAAAGCTTTAGCCACATGCATCCCTATATCACCGTGATAGCTAGCAGTCTTAACCTCCGCTCCATTTGCTTTAATAACTCTTGTAATCGCCTCGCCGATTACGTTATTCATGAGATGACCAATATGAAATGACTTAAAAGGATTTGGCTGGGTGTGCTCTACAAAAAATTTTTTCCCTTTCAGATTTTCATTCTTACCGAACTCATTTCCCTTATCAATAATTTCTCCTAAACTTTTTTTGAAAAATTCTTTTGCTAAATAAAAATTAATAAACCCAGGCCCGGCCAATTCAACCCTCTCCACGCCACTTGGACACGCCGTGTCCAAGTGGGCCAGAATTTCTTTAGCTTTACCAGTTTTAATACCAACATTTGTCGAATAGTCTCCCATCTTTAAATCCGCCGGATGTTCCACCACAAAATTCTCCGCTTCTAAACCAAGCGAATCCAGGGCTTTTTGTATTAACTTTCTAATATTTTCAGCAATCACGCTCTCAATATTGTATCAATCTTTCGAGCAATTACTTTCATATCCTTCTCTTTCTGGCCCCGAGTAGTCACCGCCGCTGTTCCAATACGGATACCGGACGGGTCCATCGGACTTCTAGTTTCTCCCGGTATAGTATTTTTATTGACAATAATTCCTGCTTTTTCTAATTTATCGCCCGCTTCCTTACCCCCCATTCCTTTTCCATTCATCCAAGTGTCTACCAGAATAAGATGTGTGTCGGTGCCTCCGGAAACGATTCGCCAGCCGAGTTTTTGCAATTCGTCCGCGAGAACTTTGGCATTTTTAATTACCTGTCTTGCGTATGTTCTAAACGCCGGTCGGGCCGCCTCCGCCAAGGCCACGGCCACCGCGGCAATTTGATTCAAATGCGGGCCACCCTGAAGTCCCGGAAAAATCGCTTTGTCTATTTTTTTATGCAATTCACGATTATCTATTTGGGAAAAGATGAGAGCGCTCCTTGGTCCACGCAATGTTTTGTGCGTAGTGGTAGTAACCACATCGGCATATGGAAACGGGGATGGACAGGCACCACCGGCGACCAGCCCTGCGGTATGAGACAAGTCCACCATCAAGTACGCTTTGCACGAATCGGCGATCTTCCTAAACTTTTTAAAATCAATAATTCTCGGATAGGCGGTGAAGCCGGCGACTATAATGTTCGGTTTCTCTTTCTTAGCCAAGCTTTCCACCGCTTTGTAATCAATTTTCTCTGTTTTGGGATTCACTCCGTACTGAACCGCTCTCCAAAATTTCCCGGTTGCCGATACTTTATGACCGTGTGTCAGATGTCCGCCCTCTGAAAGTGACATGCCCATGATAGTGTCTCCTAGTGGCACCAGCGCAAGATAAACAGCGAGGTTCGCTGGGGAACCGGATAACGCTTGCACGTTGACGTGCCATTTTCTCGGCGAAAGTTTAAAAAGTTTCAACGCGCGGGCTCTGCATAAATTCTCAACTTTGTCGGATATTTGATTGCCGCCATAGTAACGATGCCCGGGATACCCTTCTGCGTATTTATTGGTCAACTCTGAACCTAGCGCATCCAACACGTCCTGCGAAACATAATTTTCAGAAGCAATGAGATTAATCGCGCTTTTCTGGCGTTTTTTCTCTTGCTCGATTAATTTCTTAATTTCTTTGTCTTTCATTTAGTTAGCTATGAAGTTTCGGATTAAACCCTCCCACCACACTCAATTCGGCTTTGATGGGAGGATGCGAATCATAGCCTTCAAGCTTAACCTGACTAGGCGAGAAAGAATTAAGTGTCATGTTACCAGCTTCGATGAAGACCTGCGGGAATAATTTCGGCTCGCGAGAGAGTTGTTCCTTGATTTGTTCTCGGTGATTTTCATACATATGAAAGTCTCCGAGGGTGTGCACGTATTCTCCCGGCTCTCGTCCAAGAATATGAGCCAGTATGATAGTAAGCAGGGCGTAACTGGCGATATTGAATGGCACCCCTAGGAACATATCCGCGCTACGCTGATAGAGTTGCAAACAAACCTTGCCTTTCTTGATATTCACTTGGTAGAGATTATGACAGATTGGAAATTTCGACGCCTCGCCGGGCTTGGCCATCGCGTAGAGATATTGAGGATTCCATGACGTCACTAGAGTATTGTGGGCATCAGGGTCCTTGCGTAATTCATCGACCACCCAGGCAAGCTGGTCAATAGTGCGACCGTCAGTACTTGGCCATCGGCGCCAGAGTTCTCCATAGATGCGCGGTAACTTGCCATGAGTTTCTGCAAAGATATTATCGTTGGCAATCTTTTTCACAAATTCTTCCTTTGTGAGACTCGGCAGTTCATCTTTTTCATTATAAATTTTGTATGGATAGTCATCCCAGATGTGAACATTATTGTCCACCAAATACTTAATATTATTTTGGCCGGACAAAAACCAGTAGAGCTCCTGCAATACTCCATTCCAGTAAACTTTCTTGGTGGTAAGGAGTGGAAATCCTTCTGAAAGATCGAAACGCATCTGCGCGCCGAAGGCGCTATAAGTCTTAATGCCTGTTCCCTTATCGACCTGCTCTTCCCCTTCTTCAAAAACTTTTCGCAAGAGATCTAGATATTGATATTCTGGATGTTTTTTGTTATCCATGTTATTTTTTCTTCCTTATGATTGCCTTCCTTATTGATATTATTTTGGGTGGAATATAACCAGCAATATTGTTTTTCGCATAGCGACCTTTTTCGCGATAATTTTGTTGGGTTTCACTTGAGAGAGTAGAGAAAGTGATTTGGGCAATAGCCATTGCCGGGCGGAGAATGATTGGCACATTGTTAAGATTACAAAGTTCGAGGGCCACGTGCAAGAAATGACCGGGATTAATCATGGCGGCGCTATTGTGAACCAGGAGTCCAATACGCGCCAGAGAACTCTTGCCATTTACTTCTATAAGATAATGGTCGGAACCAAAATATTCTTTAGAATAACCGAGAATACTCACTCCGGGATGTAGAATGAAAGCCTCACCGTCTTTGATGTGAAGCTCGTGAGTCTTAGGAAAGATTTTGTTGACTGGGTCGATGAAACTTGTGGTATGCGCATCGTTAATTACAAACTTGTTGCCAAGTGAAATGTCGTAACTCGCGGGCTGCAGCTTACGCATATCAAAAGGCTTGAGCGTAATCTCACCACTTTTAATAATTTTCTTAATATCTCGGTCTGACAAAAACATTTTAGACTATGTTAAATATTTTATCCGTTCCGTAATAATCACGCCAATTTTCATTGTAGTGTGAAAACATTCGCTCCAAACGATCTTGAGGCAGTTCTTCAACTTCGAAATTTTTCATCATTCCAAGTAATTCCTTTTGGGCAGTTGGGGCCAGCGCACGATATGTGACAATCTTCTCAAATTCCGCCAGATAGCCATAACCAGCATTTTTATCAAGACAGATATTGGTATCATCCAATCTATACTCCTCCCGCTCACGTGACCACTTGGCTTGATACTTGAGACCGAGATCCAAGAGAAGTTTGTCTAAATCGTCTAAGGTCATTTTCATTTCTGATTCGAATTCCATCCGTGATACACCGTTAGCGCTTGTATCTTGGCCAATCGATGCCTTGATGACTAAGAGAACTTTGCCATCAGTATCACGGGTACGAACCGAGAAATCACTACCTTCTTTCAAAATTTTGTTGAATAAAGCTTGGTCTTGTTGAGCGATGTGTGAGCTTAGTTTCTGTTTGAGTCCGTCTATATCGTTGATGATAAAATAGTGATTGAGCTGTCTATTGCTGTTTAGCAGTACACCCCCCCGCTCTTTAATCTTTTTCTTCAATTGAGCGGCCCTCTCTGGACTGCCGAGCAGGCTTTTGATTTCGATTTCGTATTGAGACATAATTGATGGAATTATGTTACCACACATTAGCATTATAGTAGCCCACTCCAGAAATATGGCTATAGGCAAGGCCGGTACTCTCGTCTGGCGCCTGCCGAATGATCTCAAAAGATTCAAAAAACTGACCACTGGCCACCCCATAATCATGGGTAGAAAGACCTACCAGTCTATCAATAGACCCCTGCCAGATAGGACAAATGTGGTAGTTACCAGGGACGCGAATCTAGAGATTCCTGGATGCATAGTCGTCCATTCTGCAATTGAGGCCATCAAAAGGGCGAAGGAGTTTGACCAAGAAGAAATTTTTATTATCGGCGGAGCAGAGCTTTATAAAGAGACTCTGTCTCTAGCAGATAGGCTCTATGTGACAGTCGTAGACATGTACGTAGACGGCGACGCCTTTTTTCCAGAATATTCAAATATATTTACCAAAAAGATTTCAGAGGAATCCGGTGAATTTGAAGGTCTAAAATATTCTTATCTAGTATTAGAAAAATAAGTCACTTTACCTCTACCCCCATACTTCTTGCCGTCCCGGCAATAATTTTAGAAGCGGCTTCGATATCATTGGCATTCAAATCGACCATTTTCTTCTCGGCAATTTCTTTCAATTGAGTTTTGGTGAGCACGCCAATCTTCGAGATAGTATTGGTACCAGAGCCCTTCTCTTTGTTCAGAGCTTTGAGAATCAAAGCCGAGGCCGGTTCGGTCTTGTAAGTCAGAGTATAACTTTTATCTCCGTGAATCTCGACTATTGTAGGCACCTTCTCACCGACACGGCTTTTCGTTTCTTCATTAAAACGTTTGACAAATTCGCCGATGGGGATACCGGCGGCGCCGAGCACCGGCCCGAGCTGCTGGCCCGGCACCGCTTGTCCACCGGGAATCTGGAGCTTTAGAACTTTTACCACTTTTTTTGCCATATTATAGAGCGTTAGAATACGTTAAACCTTTTTAACTTGCAAGAAATCGAGCTCAACCGGAGTCTCGCGGCCGAACATGTTGACCAAGACTTTAACCTTGCCGCGCTCCTCGTCAATCCCGGAAACCTTGCCTTCGAGCTCCTTAAACGGACCGTCGACAATGACGACGGCGTCGTTCTCCAAGAGATTGATGGTATGCGTCACTTTGTCGGCAGACATTCTGGTAAAGAGCGCTTCCACTTCCGATTTATCAATCGGCACTGGATAGACTCCCGAACCAACGAAACCCGTCACTCTCGGAGTATTGCGAACCACATACCAAGAATCATCGGTGACGATCATGTCTACCAAGATATAACCGGGATAAATCTTTTCTTCCTCCTCGACTCGCTTACCCCCCTTAATCTTAATTTTCTTCTCGGTTGGTACGATGACGTTAAAAATTTTATCCTCCATACCCAGAGACTCGATGCGCTGTTTCAAATTGCGCATCACCGCATTTTCGTATCCAGCATAGGTATGGACGACATACCAATTTCTGCCTTCAGAAATCTTTTGTTTAGCCATATCCTTACAGAATAAACCTTTGGAGTATGAGAGAGAAAATGTAGTCGAAAAAACCTAGAAAAACAGAGACCAGAATGGAAACAACGATAACCACCACCGTGAAAATGATGGACTGTCGTCGCGTCGGCCATGAGACATATTGAAGCTCTCCGCGTGTGTCTCTGATGTAGTTTATCAGTCTGTTCATATTTTTTGGTTTAAAAAACACCCCCTTGGGCGTCTTTTAATCATACTATGGATGGACCTCCAGCGTCAACCTCAAAATTACCTTATCTCATAGACAATCGTCACATTCATATTCACTTTGTTTTCTCCTATCGGGATAGTCGGGGCTGGAGCAACAGTCTTGACCACATCTAGACCTTCCGCATAATACGGCGTTACTCCCCCGCCGGTATTGTCGTAGAAACTCACTACTCGTACCAACCGAACCCCAAGCTCTTTGGAAAGTAGTTTGGCCTTCTCTCTTGCATCCTTAATCGCTTCGGCCCGAGCTTCATCCAATATCTTGTCAGGGTCGTCGACGGTAAAAGAGACATTCGAAAGACCGGTAGCACCATTCTCTCCCGCCAAAGCAAGCGCCTTCCCGACATTTTCAGTCGATCTTACTTTTACAGAAACATGGTGGTTCGCGGTATAACCATCTTCCACTTGCCTGGACGGTGGACAAAATGTCGGTGAGCAAATGGTCGGTTCCGAAATATATTTCGGCCAGAGAGAATAATCGGTCGTATTGATGTCTTTCTCTTCAATGCCAAGCGCTTTAAGTTCGGCCAAGATAACGTCCATCTTCTTGGTCACCTGCCCTTGAGCATCACTTGCTACTTTGGCGTCTGCTGAAACGGTAAAGGAAAAAACGGCGATATCAGGTACGGAAACTGCCTCTCCCTCGCCCGAAACTGAAATAGAATTGTACGCCGGATCGATATTACGCAAATTTTTGAACGCCCCCAGAGCCTCAACTGCCAGAAATATGGCGAGTATCACGAGCACAATCCAGGTCCACTTTAAAATCTTTTTGACTTCTTCTGTGTTTGTATCCATCTTTCTATTATAGCACTAGCTGATTCTATTTCTCAATGAACGCTTATCCCCGATAAAAATGCTGAAGACGAGTACCGTAAAACTGACAGACAAAAGCCCAAGAGCAACGCCCGCCAAGATGTCGAGTGTCCAATGCGCTCCGAGGTAAAGTCGAGAAAAGTAAATGAGGGCCGCGGCGAAGATTGAGCCCAGTATTAAGACCGTCTTGCCTCCAACTGTCTTTATCCTACCGAAGAAAGTATGGGCTAGCATGAAAAAGAAAGTGGTAGCAACCGTGGCGTGCCCGGAGGGGAAACTCCAGCCATTAGCATCGATCAGTCCTGAACCCGGTCGCGTAATCTGGAAAGTATTTTTAAGCACTGCCAGCGAGACAACAGTGACAATCAGAGTCGCGACAAAAAGGACGGCGTCATAGTGGCGACCGCGTATAATCAGCAATACAGCTATAAGAGCGGTTGCGGATGATAAGAAAAAGGGGTCACCTAACCTGGTAACAGCTACGAGAATGGTGGTCAGAAAGGGCGTGCGCATATGTACTACCGCTCGTTCGATAACGGTATTAAGAGGTGTGAGTTCCGTACCGGAAAGCAATCCTTCAATAATCACCACAAGCACCAGTCCAGAAATCATATAGACCAAGAGAAAAAGAATATTCTTGGCCCAATTCGGAAACATCATGTTCTTAAGCTTAACATAAGGATATCGAGCTCCATAACAGCCACCCCGACAACTTTGTCCGCGCCTCCATAATATATGTAGAGCAGTCCGTCACGAACAATCATACCGCAGGGAAAAACTACGTTGTTCACTATTCCTTCTTTCTCATACGGCTGTTCTGGTTCCAATATCGGGTCAGTCGAGCGTGACAGTACAATTGTCGGGTCTTTGGGGTCCAAGAGAACAGCTCCGACACGGTAAGTGTGGTGGTCTTTCGAGATAGCGTGATACAAGAGAATCCAGCCCCGTTTGGTCCGGATGGGAGGAGCAGTAATGCCAACCTTATCGCTATCCCACATGCCGGGCCTTGGTCCGAAGACACGGATACATTTGTTGACGGTTTCTTTTTTAAAATCAAGCGACTTAAGAAAGTCAGCGCAAATATCTGTCCCAATACGATGAAGTACCATGTATTTTTCTCCAACTTTCTCTGGGAAAATACAGGTATCCTTATCGTCAATGCTCTTGGGAGTGATGAGCTCGGGTTTTGACCAATGCCAACGACGCGAGAGAAAGTCTTGTTCTCCGATAGAAGTGACGGCTACCCGCGGAGGACCGATACCGTCGAAAGCGGTGTAGCACATGTATAGGTCCTTTCCGATTTTGGTAACACGCGGGTCTTCACATCCTGAATTGGCCCCCTCTACCTTCTTGATTTCGAAATCCTCGCGCGGAACATAAATTGGGTCACTAAGGCGCTCTGTGATTTTGACACCGTCGACACTTAGAGCATAACCGATGGTAGAAATGTTGTCATGAGAAAGAGCGCGATAGAGGATATGGACCTTGCCTCCAAGGTCAATGGCGGCGGGATTAAATGTCGCTTTTGATTCCCAGGGATGATTCTGATTTGGAGTGATAATCGGATTTCCCTCGAAACGTTTGAAACGGTAGCGTCCCCCAGTCGCAGTCGAGATGGTTGAGACCAGGTCATTGATATTAACGCGAGCCAAGCAAGTGGTAGTATCAGAAGCTCCGTAATAAATTGTGAGAGTCTCATCTTTCAGAAGCGCGCCGGACGGGAAAACAACATTTGAGACGTGGCCGGAGAGCTCGTAAGGCTCTTCAGACACCATCATGGGACCCTTGGTACGACCGATAATTTTGCGCGGGTCTTTCAAATCAAGAAGAAGGGCTTCGATGCCGAACTGGGGTCTAAAATTTTCTGACGAAGAAAAATAGTGTTCGATATGCGAATAAATGAGGAGCCAACCATCTTTTGTCTTCATCGGTGTTGCTCCAATTTCGACATGGTCATGTTCCGTTCGGCGTGGGTCTACGACATATTTGTCGATTTCACTATGCCACTTCTCCCAGAATACCGGCGACCACAATTCCTCGACACTGTCCGTCTGGACAATAGCCATTTTCGCTGGCGGGCTATCCGTATGAGCGCTGAAAATAGCTGTCACTTTGCCGTCTATTCGTTCCGGAAACAGGGTCATGGCCTTGGCGTTGAAAGGCGTGACCAGATGCCGTTCATTGACCAATTTAAGGTCATCCGTCACTGCTACAGCTACTTTAATACCCTCGACATGGAAAGGATATGTTGAAAGGGCCGTATAGAAAATGTAATAACGCCCTTCAAAAAAGGTAACGCGCGGGTCTTCGCAGCCGAATTTTTCCCATTCTTCCAATGGTTCGATAAACTGTCTGCGGTCCTCGAAATGCAGACCATCCGAACTCTTGGCTATTCCGATGGTAGATATTTGATCTGGAGTTCTTAACGTATCCTTGCTCGATATCGCTCGATACAGGCCGTAAATACTTCTGCCCCGCTTTACCGGAGACATGTTAAACGTAGCCGACGCCTCCCAGTGATGATCCCGGATGGGAACCAAAATGGGGTTGTCCTGTGTCCGCTTGATTACAAACATGGTGACTATGCTACCTTGGCAGATTTGACCGACAAAACGGCGTGTTCATTATTCATGAGTTTCCGGACAAATTCATCCAGATTGATATAGGCCACACCGATATGCTTGTCGCCCCCTCCATAATAGATAAAGAGGGTGCCATCTTTGACAATGGCCCCGGAAGCGTAAATAATTCCCGGCTTCCAATCATTCTCATACCATTCGTCAGGTTCAAGTACTGGATAACGGGAACGATACAGAATCTTCTGCGGATCTTTGGAATCGAGCAGTAGGGCCCCGAGTTTGTAACGACCTGGATCATTCTTGTCCATAGCATGATAGAAAAGGAGCCAGCCGTAACGAGTCTTCACTGGCGGTGGACCGACACTGCGGGTACGATGGTGCCAAGCAAGCTCCCGATCCGGCAGAAGATGCGGATCAGGACTGTTGAAAGATGGTATGGGTCCCTCGAGACTGTCAATGTATTCGACACGCACTCTTGACGGGTCATCGTCGTGAAGATTGTGAAGAAGAGCATATTTACCTTTTATCTTTTCGGGAAAGAGCGCCCAATTCTTATGCCTCTCGTTGGGGGGAGAGAGGAAGATAAAACGGCGCCAATTCCATCGACCTTGTTCAAGGTCATCTTCACCAATGGAGGTCAATCCGACGCGGATGGAATGCCAACCATTGAAAATGTTAAATGTCAGATAGATGCGGCCATCGATTTTAACCGCTCGAGGATCCTCGCATCCGCCCCACCCGCCTCCGGAAACATAGAGGTCCGTGCTGTAGGAAAGTCTTGCCGGAGAAGTGTACGGGCGATGCTTTGCGGATTCGGTGACAGTCTCGGGCATGTAGACCGGGTGAGGATATCTCTTGTCAAAATGAATGCCATCCTTGCTTGAGGCATAGCCAACACGAGAAATACCATCAGAACCAAGAGCGCGATAAAAAAGATGAACGCGTCCTTTATGAAAAACTGCTCCAGGATTAAAGACTGCTTCCGATTCCCAATAAGAATCGGAAGCAGGGCTCATGATAGGATTGTGGAGAGCTCTGCGAAGGTCCAGTGTTTTGGATTTTCTTCCTTTTCGCGCTCGTTGAAACACTCGTTTTCTCAAAACCCTTTTGGCAGTTTTTCTAGATCTTTTTTTGGTAACAGTCTTTTTTTTCTTAGGCGTGACCATATTTATCTTCCACTACTTAACTATTATAGCATTTGATTCTGGCCCAGAAGCTCCAGTATGACCTTTTTTGTCTCTTCTGGATTTTCAACTGCCCTGCATTCTACCCCCAAGATTAGAACCGGCTCATCGTTGCCACCCTTAAACAACTTATCTCCTAGGTAGAGTATTTTTTTCTTTGAAATACCGGTTCGCTCCATGAGCTTATTGAGTCCGTACGCCTTATCTATACTGGCCTTCGTGACCTCTATGGAAGTAGTCCCGCCAATGCGTATCGAGAAACTGGGCAGAGCACGTTTAAGCACCCTTACTATCCGCTTGCGTTTCTTGTTGTCAGAATCCCACTTTTCCTTGAGTTCGATGGGCGCGTCTTGCCCCAAGGCGGAGAAATTAAGTTGAGCCCCTCGGTCTTCTACCAGTTCTCCGTAAATTTCATCAGGGCTTTCAAGCCTCGATTTCTCGAAAATATTTTCAAAGGCCGATTTGATGCGTTTCTTTTCTTCTTTGGAGAGCGGCGCGTCGTTCTCGCATTGCCAGTCGTTGCTGTAGCAAAAGATAGTACCGTCAGTCGGCAAGAGATAGAGATTCTGCATTCTCTCGGACGAACACGAAAGACAGTCCAGAATTTGCCACTTGAACTGTTCATAACTGGCGCCGGAAATAATCGCCACCATGTATTTCTCCATGAGCTGACAAAGAAGTTCCGCCATCTCTACATCAAGCGACAACTTACTCTGCGTCAGTGTCCCGTCGATATCAAAAGCAATCAGGTCGAACTTTTTCATATCAAAAGTATACCAGTTCAAGATAAGAAGGTTTGACGTGGGCGACTAGAGAGAATCGAACTCTCGCGACCAGCTCCACAAGCTGGAGTTCTACCACTAAACTATAGCCGCCATTTTGGTAAGATAGCGGCGGGTATCCGCCGCTATCTTACCTCGGTGCTCGGGAGAGGACTTGCACCTCCACGCCTTACGGCATACGCACCTCAAGCGTACGTGTTTACTAAATTACACCACCCGAGCATTGTTGTTAATATTACTTTGCTTCTGCTTCCGAAACCACTCCTTCAACTTCCTTAGCCGTTCTGATGTTTCTCATCTGGCGGCTGATTTCTTTGGCTGCTTTTTCTCGGATGTGGTAGAGCTTGGCGCGACGAACCTTTGAACGCTTGACCACTTCAATCTTATCTATCACGGGAGAATAGAGCGGAAAAATCTTTTCCACACCCACACCGGAAGACACGTTGCGAACGGTGAAAGTGGCGCCCGCTTCCCTGCCGTGTTTGCGTGCAAGCACCAAGCCTTCAAAGGCCTGCAGGCGAGTCTTGCCCTTCTCAACGATTTTCTGCCAGACGCGCACGGTATCTCCTGACCGCAAGTCGATTCCTTGCCTTTCTTCGATATTTACCGGACTGATTATCCTATTTACTGTCATATTGGTAGCGGACAATTTAACACAATACCTGTCTCAAGACAAACTATCTAGGTTGGCCAGTATTTTGTATGTATTTCCGTGTTTCAAGAGCCCCCGATAGGAAATGACGATTTCTTTAGAAGGATCCTTGGAAAGATTTTTTAACATCCTCCTTTTAGTCGTGGTTCTCAAGATCCGATAGTTTGGGAAGTGTACCCAGCCGAGAAAGTCTATACCGGAAGCAAAAGTCTTGATGAAGACTTTCTTCGGATGAAGGGAGAGTTTGAGATTGGTTTCGAGGAAGTCGGCAATTTCAGGGAGAAGATTTTCTAAGTAATTTCTATCTCCCGAGAGAATCACGAAATCATCAGCATATCTTATGTAGTATTTTACTTTCAGAGCATGTTTTACATACTGATCAAACTCATTCATATAGACATTCACTAAAAGCTGGGAGGTGAGGTTGCCTAGAGGCAGACCTTTGCATGGTTCAGTCGAGTGAAAGCTCTTGATAATTTGGTCTAGCAACCAGTTAGTGTCTTCGCCCTTTATATAATTTAAAACAATATACTGTAGTAAATTGTGGTCAATCGAGGCGAAGAATTTTTTGATATCACCTCTCAGAACCCAACATTGCTTAGTATTATTCTGGGAAACTTTGTGGAAAAAATTATTAAATCTTTCTATGGCTTTGTGGGTGCCTTTGTTTAATCTGCAAGAGTATGAATCATGGATAAACTTTTTATCAAAGTACGGATATAGCACACGGTAGATTGCATGATGGAGTAATCTATCTCGCACCATGGCCTTGTGAATATTTCTAGGTTTAGGGTCTGAAATATTGAAGGCGTGGTAGGGATCGTGGCGGTAGGTTTTAGCTTTTAGATCATTGCGCAGGTTAATAATATTATCCATCAGGCATAGGTGGAACTCTTGAACATCTTTCCTCTTGCGCTTACCTTTCAGAAATTCTTTCCAAGCTTCAAGTAAATTCTCAAGAGAAATGATACTATCGTAGACATGATTCAGCCTCTTAAAGCCCCCCCCCCGCACGAATTTTGCCCGTTTTGGAAAAGATTAAGAGTGCTTATATTCTTTGGCATGAATATCATAATATCTTACCCAAGACTCAACGGTATTCTTTAGGCAACAGAATCGATAGAATTTTCATTGAATTAATCGAGGCTATTTCAACTGCCGTTTTTCTTACTAGAGAGGAGAAATTGCCATATGTTCGTCTCTCCATCCGTAAATTGGATACCTTAAAGGTATTGATTATGATCCTCTGGGAAACAAAAACTTTGGATAACAAGAAGTATATTGCCCTCTCTATCCCTCTAGATGAAGCTGGAAAAATGCTCGGTGGTTGGAACGGGCAACTCTCAAAATCTCTCGAACAAACTCGAGATAAACAAAACTCTCCCGCCAGAGCAGGAGAGAAATGAAGAGAGTTGCGGAAGCGAAGTGCAGGGTTGTTGGAGTTCCAATCGTTGTCCAGCCAGTTCCAGTTCAGCACCACCTTGTCGCCGTTCTCGTAGAGATACGGAACGTTGAGGTGGCCGTTGCGGTTCTCGACGAAATGTATGGGAGTTCATCTGTGCCACTACCCTTTGAATGCTCTCAGGGCTGTATAGTATTCGGCATCGTAATGCCTCAAAATCCCATACCAAGTATATTCATTTTTTATGAAGTGCTACATACACCACTCTATTTGAAACCTTAATCGCAAATATTCTCGATGTATGGATACTGGATTCGGTCGCTAGAAACCATTAGTCTCCAGCTGATTAACCTACTACCACTGTTTAGTTTATCAAAACAAAAGGCCCCCGCGATGAATTGCGGGGGCCCGAGGGACAAGGCCAAAGTATCCAAGTGCAGGACACAGTGGCCGAGTCCAGAGAGCTA
>Ga0209542_10002283_pt1 | contig 43168 bp, 69 predicted proteins | sample RifCSPhighO2_01_FD_184028 | JGI IMG/M metagenome (GOLD analysis project Ga0209542, IMG submission 184028) | Soil microbial communities from Rifle, Colorado - Rifle CSP2_plank highO2_0.1 (SPAdes) (version 2) | ecosystem: Environmental > Terrestrial > Deep subsurface > Rock core/Sediment ... | reverse complement strand
AGGTAGAGGATGTAATCAACGAGATGGATGGTTACTTCTTTGTGACAAAAGGTCTTCGCTGCACAGCTTGCGGAGAAGAATATCTAGATGAAAAGGAAGGAGAAAAGATGATCCAGACAGCTAAAAAATTGGGTGTTTGGGGGGAGCCTTTAAAATTACATCGAAAATTAAGTAGAAGTGGTCGTGGCACAATGCTAAGAATTCCTACTGATATCGAACAAAACCTGGGTTTAAAAGGAAATGAGGAAGTGTCCATTTCGAAGCTGGGCAATAATCGGATTTTGATCGAAATCAACGGGAAGAATCAGGCCACTGTAAAATGAAACCTGTCGCTCAAGAGCATGGTATGGGTTGCGCTGTGGCTTGCGTCGCTTCCGTTCTGAGTATATCTTACAAAAAAGCCTTATTGTTATTCGACAAACCAGAAAATGCGTGGGGTCGCGGCTTCTATTGCCCAGAAATTTGCAAGGCGTTATCAAAGGGCGGAAAAAAGTATGAATGGAGAAAAATAAATTCAAAAGACAAGTCGTTTGAAGAAGGAGTGATTGTTTTCACGAGAGAAGATAAAAAGGATCACCTAGGACATTATTTAACAAAAACAAAGAAAGGTTGGATGGATCCTTGGATAAATTATCCTTCTATGATTCCAGCCAAGGCTAGCTTTTGCAAAAAATTGTCTGGAAAGCCACTATGGCTCATCTTTCCAGTTTAATCTTTTTCGGAGGTCAGCAATCTGTTCCAAGGTCTTAGCAGCGACGATCATAGAATCCAACCTTTTTTGTCCATAATAACGAATAGGTTGGCCGTTTGCATAGCAGATGAACCCACCGGCTTCTTCAAGGATGGCTTGAGGGGCGCAGAGGTCCCAAGTTCCTGCTCGTTGTTCATGATCTGTATAGGCACTTAAGTAATAGTCACCTTGGTTTTCAGCGATTTTCATGAGGCGAAGTCCACTTCCTCCGTTTAAAAGGATTTTTTTAGGTTGAAGTTTTCGGACTTGTTCTAGAACTGTTTCTTTGTCGAATCCATGGTTGCTAATGACAGCAGTTAAGTCAGAAGCAGAGGAAATAACACGTAACGGTGTTTTTTCTCCGTGTTGTTGTTTATAGGCTCCTTCGCCTCGAACGCCAACATAGGCAATCTGGGTGGTGGGTTGGTAAACCACTCCAAGAGTGGGTTCTTCTTCGGCGCACATCCCAATATGAATGGCAAACTCTCCGTTTTGCCGGATGAATCCTTTAGTTCCATCAATGGGGTCTATATACCAAGTTCGTCCTCCCGGCACAGACTCGAGTTCTTCAGACACAATTCCATCTTCTGGAAAGTACTTTCGGATCCCGTCTAAAATAATTTGATTGGAGAGTAAGTCGGCTTCCGTAACAGGAGTTCCATCGCTTTTGCTTTCAGTATGCACATTTCTCCCGTAAAGCCGCATGACTGCATTTCCAGCTTCTTGGGCAAGTTCCAGGGCAAGATCGAGTTCTTTCATGCCCATTCGGGAAGATACCGTAATGTTTATATATTATTTTTAATTTTTTATTATTAATGAAGGAGTTAAAGGAGTTGGGTTTGACAGGCTATGAGGCCTCCATCTATTCTACTCTATTAGACTATGGTAAGTTAACAGCCAAGGAGCTTTCAGATCGCTCAACAGTACCTCCAACAGCCGTCTATCCGAACGTGGAGAGTTTGGTAAAAAAGGGTTTGATCCAAAAATTGTCAGGAAAAATCGCGACGTTTGAAGCCTTGCCTCCGAAAGTGGGGTTGCGTTCATGGGTCCGGAAAGAAGCAGCTCGGATAATGGAATTAGAAGAGGAGCTCATTCCCTTATTGGAAGAAAGGGTAAATCAGAAGCAGTTTCCAGCAGCAAGGGAACCGATTTTTCTATCTTCTGGTGTGGAGGCGTCACATGAGATCACTTTAGGGTTCATGGATGAGGCAAAAAAATCGTTATTCATCGTCGGCTGGGCCTTTCGCTCAAACAAAAATATGTACAAGCTGCTGAAGGGTTTACGTGATGCCGTAGAGAGAAAAGTCGATGTGCGCTTGATTTTGCCGAGAAAAGAGAAATCGTTCGAGAGGGTAAAGAAGATCTGCAAAGAATACAAGATTAAGGTAAAATATTATCCGTTGCAAAATTTTTCCATCGTCATCTGCGATGAAACCGAGTGCAAGATCACCTTAAAGGGGTCGGATTTGCCAGAGCGGGTCAATATGAAAATTGAGGACCCGAATTTAAGCAAAGCCTTGGAAGAGTATTTCTTGGTCTTGTGGCGGAAGGCAGAACCGGTTTAATAGATGAGGCACGTACAAGATGCAGGTGACCGATAACTTTATGAAGGAGTTTTTCTTAAGCAGAGTATGCGTCTGATCATCTTAAGTATGGTATTGATTTTACTCTTACCGATGGTTTTAGCGGAGCACCCTTCTACGCAACCGGCTCCAAGTGTACCGGGCTCCAAGATCGTGTTTGTAGACCGGGCAAAAGAGTATATTAAGACTCCATATGGACAATCCTTCGTTCGAAAAACAGTGGACAATCGCCGAAGCCGATACAGAACGGAAACATATAAAATGGGAGGTGATGTGGGTTTGTTTGAGAAACCAAGTGAGCCAGTTTCCATTGCAGCTCCTGAAGGTTATTTTGGGTATGGAATCAACCAGGAACTTCCTAGGTTTAGTAGTGTCGGAGGCGTATTTAGGAATTTTAAGCTCATTTATGGGGTAGATACTCAGGTGATTAAGGGGTATGACCGGAGTCGCTGGCAATGAAAAAAATCACCACTCTCCTATTATTTGTTTTAATCATCGGAGTCGTGGAAGCTTCCCATGTAACCAGCAATAATTCGGTAGTTCATAGAAGTAAGATGTTCGGCTCTTTCGGTAGTCAAATCATTAAAACATATGGGGGAGGTTCTTCGATTAAGAAGGTGTGGGATTTAAGGAAAGCACCTCCTTTGAAACCAAGCGAAGAGACCACTAAGCCAGAGACTCCAAAGTATCAATCTTTTGGTATTCAGCCAGTATACAGTAGTTCTCCGTATGCACAGGGTAATTTCGGGACAACCATTCGAGATTATGGTTTTTCCAAGCAGGCTTTTAAGCGATTTGTTAGAAAGCCAGTAGAGGTACCTATCCCGCAGCCTGAGGCAAGAGTGACAGCCGATTCAGTGGTTTCAGAGCCTCCCGCTCCGGAAGAACCAGTAAGTGAACCTTCTACAACGTAAGTTTTAAAAAGGGCTTAGTCTTTATAAGAGGATAGGAGGTGAATTAGGTATGAGAGCCTATATATTAATTTTGATGATGGTGTTGGGTGCAATCAGTGTCTCGGCTGCTTACGATCTGGTTCAAACAGGATACTGGATTCCGAGTTATTACAAGACGTATCAAGGACAGGGTACAGAATCGTTAAAGACTATCGGTGTGTCTAACTCGTACACGAGCAAGGCGGACTTCCGTAAGAGCACGTTCAGACCAATCACTCGAGTGATAACAGGTCCTTCGTTGGCTTGGAACCGACAAGTGCAGGTCTTAGCCGATACAGGTTCTGGGTTGTATGTGCCTTATGACACCTATTCAAGTGACATGGTATTGAAAAACATGGACATGCGCGCTCGTGGTGGTCCAAGTCCTTATGTGGGAATTTATGGTGTTGAGCGTCAGGCCATTCAAACGTACAATGTAGCTCCTAGGAATTTTGGAATAGGAACAGGTAGTGGTTACTTGAATCCAGGCATTCCGAACATGATCAGGGGTTCTCCTCAATACGTAAGCGCAGGTTTACCAGCTTATGTGGATGAAGGAAGCGCAACTTCTGCTCAATAAATTTTTCTATAATTTTTTTCTTTTTAAAAGAAGGGTATTAGTCACTACACTCACTGAACTGAGGGCCATGGCTCCTCCAGCGATAACGGGACTAAGAAGCCATCCAGTAAAGGGGTACAAAACACCGGCTGCGATAGGAATGCCAAGGATGTTGTAGATCAAGGCCCAGAACATGTTTTGCTTGATTTTGGCCATGGTCATTTTACTGAGTTTAAAGGCTTTGGGTACATCGAGTAAGTCATTGCGCATCAACACGATGTTGCCAGTTTCCATCGCAACGTCCGTGCCACTGCCCATAGCAATACCGATGTCTGCCTGTGCAAGGGCGGGGGCGTCGTTGATGCCGTCTCCAATCATCGCTACTTTTCCTTGTTCCTGTAACTTCTTGACATTGTTCGCTTTATCTTCTGGTAATACTTCAGCAAATACATTTTTGATGCCACACTGTCTGGCGATGGCCTTCGCCGTGCGTTCATTGTCACCGGTGATCATGTACACTTCAACGCCAAGGTCTTGCAATTCCTGGACAGCTTCTTTGGAAGTCTCTTTAAGAGTGTCTGCTACGGCTACTAATCCTAAGACTTCTTTTTCGTTGGCAACAATCATAACAGTCTTGCCTTGCTCCTCAAGGGCAGTCTTCTTGGTCCGTATCTTGTCTACTGATATTTTATACTGAGTCAGCAATTTTTCATTTCCTAAAAAGTAGGTTTTGCTTCCGATCTTTGCTGTAATGCCGTGTCCAGGAACAGCCTTAAAACCAGACACTCTCTGCAGAGTTAACTTCTTGTTTTTGGCTTCTTTAACAATGGCTTCAGCCAGGGGGTGCTCAGATTCTTGCTCTAAGCTACCGGCAAGCTGTAGCAGGTCTTTCTCAGAATCTTTGAGGGCAATAAGATCCGTCACTTCAGGAGTGCCTTTGGTTAACGTCCCGGTCTTGTCAAAGATCACGTAGTTGATTTTATGCGCGGTTTCAAGCGCATCTCCTCCTTTGATCAAAATACCTTGTTGAGCTCCTTTTCCGGTGCCAACCATAATAGCCGTCGGTGTCGCAAGTCCCAAAGCACAGGGGCACGCAATGACCAGCACACTCACGGCAGCGATGAGTGCAAAGCTAAACTCTTGTCCGATCCAATAGTGCCAGATGAAGAAGGTGGCAATAGCAATGAAGATGACAATCGGTACAAAATAGGCGGAGATCTGGTCGGCAAAGCGTTGAATCGGTGCCTTTCTTCCTTGGGCATCTTCAATGAGTTTGACAATGCGGGATAAAGTGGTGTCTGTCCCGACTTTGGTCGCTTTAAATCGGAAGCTGCCATGTTTATTGACGGTTCCGCCAATAACTATGCTTCCAGTTATTTTTTCAACGGGGATGCTTTCGCCGGTGATCATGCTCTCATCTACAGAGCTGCTGCCTGAAACAATTTGCCCATCGACGGGAATGCGTTCTCCGGGTTTGACGAGCAGGGCATCACCAACTTTGACTTCGTCGATTTGGATGGTGATTTCTTTTCCGTCTCGAATCACCACAGCAGTCTTGGGGCTTAATCCCATGAGTTTTTGGATGGCTTCACTCGTCTTGCCTTTGGCTTTGACTTCTAGCCATTTACCTAAAATGACAAAGGTAATGAGGATGGCTGAGATCTCAAAGTATTGGCCAATTTTCTCGTTGGCATAAAAAGCAAGGTATAAGCTGTAGAAGTACGCCGCGCTGGTTCCTAGCGCAATTAATGAGTCCATATTGGCACTTCTGTTTTTCAGGGCAGCCCATGCTCCTTGGTAGAACTGCCAGCCGACGATGAATTGGATGGGGGTTGCAAGTACAAATAAGATCATCATGCCCATGGGGATCTCATAGCCTAAAAAAATGAAGCCGTCACGCATCATAAACATGCCAATGATCGTAGCCGGAACGGCAAATAAGAGGCTGAGTTTGAATAATTGTTCATACCGAGCAATCTCAGCTTGTTGTTTGAGGCGTTGAGCATGGGGATCAATCTGAGAGCTAGAAGGGATTGCTTGGTATCCTTTGGATTCAATGGCAGCAATGAGTTGTTCAACAGAGACAGCATCGTCATGCGAAACCGTGGCTTTCTCCGTTCCGTAGTTAACATTTGCAGAAGCAACGCCAGGAACTTTACTTAAGGCTCTGGTGAGAATATTGGCACAGCTCGCGCAATGCATGCCTCCAATCGCTAAGTGCGTAGTTTTCATGGTTATTCCTTATTCTTCATTTTTTAGTTTAGAGAGCAATTTATGAATGATCTGTTTGTCGAAAAAGACAACTTCTGGATCTATTTTAGTCGAAGTGTTTTCGTTGAACTGAATTCCTTTTTCAGAAAGCCAAAAAATTCGATTTAGGATAGCATACACCGTAACGATTTTTCGTTGTTCTTCTTTTAATTGAAGCTCATCTTCAAGCGCTTGAGTGTACACATCTCCGTAATGAGTTCCAAACCAACAGGCCTGAATTCTTCCTACAGCTTCGAGTGGATCTCCATAGGCCATATCATCTAAGTCGACCAGCCCGACAAACGCTCCGTCTTTGATTAAGACATTTTTCGCGCTTAAATCGTCGAAATAAAAAGTGGAGGGGACAGAGTCAAAGTAAGACCTGTACTGAGTAAGAAGACTCTTAAATTCCCGGAGCAACTCTTCTCCTACAGCTCCTGTCTTTTTGTTATGTTCATTGGTTTTCCGTTCCATTTTTTCAAGAACTTGCGTCCAAGAATCAAAAAGTCGGCTTTCATCCGCACCAATCCAACCATATTTACCATTCGTAGGAATGGTTTCAAGAGTGTGGAATATTCGAGCAATTTCCTTGGCAATATCTTTTAGTTGTTCATCCGAAAGGGATGCAATGACAAAATGCAGGTCTTGTCCATCTGTTTTTGACTGGATTTGATAGGCAAACGGAACAAGATCTTTACTATAATCTGCTGCAAGGACCTCTGGGACTTGAATGCCTTTGGAGGCCAAAAGAGGGATGTGTTTATCTGAACCCTTAAGAAAGAACTCGTTTTTATTCATTCGGACAATAACCGATCTTGAAGGTAGGTTTGCAACATAAACCTCATTGCAATTTCCAGTAGTCATTCGTTCGATGGAAAGCGCTGTTTCATTAAACTCTTTTTGAAGAATTTTATTTACAATATCGATGTGACTTTCAGGATAGGTCATGTGAATTTTAGAGCTCTCCAGCTTTTATGTCTTTGGTATTTGCGAAGGTGAAGTTTTTCGAAGGTTGCGTACATACCAGGCCACGAGTACAAGGATAACAATGCCGAGTACCATCCATACAGCCATCCATTCTAAAGGAATATCCTTGTAGTATTCGCGGTTGATAATGTTTAAAGGTAATTCGACAGCTTGAGTGTGTTCTTGGTTGTAGCTATCTCTAAAAGCGAGTGTAAATGGGAAGTTAATTTTTCCTTTTTCTTTGGGTACGAGTTGAAACGTACTAGTCTTTTCTTCTCCAGGTTTTAATGTACCGAGATACGTTTCTTGGGGGGCGGTGAGGATCTGGTATTGGTCGTTCTCAGCAAGTTTTAGGGAGACATAGCGAAGTTCGCCTTGTCCTCGATTGGCGACTTTGACAGTAAGGTCTCCTTGGAAGAAGCTGCTTCGAAGTGTGCTGCTGTCGATGGCAACATAAACATCGGGCTGCATGTTTACTTTCAGGGCGACGTCTCCTTGGATCATGAAGGGGTTGTTGTATTTGTCGTTGTAGTTGACATAGAGTGGGGTTGTGTAAATTTTGGATTGAGCATCCGGCAAGGCTTGAACATCAAAGGTTACAGTGGTGCTTTCTCCGGGTTGAAGTCCGGGGAGGATTTTCTGAGTGGCACTGCCAACAGGTGTAAAAGCTATAAAGTCTGCTTGCTTGACTTCCATGGTGGCTTGACCGGTAACAAGGGATACTTGACCGGTAACAGGACTTTCTCCACTGGCCACTTTTCGGTCGATTTCTTGCAGACGAGCATTCATCATCGCTTGCATGGCGATGTTGTTGTTGAAGTTGACGGTTGGGTTGAATTTGCCAGTCAAGTCCAGGAGGACTCCAATGTTCTGTAAGTTGAGGTGGCCGTGATTTTTTAGGGTGACATAAATTTTGCCGTAGTCGCCCGGTGCAATCTCAGCAGGTTCTTGTCGGATTTGTTCAATGTTTAAGATGGGGTCAAAGGTTCGAATGGGGATGTCGAAGTAGATCTTTCGGTAGTCTTCATGGTCGCCGCTGAATCCGTAGCGAATCTGAAGTTTGGCGGTGCCGTCCCTAGCATCATCGGCAATTTTGACGCGAAATTGGAGCCGGTTGCCGTTGAGAATTTTCAGGTTTTGGGCGCGTTCCGTGTCTGAGGTGGGTAGGATTTGGAAGGGGTATTCATCTACCAGTTCAAGCCAGGCTCCAGTGGCTAGTCCTCTGCGGTTGACAAGGGATAAGAAGAGGTCCATTTCTTGTCCGGGTTGAGGAATTTCAGGGAGGGTCTGGGTGAGTTTAACATCTAGGCTGCCGGTTTGTTTGGCTTCGCCGCTCGTCCAGAAAAGGGGGTTGGCTTGTGCCCAGTTGTCGCTGAGGACGGCATTGTAAAGGTTCCGAGCAGCAAGTGCTGGAGTCAAAGTTAGGAGTAAGCCTAAGAATAAGAGGGTAAATGGTTTATAACATTGGTTTTGCATCGTCTCATTCCACCCCCTCCTGAATCAATATATCGAATTTAGATATATCGGAAACTATATAAAGCTTTCGGTCTTTACTGTCTGCATGCCCGACGTCAAAGTCAATAGCATGGTGAAGTTCTACACATTGATTCTCTTGAATAAAGGCCCCGCGCATGGTTACGAACTCTTAAAGGAGCTCGAGCAGCACTTTGGTAAGCACATGAGTGCTGCGCACGTCTATCCCTTCCTTCAACTGCTCGAGAAGAACAAGCTCATCGCCCACAAAGCCACCGAAGCTAGAGATAAAAAGCAATACTACCTCACCGCCAAAGGAAAGCAGTTCACCGTCGAAGTCTTGAACAAGTTCAACGACGTCTTGAATGCCTACATTGAATCCAAAGTCAAGGTCTGCGCCCACTGCAAGTGCGAAATCTACAAAGGCGGCTTCAAGAAAACAATTAAAGGAAAAAGCTTGATTTTCTGCTGTTCGCATTGTGCGAAGGCGTATATGAGATCAGCAGGTTAACGAGCAAAGGGTCAGAGTTTTCTTAGAAATTTCTTTCTATAGTTCAGAATATCTTCTTTATTTATACGACTAATAAAATCATGCATATGAAGAATGAATGCCTCAGAGGCATGGATAGCATTTTTTGTTTCTTCGAGTGTGATCTCGAAACTTACATAATATTGCTTGTCAATCCGCTCTTTTTTTGCCTTTTTAATGGAGATCGAGTCGAGATCGAAGACCTCTTCCATGATCTGGATGGAAACAGAATGGTTTTCTGATTTAATGCCGACTTGAAAGAGAAGTGACAAGAGACTATGATACATGGCATAATAGGACAGCGCAATGGAATCTCTAAGATTTCCAATTTCAGCTAGTGTTTTAGAAGAAACCAGGGACTCATCGGCTCGTTTAGCATAGGCCTGGCTAATTTCATCGCTAGGTTCAACAAGTTCCAATTTTCCTTCTTTGTGTAGTTTAGCCAAAAAAGCTGGTTTTCGCATAATATTCCTCAACATGGTTTAGGATAACGTGATTTTTTTCTATTTCTTTTATAAGGGCAGAATGCTTAACATAGCTGCCTATCTGTACGCTTAATCGTGAATCAATTTGCTCAAAATGTTCTTTTAAAGAGTTGTGTATGGTTTCTACAAAAAGGTCGATGTCACTGTCTTCCTTTGCAATGCCTTTGGCATAGGAGCCAAACAATAGGACAAGGACCTCTGTTTTTTTCGCTTCATCGATAAGTTTTCTAAGAAAGGGATAGGTTTTTAGTGTCTTTAGGAGGGTATAATGCTCCCATAAATAAACATGAATCCTGGCTTCAGTTGTTTTTTTAAGGAAAAAGGTTTTGTTCTTACCCTCAATTTTGAAGTCCAGGACGTTTTCTTTTCGGAGTTGGGCTGTTTTTCGAGCAATGGTGGTCTGATTGGTGCCTAGCGCTTGGGCTATTCCTCGGACATGATTAGGCCCTCTTAGGAGAAGCCCTACAATCTCCAAATTGTAATCTTTATGTGACATATGTAACAATAATGTTACATAAGTATTTAAAGTTTTCGGTCTTTGCTTTTTGTAAAGCAAAATCCAAGGTCAAGATCTGTGCCCACTGCAAGTGCGAGATCAACAAAGGCGGCTTCAAGAAAACAATTAAAGGAAAAAGCTTGATCTTCTGCTGTTCGCATTGTGCGAAGGCCTATATGCCCAAAATGAGGTAAGGTAATTATCCATAAGCTTTATATAAAGCGCAAGCATTACTCAGAGCATGGAAACCGTAACCATTGCAAAGTCAGAGTATACCCGTCTTAAAAAGCTAGAACAGCTTGATTTTGACTTAATTCAGCAGTTTGCAAGGAGCCTGGATGACTTAAAAAAAGGCCGATTTAAGGCCCTTGCTTAAGAATTTCTTCAGCTACTTTTCTGAATTCATCCAAACTTGATTTTATATGATTAATCGTTGGTTGCTGGTCTTTCTTACCGCTCGTAGCAACCAGCAAAACAAGCTTTAAATCTTCATAAACTAAGTAATAAACACGTCTTCCTTTAATCTTTTTTTCACGCAAAAATCGGTAGCTTAAAGGATCTCCAACAAAAGGGTTAAGTCTTAGCTTCTTAGGAAGGTCCCGAGCAGCTTTTTGGCTAGCGTTATCCCATTTACTAATCTCGTCCAGATAAGTAGACGTTCCGATCACCCGAAACATGAACTGAAGAAAACTCAATCTCTTTAAATAACTGCTCAGGCTTAACGTTCTCAATGCCTACATCGAATCCAAAGTAAAAACTTGCGCCCACTGCAAGTGCGAAATCTACAAAGGCGGATTTAAGAAAAATGTGAAAGGCAAGACACTTGATCTTCTGCTGTCCGCACTGTGCAAAGGCCTATGGTAATAGGGTGGGTTAAACCTTAGTTACCTTAATTTTCTTATAATAAAAAATTTTGGTTAATGGTCGTTAGCTTCAACATTGATCGGTGAGTTTAAATTTTCATCACATTTATATAGCTAGTTAACATTCTATTTTTATGATAGCTTTCATTAATCAAATTGTTCTAGGAAATATAGATAAATTTTCAGTTGTAATCTCTGCGTTACTTATAGCTGCCATAGGAACTCCTTTTGTATCTTTCGAAGGGGGGATTCCACGAATGAAAGGGAAAATTGTTAATGCTGAAAAATCTTTATTATTATTCATTGGAGTTGGATTACTCATGTTGTTTGTGGTCGGTCCATTAGTAAATGTTCTTATTACTGAACTAATAAAAAAATATGTTGACTTCACAATTCCTGTTTTAGCCTTACTTGGAGGAGTTACATTATGGCAATGGGATGGTAAAATGAGATTTAGTTATAAGAAATATTGGATTTCTCTTTTGGTAATTGGAATTATATTAGCTTTGATAGAATTAAAGCCTTATTTTTAGGATAATAGAACCATGACTCTCCTCTCAACCCACAAGCAATCCGCCACCTCCTTCCTCAACCTCATCATAGCTGGCAAGATCGACGAAGCGTATGAAAAATATGTCAATCTGCAAGGCAAGCATCACAATGCTTACTTCCCCGCAGGCTTTCCTGTATTAAAGAAGGCCATGATGGAAGCTCATATCCAATCCCCCAATAAGCAATTCACCATAAAAAACGTCCTCGAAGATGGTGACTTAGTCGCCGTGCATTCCCATCTTATCATCAATCCAGGCGAGAAGGGCATGATCACCCTGCACATGTTCCGTTTCAAAGACAACAAGATCGTAGAAATGTGGGATTGCGGGCAACCAATTCCGAACGATTCACCGAATAAGGATGGTGCATTCTAAACAATAAAGAGTTGTTTTTAGGTTTTCTTATCTTCCGAAAAATCGTTCCGCAAGCGCTTTATCTCCGGCAGAGAAATAGCAAAGAACAACTTGATCTACGTTTTGGAAAGGAAACGCATCCATAACGCTTTTCACAACTTGAAGAGCTTCATCCTTAGGATATCCAAAGATTCCAGTACTAATAGCAGGAAATGCAATGGATCGTAAACGGTTTTCTTCAGCAACTCGTAAAGAATTTCGGTACGCGTCAGCAAGCAAAGCAGCATGGTTGGGGTCTTCATCATAAACAGGACCTACTGTATGAATCACATGTTTAGCAGGTAATCGATAGCCTCCTGTAATAACTGCTTGTCCAGTAGGTAATCCATCAGGATATTGAGTTTGGCGGATTCGTCTGCATTCCTCAACAAGTTGGGGTCCAGCCGCTTGGTGAATAGCTCCGTCCACTCCGCCACCACCCATCAAGGAGCTATTAGCAGCGTTCACAATGGCATCCAATTCCAGCTTGGTAATGTCGCCTTGGATGATTTCTAGTTTCATAAGACGAAGAATGAAGGATTTATTTATAAATCTAAGGGATGTTTTATTGCTTCATTTACGCAAGAAACTCAGCCAAGTGTCTCTCATTTACTACCAACCGTCTCAATTCTTCTTCTTTATACAATACAATCTTAAATTCTCTGCGCAGCTCACCTATTTCTCCACCGAACTTCTGATCGATCGCTTGAGTTAATTTATCAGCTCGTATGCTCCATTGGGCAGGATCATCTTGAATGATTTTTCGAGTGTTTTGAAGGTAAAGGTCTATAACTTCCAGCATATGCTCAAGGTCTTTTAATAATTCTTCAACTTGATGGGCTTGCAAGCGCATGCCATCAATAGGTTCTTGTTCCAAACGATGCAAATACTCCTTAAGAGCGGGGTTCAGAGTCAGTTGTTGTAAGGTAATCAGGTAAGCTTCGATTTCATCCATGATCTTAAACGCCTTCACTTTATCTTCAGGGGATTCTACGCTTTTGGGGATTCGATTAAGTGCAATTTGTATCCCATCCAAGCAAGCCCCAATGTGTTTCATTCAAATATCAAAGAGAGGGGAATATAAAAAGGTGCCTTTTTACAGGCACTATGCTTCAACTAAGACTTTGAATCCACCATAGACCATGCGTTTGCAGTCGAAGGGCATCGGCTTGTCTTTATACTCATCCATAAAAGGGTCTTTCATCACTTTAGCATTAACGATATTACGGTGCGCTCGTGATTTGAACACGATAAATGAGAACACGACCGTTTCCTTAGGCTTGGCTCGGACGGTTCGTGGAAATTTAATGCCTGCCCATTTAGGATTTAGGTCATCACCCACACACTCAAAATACTTTAAGGCGCCATATTTACGCCAAACCTTGCCTGCTTTCTGCGCCATTCGACGGTAGGCAGGTATGTTCTTCTTGGGTACGGGTAGTACATATCCATCGACGTATTTCATAGTTTCATCCTCCAGATATTTAGTAAGGGATTTTCAAGGATGATGGGAATGGCATATAAATAGTTTCTTTTTTAGGGTTTGTTAGCGTCACTTGTTTTCCTATAAATCTTTATAAAGGCTTATGTTTAACGAGTAAATAGTAAGGATCAACATGCAAAAAATCACTCCGTGTTTATGGTTCGACAACAATGCCGAAGAGGCCATAAATTTCTACACGTCGATTTTCAAAAATTCAAAAATAGGCTCCACGGCAAGATATGGTGAAGCCAGTGCCAAGGCTTCCGGAAGACCAAAAGACAGCGTCATGACGATGACTTTCCAGCTGGAAGGCCAAGAATTCATGGCCCTCAACGGCGGTCTGATATTCAAGTTCACGCCAGCCATCTCGTTGTTTGTGCACTGCAAGACCGAGCAAGAAGTAGACGCTCTTTTCAAGAAGCTCTCACAAAATGGCGAAATCCTGATGCCTTTAGATAAATACCCCTTCAGTGAAAGGTACGCGTTCTTCAAGGATCAGTTCGGCTTGTCTTGGCAATTGATGCTTTCACCCAGTCAAGATCATATTACTCCCGCTCTTCTTTTTGTGAATAAGGATTGTGGCAAGGCCGAAGCAGCCATAACGTTTTACACAAAGGTATTCAAAAACGCTAGCATCCAGCACATGATGCACTATGAGAAAGGAGAGCCCGGCCAGGTAGGTACGGTCAAGCACGCCTCATTCCTTCTAGAAGGGCAGGAGTTCATGGCCATGGATGGCCCAGGACAGCATCAATTCACCTTCACGGAAGCCATCTCATTCATAGTAAACTGCACTACGCAGGAAGAAATAGATTATTTCTGGAATAAGCTCTCAGAAGGTGGACAAGAAGTGCAGTGTGGCTGGTTGAAGGATCCATTCGGCATTTCCTGGCAAGTCGTTCCAGCCGTGTTAGACAAGATGATGCAAGACCCTAAGAAAGCGTCAAAAGTGATGCAGGCCTTGCTTCAAATGAAAAAACTGGACATAAAAACGTTGGAGCAAGCCTATGAGCAGCAATAGCCCAACACAGACCATCCAATGCCCTAAGTGTCATAAAGACTTAGACATAGAATCCATTCGAGAACACCGAGATGGGCGAAAGCGCATCTACTGGGAGTGCAACGATTGTAAGTTAAGCATCATGGATCGGGGATAGAAAAAGGTTTATTTTCGATCCTCGCTTTTCTTCTTTTTAGAAGTCTTTTTTGTTTTAGGTTCATGGCAATTCTCTTGCTCGCTAACTCGCTATTTCTCCATTTTCTAGAATGAATCCTTTTAATCATCTTAAAATCCCTGAACCAGTCCCGAAAGCCGTCTCGGTGGTCTTGCCAATCGTCATAGAAAGGCTCGATAAAAAGATCATACTTGACCAAGTCCTTAAACCGTGCTACAGCTTGCGGAGTAACATAGCCACTATGTCGTCTGTCTTTTTTTGCTGCCATTGGATGCCTCCGAACCTCTGTACGAACGACTTGTCAGGTCGTTGATACAGCCGCTTTCTGTTGGAAAGCGCTAGGTTCCTATGGCATCTTGGTTTTGTTGGATTGGTTCATAGTGTCCTCTTCAAGCCACACTCATCTTCAATTGCTTTCCTTCAATCTGTAGCAAGACTTCTTCTCCTTGCTTAAGCCCTAAGGCAAACTCAACGTCTTTGGGCAAGCGTAAGATCAAATTGCTTCTAATCCTGCCTAATTTAGCTTTCATTTTTGATTTCTTTAGTTTATTCAGCAATAAAATCTTTTCTGCCTGTATAGGCTCGTAATAAATCTCCCCACATGGACACCGCCATCCATCGAGTTTATGCTCATTAAACTTCATACCTTTCACATAAGGCATTCGTTTATGGCATTTATAGCATTTCATTTCTCCTCCGGCTAAACTTCCCGAAGTGCACCAACACCCAGACTTCTTCTCGCATTTGTTCATTGTAGTCTTTTACAACAACAGCATTATAGGTCTTCTTTCCTTTGTGCAGCCAGCGTTCAAGGGTCCCTTTTTTCCTCTTACGAGGCGCGTCTTCACCATTTTCCAACACCTGCAGCACATCGATTAAGGCCTTTCCTTCTTTCATAAGTTCTCGTACAGCTGCGTTGGAAGGAACAATCGCTAATCCTTCGTAACGTACGAAAATCGCATGTATAAAACATATGTCAGTAACATATGTATTTAAATCTTTCGATAGAAATCGCCTGCGTTGAGCCATAACTCGAAAAGAAGTAACTTCTTAATAAGATCGATCCAAGAAAAACTGGAAGATTTTCGACATAACCGAAACAACACCGAGCAACTCGAAATTCAAAACATTTTTAACCTAAGGAATTAATAAGTGATCATGGGTCTAGACCAACAACTGTATCGTTTACCATTCATCGGAAAAATCATAAACCGCCTATACTCTTATTTTAAGAAGCATACGGCGTTTACGGATTTCATTCATGTTTTGTTGGGTCTTGGCTTGGGATTTATTATTGCAGGTGGAACTCTGCTCAACTGGGGTCTTTTATTTTTGGCAATAGGACTTTTAGGCCATATATACGCATTTACCAGAGGGTGAAATGCTGAAGTCCATTCTTTTGTTTCTCATGATCTTGCTTGCCCCGGTTCCGTGGCTAGTTGCTTCAGCTCACTGGTTCGTTCTGAAGAAGAAAAGTAAAGTAATACTACGAATTTTACTGATCGGTTTGATTCTTTGGGCATTAGCAGCATACGCAGGTTACGAAACATTTCCGAAAATCTTTACAGTTCATTTCGACCATTTCCTCCTAAAGATAATAGGAATGGTTAGCTTGTTAGTGGCTCTTGGAATAGAATTAGCGACACAAAAAGAGCTAGGGACTTATAGGCTTATGGGCAGCAGCGAATTGAAAAAAAGAAAGGATAAGCTCGTAACTTCTGGTATTTACAAATACGCCCGCCACCCGCGTTATGTCGAGCATCCACTATGGTTTTTAGGGTTAGGATTATTGACAGGCTACAGTGTATTGTTGTGGTTCACCCTGTATCTCTTCTTAGCGCTCTGGATCACGAGTTATTTTGAGGAGAAAGAGTTAATGCAACGATATGGACGCAATTATTCGAATTACAAGAAAAGAACACCTGCACTTTTTATCCCTTCTAGACCTCATGCACTTTTCATTCTACTTCTCTTTCTACACGCAGCACACATTGTAGAAGAAGTCATTGGAAACGCTTGGTTCATAACTGATTTTTACGGAGGGTTGCTTTCTTTTCTTATAATCATGACAACACTTTTCTTCTTATCCTTTTTTGTCTTCTATTTCTTCCTAAGAGGACACCGTTGGGCTTATTACGGGAGCTATCTGTATGGAATCATATTGGTAGTGAACGGTATGGATCACGTAGTAGAATACTTTATCAGTAGCTTGCCAGGAATAATCACAAGTATTGGTCTTATAATAGTGGGGTTAATTTTCCTCTATCACTTAAAGTACACTGTTATTCGTTCACGATAAGCTTTCCTTTCATTCCTCGGTGTCCGCTTCCACAAGGGGTGGAACAATGAAATTCGTAAACTCCTGGTTTTTCAGCTACAAAGTCAATGATTCTTTCTTCATTAAGAGGTAGCTCGACAGCTAGATCGTTGCTGTCTAAATGTAGGCCGTGATTTCCTTCAATACTCTTAGCAATAATGCGAACTTTGTCTCCTTTTTTGACTTCTATAATAGAGGGCTCGAATTGGAAGTTTTTAGCAGTTAACTGTATAATTTTCACATTGGGATCGCTGGCTTTGAATATTACATACGAAGAAGTCTGATTAGGGTGTTGTTCTGTACAGCCTGTTAGAAAGAAGAGGCTAATGAAAATACAGCTCAAGAGATAGATTTTGTTCATAGGACCTCACTTAAAACCATAAACATCCGTAATCCTTGGCTTGCTGTCAGGATATTCTCGTGTCGGATCCCAGAGAATAATTACTTTGCCGTGTGTCTTGCCAAGGGCTTCTTTTAAATTTTCCAATTCAACCTCGCTCATTTCCGGTGCTTTTAACTGGACCATCTTTAACTCTTCTTGGTGTGCATGCCAGTACTTCTTCTCAGACTCGTTAAACATCTCGAATACCTCATTGGGTACCATAAATTCTACGCCGATAAGCCGAGCATTAACTGTGTCAGAATCGTAGAGTTGACATTGCGTAACGCCATTAGGCAAACCTTTGCAGTAATGGTGAACATACAATTCAGGTGTCGTATGAGCATGTTTCGTGGCAGCGATATGGATCGTATAACCTTCTGTAGGCCGTAGGCTATTGGGTAGCTGAGTGCAGGCTGCTAAAATAAAGAGGGTACCAAGCAAAAATAAAGCTAAATTAGGTTTCATATTACCACCTCACTCCACCCTAAACGTCCCCGTCCCCATGCCCATAGCACAGATGATCTTATACTCGCCAGGCGTAGTCGGAGTAAACTCAAAGACATGGTCTCCTTCACTCACCGTTTTCTCCACGCCAAGTTGAGGAATCGTAATGCTTCGCAGGCAGCCGCTAATACTTTCTAAGTCTACCATCACATGGACAGGGATGCCTGCTTTCAGCACAGAAGGCACCATCTCGTAACCTTTGGCCGTATAAGTGAGCATGGCTTGTTGATAGTTTCCTTCAGATAAGACGGGTGTGGTTGGAACGCGCATTTCTTCCGTCCGAGTAGGTAAGGGCTTGTAGTTCATCAACGCCAAGGCAACCAGTACAACAATCACCGCTCCAGCCAAAATCTTAACATACAAGTTCGCATCTTTTTTCTTTTTCATGTGAGATCACCTTGCTTATTTTTCTACATCACCATCACGATCGCTGATTTCCAGCCATACAGCATAATCAAGATCAATAGGAATGTCGCAAGGAAGCAATACGAAAAAAACGTCCAGAAATCAACAGGCATTCGTTCAATCGCTTCCTTATCCTCAACGACTTCTTCAAAGAGCATATATGATAAACCACCGAGCACGGTAAGCATGAGAATCATAAAAACAGGCATGAAGATAAGAATATGCTCAGAGATAAGCATGACCCCGATCATAGAACCCATCATGGCGCCCATGACTCCAGCCATCAACCCTTCCAGTACACCCATTACACCGCAGCATTTACCAGTATACCATCCAACAAGAGAGGATAGAATCATGCCAGTCAAGGCTCCTACAAAGAGGCCATTGGTGACCGCAATAATCGTTCCGATCATAAGGCCACTGGTCATGCCAATGGTCATGCCAATCATCATGCCTGTCATATGGGGGATTTCAACTCGATACGATTTAAAGTGCCAAATGGCCGCCGCCACGGATACAACCATCACATCCGTGTAAAAAATCCACCAGCCGTACTGGGTTAGAAAACCAGGGTTTTGCTTGAAAAAAGTATAATACCCCAAGATTTCAAGAAGAACGAGGAAAAAAAAGGAAAGGAAGGTGTAGCGCAGCATGGAATACTCAACTTCATATTTTTTTTTGTTGGATAAGAAATCGCGCGTTCTTTCTCGAAAGGTTTTCCGGCTGAACGGAGTGAAGCCGGCTCTATAGCCTTTCTCTCTGATTGCCTCTAGCAAAGCACTGGGTTGAATCTTTTTATCATTGTAATCAACGAGCACATGGTCTTTCTTGATTTGAAAGTTTTTGACGCCATCAACGTTGTCAAAGGCTCGTGTCAATACCTTCACACAGCTTTCACACGTAATGTCTGGGCAGTAGATGGTTTTTTTCATTTACACAACCGTGTAGCCTTCTTTTTGAATGGCTTCCACAATTTTTTTCTGGTCATCGAACTCGCAGCTGACCTTTCCGGTTTGTTCTTTTTCATTAATCTCAACCCGCACATGGGTAGCTCCAAGGTCACCAAGCACGTCTTCAATCACCAGTTTGCAGGATTTACAGTGTGTGCCTTTCAAGTTCAGGTCTATTTTCGACATGAGTTCCTCCACAGTGGTTATATCCATATTGGATATATGGCCAGTATATAAAGCTTGTGAAGCAGATCGTTTAGAACGATTCAAGGAAGGTAGTTAGGGGTTAACCAATCCCAGAGCAACGAAAGCGTCTCGCGTAGCTCCGGGTTGTAAGGGGCTTCCATAAACAGTCGTTACGATTTGACGATCTGAGTCCGTAAAATAAGAGGGAAGGCGGTCTTCATCACACCCTACACCCATTAGAATTGCATCTAATAAATGAGTAAAAAAGTGTTGTTTATATTTTTTTCCTTATAACAGCCAGTCTCTAATAGTCTGCTTCACAAACGTTTTAAACCCTTCCTGATTTTTGGGCACTATGTCAGAGCATTTAAACCGCAAAGAGCGCCGCCAGTTGCAAAAATTAGAGTCTAAGCAGAAAAGAGCGGAGACTGAAATCAGTTCAGTGAAGAAAAAAATTCGTTCGAGAATCCTCTGGATCATTGTTTGTCTAGCAGTAGTCAGTCTCATCGTTTGGGCTTATTATTCTTTCCGATCTGACCCATATGAGTATGACGTTTTCGCCAGGTGTCTTTCCGAGAAGGGTATTATTATGTATGGCGCGTATTGGTGCTCGCATTGCCAGGAGCAGAAGGAGATGTTCTTGGACAGCTTTGAATTCGTAAATTACATCGAGTGTGCTTCTCCAGGCGACCCACAGAAAATGACGGAACAGTGCAAAACGGCAGGTGTTCAAGGGTATCCCACATGGATTTTCCCAGGCAATGTGAAACTAAGTGGTACGCAGAGCCTAGATAAGTTAAGTAAAATGTCAGGTTGCGCATTACAATGAGCCCAGCAGCATGCGATCCGAGCAGTGTAACCGCAGCAGGCGGCATTCCGCACCTTCAATTATGGGTTTTCTTAATTTTAGGCGCTGTGTTGATATCACTTTCCTTTTTCTCTCAAAGAGCTAAGAGTAAGAGGAATTGGAAAAAAGGATGTCTTATGGTAGGCATTTTATTGATCGCGTGGAGTGGCTTCCGCTTCTACGAAGAAAACCTGTACACCCAAGTGCATCTGCACGCTAATTTCAAAGTCTTCCTGGATGGCAAAGAACTTGACTTCGCAAAGCCAGAGTTCATGACCGAGTCAAAGGCTGATCACAGCAAAAAAGTACATCTTCATGATCTCAACGGAGGCGTAGCGCACGTCCATTATCCAGGTATTACCTGGAAGGATTTCTTCAATTCATTGAACATGAAGCTAGAAGGGAACTGTTTAGATGCCGAGAAGCTGGGCAGCGCATGCGATCTGCATTTCTTTGTAAATGGCAATGAAGCATCTTCATTAGGAGAAGTCAATGATTTAGATAAAGTGTTAATCACGAGCAGTAATAATCCTTCAAGTGAACTCGCCTCGGTAGGAGACGACGCCTGCACCTACTCAGAAAAGTGTCCTGAACGAGGCCCAGCTAAAGGTATGGAAGCGCAGGGATTGGGTTGTTCTAGTTAGTAATTTTTAGGTTCCAATGCTAGAGAGATTAGGTTTCAATTTTATTTGTCTTCCATATAGTCAATAAACTCATCCAAGCACAAAATATAAATACATGTACATACATTTACTCAACATGGCCACAAAATGCATCACCATCACGTTAGATGCCTACGAACGCCTCGCCTCCAAAAAGGAAAAGAACGAGAGCTTCAGCGAGGTCATCAAACGAATCATCCCTCCCCCTTCTCTAAAAGGATTGTATGCTCTAGTGGGCCTTCTCACAAATGAGGAAGCAGAAGAGTTAAAAAAATACAGGAAGGAAATAGGGAAAGAAATGGAAAAAGGGTTTAGCAGAACCATCAGAGCAATGCAAAGATGATCTTAGATACAACATTTATCATCGATTTAATGAATAAGGACGAGAAAGCACTGCTGAAGTTAGAGCAGTTTAAAAAAACAAGAGAAACGTTGTCTGTAACGGCCATAACCATCTTCGAGCTTTTCATGGGAGTTGCTCATAGCAACTATCCTGAAAAAGAAAAGGAGAAGATTAGAAAAGCCCTAGAAGATATTTGGATTGTTTCTTTTGATTGGTTCTCTGCGGAAAAGGCAGGGCACCTTCACGGTTCGTTGGAAAAAGCAGGCAATATGATCTTACCTCAAGACTGTATGATTTCCGGCATGGTTCTGCAACTCAAGGAAAAGCTCCTCACCCGTAACACAAAAGACTTCAACAAGGTGAAAGGGTTGGAGTTGGTTACGTACTAAGGACTGTCATCAGTAAGGTTGAAAACAGCGTTTTTAGGGCCTAAAACATGAGAAAAAACACTTGCTAAAGGGACTTCTAAAATACGGGTGTGCACATGAAATCTTAAGGCAATTAATGTGAAGGGTATTCCTCACATAAATTATTCTGTTAAAAGGCAGAATTAGAGCCTGTAAAGGCTGAATTCGTTACTTTGAGAGGTTGACTAAACTGCTTAAAGAACAAGCTAATTTCTCACAAAAATGCACTTTTCCCATCGACGAGAAAAAAACTCTGCTTCCAAGAAGGATAATTGAGGAGTGAAAACAAACTATTAAAAAGGGAATTAGAATATGAAAATTGTCAATGCTTACCTTTCATTCCGACAAACATAAGTTTTTTGACGAATTACTCCCATTTATTTGTGGACTTAGTGCATGTGGTATAGCGTTTATTTCTTCAGGCGACACAACAAAAGTCATTTCTGCTGATGCTACCGTAACCTTATATGGATCTCCTAAAGGTATTAATCAAGGGTTGATATTTAATCCGAACGAATTGCTTAAATCAATTCACACAAACAAATGGCCAACTTTAATTGAGATAAATGAACTACCAGTACCTTTTGAAAGAGAATCTTCGAACCGGGATATTTATGGAATTCTAAAAATCGTAGAGTATATGGCTCAAGCGGCATTTATACAGTATTATGAAAAAGTGGTATATCTAATAAGAAGTAAATATGGGGGAGACCCACTGCAATGGCCTCCCGTGTTAAACTTTGCACGAGTAATTCGTAACGCATTTTCACATGGCGGAAAAATTCATTTCGATAATAAAGTATCTTACTCAGTAAATTGGAGAACATTGACCTATAGTTACGCAGACCAAGACAGAGAAATCATGTACAAAGATATTAGTGCTGTTGAAATCATTTATTTAATGCAAGACATGGATGAGCTAATACCTTGATTATTTCACTTTAATTTGAACTGGTTTTGCACACTCCCAAAATCTTCCTGGTTGGATTCTTTCTCCGGCAAAAAGGAAACGACTCCCACTTGTTATTGGTCGTGTAACTCTACCTATAGCGTAATTTCCTTTCATAATACAAAGGTATTTGTTACGGTCTCTATACAGTTTTATTTCGTTCTCATGCTCACAGAGGATACGATTACCATTGATGATATCCCCTTCATCTTCATGTAGTTTTGTACGAAGACCTATACTAAATATTCTTTGCTTGATTTTAGAAAACTCTTCATTTTTATCACAAGACCTAGAAATGGTGCAGTTAGCACCATCTTTTAACACAGTCCAGAAAGAATTATGATCTCCTAAGAGTATATCTGAAACTGCGTTAGTTTCTGGGCGTGGGTGGCAAACGGATCGTCCGTGTAACTCTTTACCTATAACACACCAAATGTCAAAGGCTTCAGGACTATTCATTTTCATACTTTATGTAACCCTCATCCCTCAATTTTTTGATAGCTTTAAGAGCGATTTCTGTCGGGATATGTAATTCTTGGACAATCATAGGCAAATCAATAACTTTCCCTTTCTTTTCTATCAACAATTGTTTTATTCTCTCAGCAGCGAGATCTACTTCATCCCTCAACTGAGCACCAGAAAATGCGCCGAGAACAGTAGACGTTGTGCTTGTAACAAAAGTAGAACCTGTACAAATAAAGTTGTTCGAACTCATTTTGACACTTCCTTTAATTTCTCCGATAACTCTTTAGCAAACATTTCCAAATCTTCGGCAAGCTTCATTTGTTCATCCTTATTCAACGCAAAGAGCATCCTAACTCGCCCTTCCAGGGTTGCACTTCTTGCAATGAGTTCATATAAAATGAGCTTCTTTTTAGCATCAAATTTACCCATTAAGCTGAATAAAGCATCAGGATTTATTTGAAGCTGTTTCAAGGCATCATAATCCTCCTTGTGATTAGATTGAATATTAGCCAATCTTTTAACTGCCCCAGCCGTCCCACTTAAAAACTCTTTATAAAAAAGCATAAACTCCTTTAAGAACTCCTCTTTGTTGGTTGCTATAATCTTTTCTTTCTCGACCATATTCTTCATAGTAAGGCAAGAGAACTTATAAATATTCTTATGAAATTAGCTTTATCCGGAAAATATACGGCCCGTCCGAAAAATATACAGTCTCTTGCTTCAACCAAACGACAACAATGTTGACAAAAATTGCTCATTCTCTTAGCTGGATATTGTCGAGCAGCTTTTTTACTTTCTGGCCTTTGTTTGTAAGCACATAGAGCTTGAAGCTAGGATCTTTTGGATTCGAGCAGCGAATCAAGCCTTTCTCCTCTAATTCGACAATTGATCGTCGGACATGAGACCGATCTAAATCCATCGTCTTGTAAATATGAGCAGGAGCTGTCTTACCTTTCGCAATCTCCTCGAAAACTCTTTTCCTCATACGACCACGTAGCAGAAAGGCAAGCGTGTAATCTAAGCTTTTCATCCCTTTATCGTCGAAAAGAACGCTTAAAAGAATATTGGCCAAAAGGGAGATAAAAGAGTGCCAATATTAATAAACAAGCTTTAATTTTAAGCTTAAATTAAGGAGAAATCGTATGCAATGCAACCATTGTGGGGAAAAAATTAACCAAAGAGACAAATTTTGTGGGGTTTGCGGTCAGCCAACTAGAAAGCCGAAGCCAAATCTTGGATCAAATGAAATTACGAACAAATCTGGTTTGAAAATCGGTAATACAACTCTTACGAAAAAAGAGATCAAAATATGTGCAGGAATCATACTGGCCTTGCTTGTCGTGACGATACCAATCCCATACAGAGCTACAGAAGCTTATTATGAAAAGCAACTTGTTGGTTCCGGTGCTGTAGAGTGCAAAGACGCGACAGATGTGAGTATAACAACGAAAAGAATAAGTGAAATTCAAAATCGGCAAGCTGCTGTTGGTTGTATCATTTCTAATAATGAAGAAGGTCCAATAAATATAGAGTACACTATAGCAAGTATGGCTGATGATGGTATATTAGGTCTAGATGGAGGACCAAGCCACAAAATACAGATATCACCAAAAAGTACAGTTATAGAAGAGCACATAGTAGAGGCAACCCCTAAAGGGACTATTAGATGTATTTTTCTAGTAAACAGGATTCCTGTATGTTCCCAAAAAAAGATAGATCGTTACAATGAAAGGCAGGTGACTAAATACGCCACCGTCTTCCAATTACTAACAGGACAAGCGCAATACTATTACAAAGTCGGTTAGAGGAGAAATTTATCACAATATTTAAAACAGCCTTTAAGGTCCTTATGGAGATAGGATGCAATGCAATCACTGTGGAGAAAAACTCTCCCTCGAAGATACATACTGCCCGGAATGTGGCCGAAAAGCCGCCACCCATATAGAGTTAGATTTGTCCCCCGTTCATAAAAAGTCCTCCCGTTCTAGTAAAGAAAGGCATTATAATGTATCAGCAGTGTTGACCTTTCTTATAATATTTACATTCGTAATAGTAGGAACAGCTATTTACTTCATCTACAGCCACTTCGCTGAAGAACGGGATAAGCTCTATGAGCTTCAAAGAATTAGAAGCGCAGATGACACGCCAAGCCAACAACCTACAGTGTCACAGCTTAAGTACACCCCGACAGAACCATCCGTGTCCTACAGCGGAACCGTTCAAGCCGAAATCCAAAGCGCGAAATTCGACAAAAAAACACTGTCACGAGGAGACGAAGAAGTCACGAAATACAAAGTCGGTAGCATAGTTCTACTCATCGAAAACAACAAAGATCAACCTGTTCAACTGAAAGGATTACTCACCGTCTTAGACAGCCAAGGCAATAATGCCGTGTCCAACAATTTCATCTACAAAATTTTTGACGTTCCAGAAATAAAAGCAGGAGAAACCTACATTCGAGAACAAATCGTAAACACCGCAGGAGACATACGCCCCTACCTTACAAACATCAATTCCGGCGACATGATAACTCTACAACTCGAACTGCAAAACACTCGAGGAACCATGCTCATAACCACTCGCAAAACAGTCGAGGTGAAATAGAATGGCTTACTGCAACAAATGCGGAGCCGAACTCAAAGCAGACACCAAATTCTGTACGAAATGCGGAAACACCATCAAAAGAAAACACGTCCAACTCGAAAAAGAAATTGTATGCCACAGCTGCAGTACCCCTCTGAAACCAGGCACGAAATTCTGCACGTCCTGCGGAGCAAACACAAAGCATGACATAACTGAAGCTAAGACATGTTCAGAATGCCAAACAGAAATCATAAAAGACGCCAAATACTGCGGAGAATGTGGCAACAGCATATCCTCAGAAAAAAACTCGCCCCATAAAAAGCACAAAATCAAAATAAGCCCTCCTATTTATTTCATCCTTCTACTCGCTGCAGCTGCCCTCATCCTCCTACCAACCAAAGCAGTCAGCTACACCATACAAGTCCCTTACACTGAAACCGAACGATACAACGTCCAAGTACCATATGAGGACGTGGAAGAATACACTGAACAGGTTCCATACGAGACCGAGGAACAATACACAGAAACCACACCCTATAGCGAGGAAGAAGAGTATCAAGAAACCGAGCAATACACTACACAAGAATCCTACGAAGACTGCGCTTTCCTAGGACTCATCTGCGAAACCAAATACAAAGACATCCCACAAACCCGCGTCATCACCAAAACACGCCCAGTAACCAAATATAGAGAAATCATAAAGACACGACCCATCACAAAATATCGCGATGAAACAAGATACAGAAAAATCACTAAAACCAGAACAGAAACCCGCGAAAGAGAAGTCGTCCGATACAGAACAGAAACCAAATTCAAAGAAGTCAACTGGCTCTTCGACTTCGACGCTATAATCAAGTTCAGAGACTTGCCAGCATGAAATACTGCCCCTTCTGCGGACAAAAAACAGAAAACACTAAGCACTGTATCCACTGCGGAGCCAACCTCACGAGAAAAAAATCCACCAGTGACAATACAAAAACATCACAAATCGCAGCCATAACCATCTCCTTCCTCGTTGTAGTAGGAATCATAATTATTATCAAGCTAAAATCTAGCACACAAATAGAAACCGCACAACCATTCCTACAACCGAGAACTGACGAAACCGTCATCAGCATACGAGAAGACCACCAAAAACCAATATCTTCTGCGCTCAAACGAGAAGGCTATGACCTCAACGCAAAACCATTCGACAATCGAAACTATGAATACGACCAACGAACAAAAGCATTCCGATTCGTATGCAAAATACCCTGCCCTGTATCAAAGGATATATTAGACCAGGAATTCAACGCCATCGATAAATCCGTTTCCATCCTACGAGGACTCACTCAAAGCGACCTCCATCCAAACCTATTACCATTCGAAGTACATGCATCAGAAGATGAAGTGTGTGGACGAATACCTGGAGCACTTGCCTATGCAAATCGATTCCAAGACCTAAACGGCTACACACGAGGAAAACTGTGCTTCTTCTTCGAACAACTATCTTACGACCGAACCAGATTCCCCTACTCAACAAGCGTGCACGAAGTCACACACCTCTTCGAATTCGGAAAAATAGAAACGAACCTACCCATATACGAAGGCCTTGCAGAAGTCATGGAATCCTTCTTTCTAAGAGGAACCAAAACAAGCTTCTGCGACCAAAACAACAAATGGTGGCTATCAGAAATCGGAATAAATCCACACGACCCACATGATACAGGACGAGAACTATTCTTTCAACTCTGCATACAATACGGATTCGACTACGATGACCTACCAACACTATTTCAAAAAATCGATCAATCAGGAAGAGAAATAACAACACAAGAATTCATCCAAATCATAAATCAAATAGTAGGAACAGACACAACATATCTCTTCCAAGAAGCAGGGGCAATCTAATTTTTTACTCACATACATTTTTTAGTCCACCTGGGCAGGTCAAAATGAGTTCTACACAATAAACCGGAAGCTTTCCGGATCTAAGCGAATAGTTATATAAAGCCAAATGAACTTTCATTCTAAAATGAATAGAATGAACGAAGAAAAATCTGTTGGGGGGATCCTATTCCGAAAGATTGGGAATATTACTAAATTTCTTATATTGAAACGCACAGATAATGGCATATGGGACTTCCCCAAAGGACACACTGAATCTAATGAAGAAGAGTTAGCCACTCTTAATCGCGAGATGAAAGAGGAATTAGGACTAACCCAGTTCAAAATGATCCCTGGATTTAAGGAGACGATTTTTTATGTATCCTCGCATTCAGGAAATAAAAGAACTTGGCACCTCTACCTTATTTATACAGATGAAGAACCAACACTATCTTCAGAACATACAGAGATGAAATGGATAAGCCTTGATGATGTCAAGGATTACTTCAAATACGATGACATTGAACGAATACTAAAAAGGGCACTGGAGGCGATTGATGAGAAAAATATCAGTCATCATACCCGCTCGGAACGTAAGTAAAACTCTCCATAATACGTTTGAAAGTGTTATGGATACCCTGAAAAAGAATAAACTAGATGCAAAAGTTTTCATTGTGGTAAATGGTTCCGATGATGATACGGAACAAATAGCAAATAAGCTAGTAACCTCAACCAACTATCGCCAATGCGCATTATTACATTCAAAACCTGGCAAAATTGAAGCCCAGTTAACCGGGTTACAGCAAGTAGGCGAAGAACCTGTATGGTTTGTCGATGCCGATTGCATCGTTGAACAAAAGTGTCCCATAATACTATTAAACCAGCTTGAAAAACATGCAGAGCTTATCGTTGCAGGAGGACATCCTATACTCCATCCTTCAATAAATACAAACTCTCCCTTGGCATATCTGAACCTTTCGCGATTCTTCCCAGAGACAAAGATTGTGACTGACGTTTCATATTCTCCTTCAATTATATATTCAGACCCTCAACCAAATATTTCTCCTGAAAGAGAAGAAAAACTCAAACCATTTTTTCACGGAGCCTGCTTTATGCTAAGAAACAAAAAATACATTCCAAACATCTCTCCAGCAGGCAACATTCCAGACGACATATTCTGGAGCGAATGGATCCTTTATAATTATGGTGGTGTGATCAGAACGATGTATAATGCCAACGTGTATATAGAACCAAGAAAAACACCTGAAGAACTTCTCAATTATAGAGAACGAATCAAAAGACAAATACAACTGCTAGAACAGACGTATCCACAATATAAACAATTAGAAAAAGCGATTACTACTCATCGAGACAGAGAATATATAAAAACACTATCCAAAGAATATCAAATACTATTTGACGCAGAAATTAAAATCTACTCAACCCACAAACCAAGCCAACATATTAAATGGCACGGAGAACACTATGACCTTGAGAGAGCAATTACAAGCTAAAGATAACGACTATTCAAGATTTGAACCTTTTCGAGATCCTACACCTATAACTACTACAATAATAACACCAGCATACAATAAACCAGAACTTCTGCGATATACCCTTAATAGCCTAAATCAAAACCGCGAAATCCAACATAGTCCAGATCTCTTTAATCTAGTCATAGTAGATGACGCTTCTCAAGAAGATATCTCCTCAGTAATTGTGGAATGCCAAGTCACAATACGACACCAACTTGTTCTCCATTCAGCAAATGAAGGACCTGCTTCGGCCAGAAATACAGGGATCAAGTATGCAACAGGAGAGCTGATCGTATTCTTAGATAGCGATATGCTTATTCCTACAGAATACTTTCAAGCACATTGGCAAGTCCACAACGCTTGTGATAATGCTATTGCTCTTGGTTTTGCCGAAAATATACAAGAAGGAGATGATATCTCAGACGCTCTAAAGCGAATGCCTATAATAGATAAGGATTTTAGATTCAAGAAAGAACTTAGCCTTTGCCCTGATGGGGATGGTCCTCAAACTTTCTACCTTATGAGAGACACAAATCAGTTTAGGCATTTTGGTAATGGAAAAAATATAGGATTCTGGACGTTACCCTACATGGTGGTTACGCACAATATGAGTGTTCGCAAGTCTCGTTGTTTTGAAGTCGGCGGACTAGATACTCGTTTCAGAGGATGGGGACTTGAAGATACTTTTTTCGGAGCTAAACTCATTGCCAACGGTGCATATGTAATTCCCGTACTAAGCTCTGGTGCATTTAGAATTAAACATGCACCAAGAAAGAGCGATGGTAGAACTAGATCTCAAGAGATGTTAGATAACATGAAATTATACGAGGCATTTTTAGATGAAAAAAACACCCCCCGATTCGTGTAGGCTTGTGCTTGTAAGTGGTCTAAAAGGAGCTGGAAAAACCACAACCATAAAATACTTCCAAAGGCAAGGATTCTTAGGATTTGAACAACACGATGAATACCATCGTCTCTTAAGAACTGGAGAGCTACCGCCAGAAGAAATAGTACCTCCAGGTGTGTGGGATGATTCTCACACCAAACTTGTTTATCACTATGTATTATCCAAATACAAAGGATTACGATTTTATGATGGTCTTCTACGCACGTGTGAGCTTGAATTTTTACGTTCACGCGAACCAGTTGACGTTCTTGCTGTAAAAATAAATAAAGATAAACTAAGATATGAACGAACAAGAAAACGATCCCGAGACAAAGAAGGACAATATAGTGACGAAGATTTTCGTCTTAGAGACCTGCATAGACTTGGCATGAGTTCCGGTTACACTAGGAATAACTTAGCAGATATAATGAGTCAGGCTAAATGGACGATCATAAACGATGGTACGGTAGAAGACCTTGAATCTAAACTTGCCAAAATACTACCTGAAATACTCAAATAAATACCAACAGCATTAGATAATAAACATCTGTGACCCAGAATTATTCTAGCTCTTGACATAGACTCGCGTAAAGTTTATAAATTCACTAGCAGTATACTCTCTATCGACGGGAAACGTCACAAGAAGAACATCACCACCAAATTTTCTAAGAAGAACTAAATGGCGCGTGACATCCCGTAAAGTAGTAGGTGATGTGATATGCGCTAATAAAAAAATAAAATGAAGAAGGAAGATTAATTTCCTTCCTGGCTGACCGGCCAGTAAGAGAAATACTTCTGGCTTCATAAAGGTTTTGCTCATATATGGTTTCGGGTAGCTTGAGCCTTAGAAAAAAATAGTACATCAAAAAAAACAGACAGTGTAGCGGACTAATTTGGGATCAGAACCGCCACACCATCCAAACATGAAAAGGAAAACAAACGTTGAATTAAAAGTTTACGGCTGCTTACGCTTGCGGCGCTTCAAACTAGGCTTCACTTCAAGATTTAAGTCCTTGATAATCAAGGATTCTACGTATCCGCTTAAGATGTACTGTTTCTTGACGCAATGTTCACGAACGGCCTGCCAAACTTCTGGATTGATTTTAAGGCTCGTTGGCCCCCTAGTAGGTTCATTAACTTCTTGGCTTGGTTCAGTCGACTTAGTTGGCATGGTTTCTGAAAAGGATGCTCCTCTATATAAATTTTTAGTTCTTGGACTATATACCACCCATAAAGTATATAAAGAACTAAAGAACTATTTAACTAAAATACTACCACTATTGAGGAGAAACCACATGAAAAACCACGTTTTAAGCCCAACCACACTAAGTTTGTTTATCGAATGCAAAAGATGCTTCCACGAACACTTCTATGGTCAGAAACGTCCTCCTTCAATTTTCCCAGGCATGCCTGGAGGAGTTGATCGAGCAATGAAAAAAAGATTTGACGAGTACCGACGTCGTTTAGAACTCCCACCAGAACTATCCATCTTAGAAGGGCACATGCTCTTCCCAAACCAACCACTCCTAGACTACTGGAGAAACACAGGCCTAAAATGGAAAGATGAACAAGGAAACGTCCTAATGGGAAAAATAGACGACCTACTACTTGAAACAAAAACTCAAAAGAAAATTATTTTGGATTTCAAGACAAAAGGCGATATACCCAACCCAACTGCCACTCAATACTGCGAATCCCAATTAGCCATATACACCTTTCTACTTCTACAAACCGGCCACAAAATAAGCGGAAATGCCCACATCCTTTTCCTCTATCCAACGACAAATCGAGATGGAGAAATACATCTCACATCACAGCTCGCCACCATAAAAATAGATCTGATAAAAGCCCAAACAACCTTCGAACAAGCCATCAAATGCCTCAACAACCCAACGCCACCAACAAACCCCGACTGCCCATACTGTAAATACCGAGGAACAAAACCATGAAACAACAACAACGCAAAATCCTAAACATAAACCTCTACTTACGAACAGGCTGCCAACACTGCACCCATTACGAACCAAAAATGCCACAACCACCACAACCAATCTACCCCGCAAGCTAAAAAAATGAAACCAAAGAAAAAACAACCAGAATTACCCATTGACTTAGATGATCCATTACAAAAAAGAGCAGAAAACATACTCAAAAACATGCCCACACCGCAGGCCAGCTACTCGATTAACAAGTGGATCAGCGGAGAAGAAACAATAGTCCAACCACAACCACTCAGAAAGAAGAAAAGACACGTGACCGATCGCAAACAAGAAATCGGACGCCAACGAGCACAAAAATACATAGAAGAAATCAAAGCCGAAGGACACTACTTAAAAACAGACCCGAACTATAAACCACGACGACACGGAGAACCTAAGAAGTATCCAAAAGACAATTCAACCTTCAACAAAGCACGAACAAATACCAACTGTACCGCACTATGCAACCTCCTTGACCAGATCTTCCTTCACCTCCCCTTCCGAAGACAAAAAAGAGGCCTTATAGGAAGAAAGAAAACACCCTTACAAGAACGCCTCAAAGCCTGCATCCTCCACGCATTTCTAAAACAAGACAGCCGCATAACTAACGGTCAATTCAAAGACCTCAAAATAGGCACCCTACGCAAACCCTATCACTTCAACACAATCCTCTCCTTCCAACGAAACGAAGAAGTGCTCATTTGGCTAAGACACATCATCCTAGTCACAGGAACACCACTACGCCACCTAGAAAATGTTTTCTGCTGCGACAGCACAGGTCTACGCCAAGGAAAAACAGGATTATGGTTCAGCATAAAAATAAAAGAAGACATACGAAAAAAAGAATGGAAGAAACTACACCTATTAGTCGGTCAACACACAGGCATTGTGGCAAGCTGTGTCCTCACAAAACACAAAGGCAAAGACACAGGAGACTCAAGCCAAGTAGAACCCTTACTAGAACAAGCCAGCAAACTATACACAATCGACCAATTCCTAGCAGACGGCGCGTATAGCGCCAGGAAGGTGTTAAAAATAGTGGAAAAACTTGACGCCTTGCCAATCATCCCATTCGACAAAGGAACCAAAGACAACACCTCAAAAAAACAATCCAAATACTGGCAAAAACTCTTCATCATCAGCAAATACGCACCAGAAATATTCATGCAGAACAGAATGCCCAGAAACCGCGTAGAGGACTACATCCACAGATACAAAAGCACCTTCGGCGAAGACCTCAGATGCAAATCCACAGAAGGACAACTTGGAGAAGTCTACTCCAGAATCATCGTCCAAAACCTCAAAATTCTCATCTTCTGGGCTATCAAAATGGGCATATCTCTTGACTCAGACGCCTTCAATAAATGTGAGGGAATCGACCCCCTCACAAAAAAGGGCTAATTCATGTGCACACCCCTAAAATACGAAACACTTATATACTATAAGTGTATAACCATCCACTATTGGTGTATAATATGCTAACATCGAATGAAAAACAGGTGCTGCGGTGGCTGGCCGTAAACCCGAGGAAAGACTATTCCATCAATGAAATCGCACGATTCTGTCACCTCACGCCAAACGGAGCCTATAAACTTCTCGCTAAGCTTGAAAAAGAACAAGTCTTGAAAGCCAAATCCATCGCCAATATAAAGTCATACAAACTCAACTTCAACAGCGAAAAAACAGATAAAATTCTCGAACTATCTTTCATGCAGGATATCACTGAAAGTCGTATGAAGAATCGCATAGAAGATTTCCAACCTCTCAAGGCAGTAACAAGAGCCTGCATCTTTTTCGGATCCTACATCACCGCAAAGAAAAAACCTGAAGACTTAGATGTCTTACTGATCATCGATCAGGTTGGCTTCGAGGGCTATAAACAAGCACTCGCCAAGGTACAGGAACGCACGCCGTTGAAGATTCAAGACATTATTCAGACAACAAAAGACTTAGAGCAAAACCTTAAAAAAGAAGATCCAATTATAGGCAAAGCTCTGCAGAAGGGTATAGTTATATGGGGGTTTGACGTATTAGTACAAGCCATTAAAAATGCCGCAAAACAAAATTAAGAAATGCTTAGAAGAAGGAGCGAAGGGTGATGAACGTCATCAGGGACTGCGCCGAGTAAGTCCTAACGATGAATTGGCTAAGAAGCACTTGACTAAAGCCTTGCACAATTTAGAAGCCATGACAGCCCTTCACGATCTGCATTACAGCGATTGGTCGGCCAGCACAGCATTCTACACCATTTATCATGGCCTGCTTGCCGTTCTCGCTCGATATGGCTATGAATCCAGAAACCAATTCTGCACCTTATCCCTAATCGAAGAATTCATAAAAGAAGGAAAGCTAAAGCACCTAACATTAACCGATGTCAAAGAAATCTTCGACAAAAACACCGATCAGGATCTGGAGCATAGCAGCAAAATCCTGGACATCCGAGAGCGCATGCAATATTCCGTGAAAACAAGCCTTGCCGAAGAGGAATTTCAACTGTTGAAAAAAAGAACGAAAGCCTTGTTCGACAAGATCCGCCTAGACTTGGAAGAAGAATAGCAAATCACCCGCAACGCGAAAGACTTCAGTAAAGTGAAGAGTTTGGAGTTGGTTACATACTAGGCAAAGGTTTAAAAGTAAAAAGGTTTTTCCTTTTTCATGGCAATAGATCATTCAAGGCAGATATGTGCTTCGTGGACGAGATATCAAGGGCCTTCTGGAATAGTAGAAGGAACATATACTGCCGCAATAGCCTATTTTAGAGAGACATTTAGAGAACCTAGATCAGAAGGAAATACACGTTATGGAGGAAGATGTCAATTTCTTAATGTCAAAGGAGAGGGTGTAGTAAATATTCAGGTTTCACGTAAGGGTGATCCTAAAAAAGGATTTTCTGCGTTAGAGTTGGAAATTTCTTTTAATGCCTCAAACCCAATAGGGCCAGCGATCGTAGGTGAAAGGATAAACAGGATCATGGAACGTATGAAACAAACAGTTCCTCTAGATAGATTAGTTGCAGTACCTATCAAGGTTTAACACGTTCTATTTAAAATAATTAAAGATTAAATTCTGAGCAGCGATGGAGTACATTTCTGCTCCGATTAAACCATAGATTGCCCAATTTCCAGCCTTAAATTTGAGTTGAAACCGGTCACTTAATTTATTAAGGCCATGCGCGGCTAACATCAAAATAGGCACAGTCAGCGAACTATGAATCAGATTGCCGATCAAAGGCCCATTCTGACGCATGAGCTCTCTTAGCAAAAGATTTCGTTCATTTTCTATTCCAATCTGGCTCACTAAGTAAATGGTAGAGCTCATATCGGCTATTCTGCCACCAAGAAAAAAAGGCAGCATTACTTTGGTTTCATTTATTCGATCAACAAGATCCTTTGTTTTCGGCTGGGCAACCTCTCTAGAGGGCATTGCTTGAAGAAGTAAAATGTAGTTTATAAAGCAATGGCAAAACTTTTGTGCAATCTTATTTGAGTTTATGGTTTCTATAGAAATAAATCAAAAGTCCAAAAACGAATAAAAGAACCAGTTCGCCCATCCTTACACATAGTGCCTATTCACCTGAGCAGTTTCTCGAATTCCTCTCTGAAAAGTCCAGCCTGTCTAATAATAGCTCGAAGAGTTCCTTTATCCAACTCTTTGTGATTAGGAATGGTTAGTCTTCTATGAGGAGGATCTTTATGGCGTAGAATCACATGACTTCCAGTTTGATGATCTGCTACATAACCTACTTTTGCCATGAGCTTTATCACTTCTTGACCAGAAAGAGTGGGTAGTTTAGGCATTGATCTCAACAGTATCTTCTTCTATAGGGGGAGGTATGGGTTCGTTGTGTTTCTTCAAGCTTTCCAGGTAGCCTTGCATCGCTTCTTGAATGTTTTTGAGAGCTTCTGGTCTGGTTTTTCCTTGCGATATGCAACCAGGTAAGGAGGGGCATTCCACTATGTACATGCCATCTTCACCAAGTTCAATGATTACTCTAAATTTCATAATTCTATGAACGAAACAAGGTTTAAATAGATTCTCCTTATTTTCGTCTTTTTAAGAGGTAGATGAGGGTTCCTATAACAATCAAAGCAATCAGTCCTCCGACCCAGTTCGCCCATCCTTGCGTCCAGGTGGAGTTCATCAATTGATCTCCAAGTTCCATCCAGAAGTCCATGCTCCATCCAATCCAGACAGGTAAATTGCGTTGAAAGAATTGAGTGCCTTGCTCGGTAATCATAATCAAACCCAACAAGAAAAGAATCACGGCAGAAATCAAGTTGTATCGCATGTATTTTTTGCCAAAGACCGTCACGGGTTTGCTTCTCCAGGTTCGAGCCCAGTCAAAGGCATCGGAGAAGTAAGACAGGATAATTAAGGGCAGGGTGGCTCCGAGTCCATAGGTTGCAAGGAGCAGTATGCTTTTGGCTAAACTCGCAGTGTTGGCCGCCATCAAGATAATCCCACTTAAGACCGGTCCTACGCAGGGTGTCCACCCAAAGGCAAACAGCATGCCTAAAGTAAACACTCCCCAGAATGTTTTGTTCTTGCCCGCGTCAAGTTTGAAGCTCATTCCCCCAAATCCTTTGCCATTCAACATAAGGTAAGCGAAACAGATCAATAAGAGGCCGGAGAAAAAAGCTAAATAAGCCTTGTAGGGGTTGAAAATGTCATGCAAAAATCCAGCAATCAATCCAACGATGGCAAACGCCAAAATCATTCCGGCGCTGAACACAATGCTCATCCAGAGTGCTTTTTTCCGTTCTTTGAAGGCATACGTAAAAAAGGCACTGATCAACACAAATCCACAAGGTGAAGTAAACGATAAAAATCCAATGACAAAGGCAATGAGAAACGTGACATTCTGCGCAAGGCTATTTTGATGGTCAATCATCATCTGGACATTAGGTGGGAGAGTAAGGGCTACTGCAAGAGAAGTAAACAGTAAAAAAAGTATAAAAAATAAAGAATAACGCATATTCGTTAGCAACCGCCGACCATGTCTGGCAGGTTTTGCAGGTTTTGAGGTACTGCAGCTTGTCCGCCTTGCGTGGGGGTATTGGTGCTACTGACTTGAATAGTTCCACCAGCAACTTGTTCTTTGATGTTCATCAATTGCATGGTTTGTACGCCATACACGACAACTAATACAACAAGGGCTATGGTTATTAGAGTTTGTGCTTTCATCTTAACATCCTCCTACCATTCCAGGTAAGTCTTTGAGTGTTGCAGGATCTCCGCCAGCTACTTTAAGGCTGAGGGCGACCATTTGTTTGGGGAAGAACAAGCTCTTCCATTTCAAAGCTTCTTGGACAATGCGTGCATCTGAGTAATCAGTGTTTTGAATGAGCCATTTGGTCAAGCCAAGCAAGGCAGGATTGTGTTTGCATCCGCATCGGCTTTTTCCATTCTCATCTGCTCCAGCAGGTCCTATGCCACAGCAATACTCGCAGCTAATGCCATACGGTTTACTGGCTAGAGAAGCATAACGAGCATGTTGCTCAGGTGTTAATTGAGTGCTGCGATCCAGTTGCACAAGGCGACTAAGGCCTGCAACAGGGTTATCATACGTAACGCCGGCAGCTTGTCCATATTCAGGCATTCCTTGAGGGATCATAGCTGCCATGGCGCTTTGAGCGTCTTTGATTTCTTCGACAGGCATCAACATTTGAATGGATTGAGCTGTTGAAGTGATTTTAGAAAGGTCAGCTGATTTAAGTTTGGAGTCATCTGAACGGTAGCTGGGCTTGGTTAAACCCGTAGCCACAGACAAACTATGAAGAGAATATTGATTGAAAAGTAGGAGCAATACGACAACAACGAGTAGGAACACGTTGAGTGAGCTGAATAAGTTTTGGGAGTCTTGGATGTTTTTTTTTCTGGATTTAGCCATTAAATCACCTCGCATTAAGCAAACGCTTCGTATATATAAACTTAACTAACTTGTAATCTAGGGTTCTACGACGAGTTGTCCTTTCATGGATCGGTGTCCGCTGCCGCAGGGTACAGAGCAGTAAAAGTCAAACGTTCCTACTTGGTCAGCTATAAATTCGATAACGCGTTCTTCACCGATTGGAAGGGTTTCGCGAATGTTATAAGCAGGTATGGCAATGCCATGCTCTACATCAACGCTTGTGATTTTAAGTCGGACTGGTTCTCCTTGTTTGACTCGGATCTCGCTGGGTTCGAATTCAAACATGCGGGCAACCATGGAGATCTCTAAAGGCGGACGGGTCTCTTCGCAAGAGTCGCATCCTCCATCGCAATCCACGCCTGTTTCTTGGCAATCTTTTTTTCCATTTTCGCAGTGCAAGTCGCTCTCACAAGCATTAACAGGGATAACTGCTTTCTCTTGAACAGGGGGAGATAGAGGGGTGGGAGTCGAAGCAGGTGAAGAGGAAGGAACTTGTTCTTTAGTTGGTGAGCTACAAGCAATTAGAAAAAGGGTAAGAAAGAAAAAAAGAAAGAGTTTTTTCATGGATTTTCTTCAACCTCTTCTTCCACGCACTTGGGCGGGGGTGAAGTGGCTGCAGGTCTCTGTAGGCCTTCACGAGCAGGGATGTGGTTTAGCCAGTATCCCTCTTCTCCGCCTACGCCACCATGACACATTTTGGGGTCTTTTTCAGCGCAATTGGCTAGGTAGAAGTGATCAAAAGTGGGGGGAAGTTGTTCAGCGTCTTCCATACAGAAATTGCCAGGTAGGGCAATGCCGTATTGGGTAAGTTCGTTTCCATCTTCATCCGTCTCTAAGAATAGGTAGCTTCCGTCACCAAGGTCAGCCCAGTAATGATCGGCCAAAGCAGGCTTCACAGGGCTGGCTTTGTAGGCTTGTAGGGTTTGATCCCAAAGCATGGAATTAGGCTTATGCAGGTCAACCTCGCTCTGAAGTTCATCTGTTTTTTTTTGCAAGTCCGCATTCTTAGTTTCAAGGCTGGCTTTGTCGCTTTTGAGCTTTTCCAGCTCTTCAGGGGTAATGAGTTGCTTGGTGCAGCTGCTAAGGAGTAGGACCAAAGCACAAATCGAGATGATCATAAATGTCTTCATAAAATACACCTCCAAATTGGAGTGGAGGATTGAAAACAGGTTTATATAACTTACGTTAGGCACCGTCTAGGAGAAAGGAAAAATAACGCTTTTTAATCACCAGAAAAAGATAAAATTTATATAGGTTTATTGGTTCCACGCGAGCATGAAACAGCTTCTTTTCTTAATCTTAGCCTTAGTCTTAATCTTAGTGAGTTGTGGCAAATCCGAGTCAACCGGTAACGTGACTGTGGAAGCCCCTAAGGTGGCGGAAGAGGTAACAGACCAGCCTTTACCAGAAACCACTCCTGTAGTGGAAGATCAACCAAAGGATACAGAGAAAGTGGGTCTTGAAGAGGCAGGTTTGTTCAAGGCCAAGTATTGCAATTATAAGTATGGTGCTTTATATTTACAGCTGCAGAGCAAGAAAGACAGCGTGAATCGACTGGAAGGAGACGGGAAAAAGGTGGAAGATTCAATGAAGCAAGAGCTTTCAACGTTAAAGTCTGAGGTTCAAGCATTGGATAAGGAAGTGAATGCTCTTCAAAGTGCCTGTAAGGAATCTAAGTTGGGTGATCAATGTAAAGTCTTTGAAAAAGACATCCAAGGTCGGTTGACTGAGTTGCAGGGAGAGTTGAAAGACGATCAAGAGTCGCTCCAAAAGTGGCAGGAAAAGTTGGCGCAAGCAAAGGAAGCAGGTCAGTTTACAGACCTAACCATTGCACAGGCAAAGGTAGATAAAATAACTCCAAGAGTATCTGGTGCTGAGAATCAAATAATGGCGTTCACCCAGATGTCAGAGGATCTAAAGGGGTTCTGCTAGATGAAATTTGGGCTTTGGCTTAGTGTTTTTTTGATTTTGCTTTCTTCTGTTTTCGCTTCTCACATGAGTTGGTATGAATACAACCCAAGTTATTATAATCTAAACAGGTACAATAACAACCAATATCCTTACAACCAGTATAACGCTCAATATAGCTCGAACAATAACCCGTATTGGTATCAGCAGACACCTTATTGGTCTCCTTACCAAGCCACCTATCCGCAGGGGCCGTACGCTTCTCAGTATGGTTCTTCGTATGGATACCCTTACAATAATAATAATTACAATACGAATAGTGGAAATTATCCCTACTGGTTTGGAGGCAATGCCCGGTATTATCCTTCAGTCTATCAAAAATACAATTATCCGTACTGTGGCAGTGGCTCATGCGCTAATTACAACGGGGAGGGTTACCGGTATGGCAGCAGTTATACTTGGTATCGGTAGTTCTTTATTTGTCAAGATCTATAGCAGAAGACATTAGTTTCTGTACATTTTTTCCTTCTGCTATCGACCAGCGATATAAACACTATTTGTTCAATTATTTATGTCGCTGAGTATAATTGAATCGGAAAAATTATAAGCTCCAGCCATATTAAGGGGTTAGATGAAGTCTTCATTGCCGAAAAAAGAGGAGTTGACGAGAAAATTATTGCATTTCTTATGGATCTTCTTAGCATTGGGGGCTTGGTGGGCTTTGTCCAGGTATGGAAAAGGAATGGTCTTGTTCTTCCTAGTTGAGGCCTTAGGGGCTTTGTTGTTGTTCGATTTTGTGAGGGTGGAGTGGAAGTGGCCGTGGTTGCAGGGTTTGATTCGTAAAGAAGAGCGTGGCATGTTTTGCGGTGCCACAACTGGGATGTTGGGGGTCGTTTTGGTCTTCGCATTGGTAAATCCCTTCATTGCTTGTCTAGCGACTTTGTTCATGGGAATAGGCGATCTTACAGCAGGTTGGGTGCGTCTATACGTTGGGAAGAATATCTTCTTGAAGAAGACTTGGGAGGACTTTCTAGTGGGATTCATCGCAAGCAGCGCATTGGGTCTTCTCTTGGCTCCCCTTCCTTTGCTGGTGATCCCGATGGCACTGATAGCGCAGCTAGTGGAGAATGCAATGGGAACATTAGATGATAACGTATTCATGGTACTTTCAGCAGCTTTGGTCGGCCAATTGGTCTTTGTACTAGTCTAGAAAGAAGAAAGAGAGGGTTCTTTGACGCGTAGTTCTCCTTTAAGTTTGATCTCTACATGAGGGTGTAAGTGTTCTCGGAGTTTGAGCAGTTGGTTTTTCAAAGGGTTCTCCAGCATTTTTTCTTCTTCACTGGGGAGGCTGCACAGAACGGTTTGTCCTTGATTGAATAAGTACCAGAGTCCGTTGCTTTTGACTCTGCCAGTCATTCCGTCGGAAGGGAAAAGGTAGCTTGCCGCTTTGCTTCGAAGCGTGCCTGTGCCAATGTCAGCGGCTTGCTGTTTAAATCTGAATTTTTGTGCAAGGTGTTCGCCCAGGAGTTTTTTCTCATGAGCAAGATGACTCAGGTCCACGCGGTAGCTCAAAAAGGCGTGTTGTAAAATTCCTTCGGAAGAGAGCATCATTCCACCATCCAGTTCCCATAAGCTCTTGCCATAACCCGGCAACTCTTGAGTCAGTAATTCAGGTAGATGGGGGGTAAGGACCGAGAAAGGTTTGATCGTTTCAGGGAAGGGGTCTTGATTTAAGTGTTCCACGTATCGTCCAAGCCAGCTGGGTTTGTAGCCCCAAGCGAATTGAGCGCTGAAATGAGGGATCGTGCGTCTTAATTGCTCGAGAGTCAGGCAGAAATAAGTAAGGGCATCATGATTTTGCAGTGCGTTTATTCGTTCGTGTTCCAGTTCCGTGTCGTTGAGCATCCACATCCTCTATAAGAAGTGTAGTATGAACTCATATAAAAAGGTTATTCTTATAATGCTTATAGCTTTCCTAGATAGCGAAGCATGTCTTTGGTTTTAATGGTCTTTATTGTTTTTTGCTGATCAAAGTCTTTGTCATCTGTCCAAATAGGACATTGAAAAGTAAGGGCTGCTGCAATAAAAACGATATCTCCTGGATCTATCTTACCGATAATGCGCTCAGCCTCCCCCATAGAAGGTTTTATAATTCCTAAAGGAACAATTTCAATATATTTCAGCAAGGTCTCTAACACAATATTAAACGATTCTGAGCTACAGCGTGATTTTCTCAAGATATACTCTTTATGCTTCTGTATTTCTTCTAGGGACATTTCTGGATAGAACAGCCGCAGTTTAGACTGAATAATAATACGTCGGACGATTGAATCTCGAATGAGGGCTGCGATTAATATATTTGAGTCTAGAATCATTTAATCAGTCCTAACTTTCTAGCCACACCAAGGTTGATCTTTTTGCCGATTTCGAGTGCATCTTTTTCCGTAAGCTTACTGTTACTGGTAAGCTTGTCCATAAGTTCAAGATCATGTATCCTATCTTGAATGGTTTTTCGTACCACTTCACTCCACCGTATTTCAGAGTGTTTTTTCATTTTTTCTTGGAGTTCTTCCGGTATGGCAAGGGTTAAGTTAGGCATATGTGTATACATGTGATTTCACATATATAAAGCTTACGGTTAAGCTAAAAAAGGAAAAATTAGGTTCTCGGCCAGCATTCTCTTCGCACAGTCGTTAGGTAGAACTCATATTCAGCCATTAAAACTCCTGTCAGGTCAATCGTCGGGGGGTGTTCCAGGTAGTAGCTGCTCGGACAAACCTCAGCAGGTTGGATGTTCTCCTTGGGTTCATTGCCATTTTTGTCAACAGGAGTTACATAAACTTGATAGAGAGATTCGACTGCTTTGGGGTCGTCGTGGATTTCTTCAGAGCCGCAGCCTTGCAGAGTGATCGTGTAACGATTTTCATCTCCGATGCGTTGAAGAACAGGTGTAGAAACCGTCTTTTCTCCTGTGTAATAATGGACGCTTTTGCGGTCATCAAACACCAGGGCATAGGTAGGAATTCTTTCATCAGAGAACTCTCCTTTAGAGCAGTAAATCAGGTAGTGGTCAATGTCCTCAACCATTCGGCTGTCCTCATACTGGGGTTGGTCCCATTGGATCAGAATGCCTTCGCTTAATTCACTTCCAGTGGGGGGACTTAGTTGAGGAAGGATGCTGGGTTTGTCTTTGGCCGAGTAATAGGGAAGTGCAGGAGTCAAGTCTTGTAGTTCCAGAGCGAATTGAATCACCACGTTTTTCCATTCAACGCTTCCGGGTTTAATGTAGGGCAGTTCATGGTTCGTTCGGGCGCAGAGCTTGCTGCGAGTCTTGTTGAAGGTGCACAAAGGAACAGGTTCTCCACTTGCATAGACAGGTTCTTGTAGAACAGTAATTTCTTCCTTTCCTTTGTACAGTAAGAGAGAAGGGTAGTTTTCGACTTTCTTAATCTCGAGAGTGTCTTTGTAGGCAGTGAGCGTTGTTTTTTCGCCGTCGTTTTCAAGCGTGTATCGGTTGGCAGGGTCTTGATTGCCTGCGTAGCTTCCGAGAGCAATAGGGGTTAATGCAGCGTATTCTTGGTAGTAGGGTTGTAGAAGGGTAATCCGATCACTCTT
>Ga0209542_10002282_pt1 | contig 43184 bp, 49 predicted proteins | sample RifCSPhighO2_01_FD_184028 | JGI IMG/M metagenome (GOLD analysis project Ga0209542, IMG submission 184028) | Soil microbial communities from Rifle, Colorado - Rifle CSP2_plank highO2_0.1 (SPAdes) (version 2) | ecosystem: Environmental > Terrestrial > Deep subsurface > Rock core/Sediment ... | reverse complement strand
GATAAGGGAGCAAGTAGCGAAGAAAATATCAATCTTGTCTTGAAAGACAAGATGAAATATCTTACTTTAAAAAAGCTCAATAAAAGTGATGATAAAAGAATAAAAAGATTCAAGAAAAAGAAAGCAGAGAAGCTGTCAGACTAATCAAAAAATTAGTTTATCCAAATATTAATCTTCACATTGGCAAGAATGCAAGATTCAAGAGCAGAGACTTTCTTGATTTGTTAGTTCATGTTGCATCGCAATGTGATTTCGCAAATAACGGAGCAAACACATTCAGAACATTGAATCCTAACAAAGAATCTCCTTCAGGAGATCTGATGTTATATCACTTTTCTAAATTCGAGAAAAGAGAAGACATCCTCGACATATTTGACAGAATCTCGAACATTATATTCTGTTTTGCAAAAAGTAATTATAACTTATTGAAGAATAGATCTCATGATGTTGCATACGACATTCATAAGATTCCTTACTTTGGAAAGAAAACCAGTTTTACTTGTGGAGACAAATATGAAAGAGGAACATGTGAATTTATTGAATTTCTGACTTGCTCGATTGTTGAAGAAGGAAGAAGATTTATTATCGATGTGATCCCAATTCATCCAGCATTTGATCTATCTATGTTAATGGATAGAAGCCTAACAAAAGTAAGACAAAAAATCAAGATCAACCATGTGTTTTGTGATAGGGGCTTCAACAGAGTGAAGATATTCAAAGTCTTAAAGAATCATTGCGTAAAATTTCTAATGCCAATGGTGAGAAATCCTTCTGTAAAATCTGCATTTGATGAAGCTGAGTTTTCTAAATCTAAAGTGTTCAACAATTTCAAAGTTGGTGGAGAGAAAGTCAATCTTATAATTGTCTATGCTGAAGATGGAGTCAAACATGCTTTTGTATGTAATTTCGAAGTTGAAGAAGAAAAAGCACAAGCACTTTACAGCTTATACTCAAAAAGATGGGGAATCGAGACAGGCTACAGAAACTTAGATCATGACTTCAGACCAAGAACAACAACCAGAAACTACAATATAAGATTATTCTATTTCCTTTTCTCATGCTGTTTATACAACCTCTGGGTTTTGGTGAACATCTGCGTTGGACTTACAGTGCATGGAAGGATCAAGGAAAAGCCAATCATCACAGCAAAGCTATTCGCAATACTTCTTTACATGGTTAAACTCGATTACAGCACATAGCAAATGTCCTAATTCTTCTGAACTATTCTTAGTTGGGACTTTCATGCTTGATCACAAAACTGCTTCTAATCGCCCTGCAATTCAATAGAAAGGCTTTAAAAAACCATATTCATCATATCAATACAATAGAAAATCTAAGAATTAGGACTCAGTGGAAAGGTATATTACTATCTACTGTTGTAAATAACCCAGTTAATATCCTTAAATAATAAATTATCAGGATAAGTTTGATTTTGAATAGAATTAGTAGGATTTGTGTTGTTTATAATTAGAAGCGTAGAGTTTTCTGGAATTGTGTTATTTATGGGAATACTTGAATTATAAACAGGAACAAAATTCAATCTTTTTCCCAAATCAAGAGTATAGTAAGTTAGTCCATTAATTGTGTATACACCAATTCCCCCTTCATTAAAATCTCCAAGCATATTTGCATAATGACTGGGCTGTTTTTCCACATGCTGAATACTTGATTGACATTAGGATTTCCTGATGTATATGCAATATTTTCTCCAAGTCTCATATAATTATGATAACCTGTATTTAAAATTCTTTGGCTAAAAGTCCTGCCATCAAATGAGATATGCGAAAAATAATTATTATCTCCTATGTCTTTTGAATGAAAATACGCAGCAGACTCAAGCTTATCATTTAGATATAGAAAGTTTTTTCCTAATTTGCTTCTCTCCTCATTAACTAACGAAAAAAAATCCGATTGTAAAGATGCAGAAATAATTGATATAAATAAGATTAAAAATAATAGAGTTCCAAAAAATATTTTTTTATTTTTTAAATTCATCAATTTTTTCATAAACCTGAATTAGAAACAACCTAGTTTATAAACTTTATTTTTAATTTTATGCTCATAACAGAATGATACCACTTATAAAAATGACTTAATGTCTAAATAATTAGTGGTATAATAATTTCAAATCACAATTCTATAAAACCACAGTATCATTGCTAAAATTGCATGGATTAATGCTAATGTTAAACTTGTAAAAGCGAAAATCTTATGATATTTGAAAACATTCTTATGAAAAACATGCACAGCAATACCAAATAAAGCTGTTATAAAAACCGAAATAATTGTCAATATGCCCAACCAGACTGCTAAAGGAATATTTAATATCATAATATTGCTAACAAACAATAATATTTAATTGTTTCTTTTTAAAAAAATAAAAAATAACAAAATTCTACTCCACAATTATCTTTGCCTTCATACTAGGATGAGGAGTGCAATGATACTCATAAATACCGGCATTTGCAAATTTATAGGAATAACTTTCTCCTGTGGATAAAAGTTCAGAGTCTAATTCACTGCCAGAATCTGAAGTTACAGTGTGTCCTACAGAATCCTGATTAGTCCAAACAACAGAATCTCCTTTCTTTATTGTTAAACCTGAAGGAGAAAATGCAAAATTCTTTATTTCAATATCATAAGTTTCTGATGTAGGAGTTTCAGGTGTATTAACTACAGGAACATTAGGCTGAGAATTTCCACTGGGTTTTGCATTAGTCTCTGATGTAATATTGTTTTTTGGAATCATCTGCATAACCAAAAATCCCCCTATAATTAGGACTATCACCAATCCTATCAAAACCAAAACAATTCCTAAATTTTTATTCATTTTAATTATTCTTACCTCCTTTCAATTCATTAATGATGTTAATGATTCCGCTCTCAAAAAATGTTTCAAGTAATTTTATTAAGCAATAGCACAGTTATGATTTGACTTCTACTTATCATCATCTTTAATGCTTTTCTTTGAAATTTTTCCAATTTTGAATTCATAATCCTCGATTGCTTTTTTCAATCCACTGGCACCTAAAACAGAGCAATGAATTTTTATTGAAGGTAAACCTTCCAACTTATCAATAATTGCCTGGTTTGTTATTTTCTTGGCTTCTTCAATTGTTTTTCCTTTTGCTAATTCGCATAATGCATCTGATGATGCAATTGCACTAACGCACCCAAAAGTTTGGAATTTTATATTCTTTATTTTTTCAGGTTTCTTGTCAACTTTCAAATAAATCTTCATTACATCTCCGCAAACAGGATTTCCGACTTGTCCGACTCCATCTGGATTCTTGATTTCTCCAAAGTTCTTAGGATTTGTGAATCTTTTCAATACTTCTTTTGTATATGCGTTAAATTCTGTCATGATTTATCCTCCATTTTTGGTTATTTTTGAAACTCCTTTGACTTTCTTACAAGCTCACTTGAACTTTGAACTTTTGCTCCTAATCCATCAATTATTTGAATTCCATTTGCTTTGCAAACTAGGGTTTCTGGAATTTCATAAATATATCTATCTCCTCCCTTTGTATAAATATGCGGTTTTATAAAACCTAAGGTTTTGCACTGGCTTTGATCTTCAGTATCAATACTAATAAAAACTTCATCAACACATTCAAACTCAACGATTATTTTTGCTCTATCTCTTGCAGGCATAAAAACATAACCCTTCTTCATCATTGTCTGAACATCGTTATTAATAAGGACAATCAGGAAATCTCCTAACTGCTTTGATAATTTGAATAATTCAATGTGTCCATGATGCAAAGGGTCAAAATAACCCGATGTTACAATAATTTTTTTAGTTTTCTTTAACTCTTCGTATCTTTTTCTTATATCTTCAGTTTTTTCAAGTTCTTTAGCTAAATTAATAATCTTTTTCTCCACGGTATTAGCTGATTTTATTTACTTTTAGTTTTCTTATTTATTTCCTCAACAAGCTCATCAGGATTCATTCCATGCATTAAAGCACCTTGTTCAAGAGTTTCCATTGTAGCCATTCCGCATCCAATGCAATGCATTCCTTTTTCCATTAAAATTCCAATTGCTTCTGGATTTTTCTCAATTATTTCTGAAAAACTCATTTCTTTTGTTATTTTATTTAATTTTTTCTTTGATTTTTTAGTTGCCATTATATCTTTTTATTTAGTTTAATTTTAGTTAAGACTTTTCCTAAAAGTTTTTAATTATTCGGCCTCCTCATTTTCCTCTTCAAAATGTTCTTTTTCAGAATCATTTAAATCTAATTCATCTTCAGCTAATTCTTCTTCGCATTCTGTTTCATTAACAAATTCACATCCGTGTTCTTTATAATCATTTTTATTTTTCTTCATTTTATAGGGCTCATTTTCCTTAATTTATCAACTATTTTATTCAAAATTTCCAAAACATAATCAATTTCTTCTTTTGTATTTAATTTTGAAATGCTTAATCTTAAAGAGCTGTTGATTTGAACATGAGTTCTTCCAATTGCTTTTAACACATGGCTCGGCTGCAGGGAATGTGAAGAGCATGCAGAACCTGTTGAACTTGATATTCCATAAGAATCTAAAAATCCTCCGATTGCCTCCCCCTCAATATTATTAAAGCAGACATTTATATTATTACATAATCTTTTTTCTCCTTTTGGACCATTTAATTGAGTATTTTGAATCTTTAATATGCTTTCAATCAATTTATCTCTCAATCTTTCCATGTACTTTATATTAGAGTCTTTTGCTATTTTAACTGCTTTCGCAAATCCAACAATTCCAGGAATATTTTCAGTTGAACTTCTTAATCCAGATTCATGCCCTCCTCCATGCAACAAAGGTATTAATTTAATGTCTTTTCTAATGAATAAAACACCGACTCCTTTTGGTCCATGAATCTTATGGGCATTTAGAGTTACAAAATCAAGATTTTGTTTATCAACATCAATATAGGTTTTTGTATAGCTTTGGCAGGCATCTGTATGAAAATAAACTCCTTTTTCCCTGCATATTTTTCCAATTTCTTTTAAATCCTGTATTGTTCCTATCTCGTTGTTTCCATGAATTACAGAAACAATCAATGTTTCAGGAGTTATTGCTTTCCTGACATCTTCAGGATTAACAAATCCTTCGCTGTCAACATTCAAAAAAGTGACTTTTGCTCCTTGTGTCTCAAGCCATTTGCATGTGTTTAAAATGCAATCATGCTCTATTTTTGTTGTTATAATATGATTTTTATTATTGTTCTTATTCGCAAAAAACAATCCTTTTAATACAAAATTATTTGATTCTGTTCCGCTTCCTGTAAATATTATCTCTTCTCTTTTAGCTCCGATTGATTTTGCGATTATATCTCTTGATTCTTCAAGTGCTCTTTTAGCTTCCTGTCCAATTAAATGCTGCGAGCTTGCATTTCCAAATTTTTCTGAAAAATATGGAATCATTGCATTAACTACTTCCTTGTCAACAGAAGTGGTTGCTGCATTGTCAAGATATATTGATTTCTTATTAAACATAATAACCTCCCTTGATTGACAATTCTGCTGGTTTTGATATTTTCATTTTAGTTTAAAATTTATTTTTTAATTTTTTCAACAAAATTTAAGTACTTCTCTTTCTCGTGTTTTTTCTTATTTTCAATATCTCTAAATTTTTTAATAATTGCTCCTTTTGTTTTTTCATCTAAAACTTCTTCTGCCATAGGATATAAAATATCATCTTCCTTGAAAATATGTTCTTTTAAAAGATTCGCATAACCAAGAGCATTTTCAGAGATTTTTTCTTTATTATTTTCCTTAATTCCTTCTTCAAGTTCTTTTACAAACTTCCTTCCTAAATCATGTTCATAAAGCATTTGTTCAACAGGATTGCAATGCAATTCTGATTCTTTTTTGCAGAACTCCTTAAATAAAATTTCTTCTTCTTTTGCATGATGAAACTTATCTGCATAGTTTCTTATAAATTCTACAATCTCTATCCAGAATTTTTCATTATCCTTGGATAATGGACTTGCTTTATCTTCTGATTGTATTTTATCAGATTTATCAATAATTAAATCTATAACCAGGAGGATATTCTTATGTTCATCTGAAAGTATGTTCGAAATTTCTGACATATTAATTATTTTCTCCTTGATTTTTCAGCTTTGCATTCGCTGCAAAATTTATTTTCATGCCTGTCAATTATCTCAAGAATGGGCATAATTGTTTCTTTGTTTAATTCATATATTCTTTTCTTTCCTTCTTGCCTAACTTGGACAATAGAGCAATTTCTTAAAGAGCATAGAGCATGGCTTAATTTTGATTGTTCAACTTTTAATTTGCCAGCTAGTTCAAGAACAGAAAGAGGTTTTTTCTTTAATTCAGTGATAATTTCAATTTTTAAAGGATTTGCAAGATTTCCAAAAAACAGATAGTATGTGTTCATTATTTTGCCTCTTATATCATATGAAATAGTATTCATATGTTTATAAATCTTTCTATGATGTAAAATATCTATCAAAAATAAGAATTAATTTATAAAGTCCAAAATGGGTTTAACATTTGTCCAGGTTTATCTGCCACATAAGTTATTGAATACAGCATATTTTAACAAATAATACTATTTTTTTAATCATTATTATATTTTAATCTATATTTAAGAATCTATAGTATTATTTTCCATCTTCTTTACTCTGCTTTTTATCATTTCCCAGATTACAGGAATAATTGACATTGCAATAATTGCAATAATAACCAAGCCAAAATTTTCCTTTACTATCGGAATATTTCCAAAGAAATATCCTCCAAGAACAAACAAAAAAACCCATAATATTCCTCCAATAATATTATAACTAAGAAATTTTTTATAGTTCATTTTTCCAATTCCTGCAACAAATGGAGCGAAAGTCCTTAGTATTGGAATAAATCTTGCTATTATTATCGCTTTACTTCCGTGCTTTTCATAAAAATGTTCTGTTTTTTTTAGATACTCTTCATTCAAACAGATTTTATTTTTGAAAGATTGAAAATCAGTATCTTTCAAAAAGCCTAAAAATTTCTGTAAGAAATTTTTTTGATCTCTCATTCTTGGAACAGTATAACATTTATACCTATTGCTTTTAAACAATTTTCTTCCAAATTTATACCCAAGCCAGTAATTAGCACTATCTCCTAAAATAGCGGCAAAAGATAATACTGCCAATAAAATAAAAATATTCAAAGAACCGATTGCAGCAAAACTTCCTGCTACAAAAAGCAAGGAATCTCCAGGAAGAAATGGCATTATAACAAGTCCTGTTTCAATAAAAATTATAAGAAACAATAATCCATAGACAAATATCCCATATTGAATTATTATCTCATGAAGATATTTGTCAAAATGAACTAATATTTCTATTGATTGATTGATTGCCATTAATAATCCAGTATACTTTATTATTTAAATATGAGTTTTGTTGAACTAAAATTCATAGCATTTAGTGTAAACAGGTATAACATTATTGTTCTTTTTTATTAAACACTTTTTATGACACTATTTTGACTGAATCTTTTTGTCCTTCTTTCTAAAGCAATTTTGAATCAAGTAACCTATAAATGCAAAAAATAATCCGCTTATTAATAAGGTAAATATCACTATTCCAGCTATTTCGTCTCCTGGATTAAATTTAGATATTATAAATAATAAAAGAAGGCAAGCTATCACTCCAAAAACAAAACCTCCTATCGAACCTTTATTTCTCATGATTAGCCAGTACACAATAGCTAAAATGCCTGCGAAGATGAATCCAACAAATGGCTCACCCTCTCCGTAAAAAATACCTAGAATACCTACAATTATAAAGAATATGAAAAATCCTAAAAATATTACTTGAAGCAATAGAAAATACCACTTTTTGTGAAATGTTTTTTTATCCATGTTTAACAAAATAATACTTCTTTAAAAAACTAGTTATGGGCCCACGCAGAATCGAACTGTGGACCGATTGGTGTAAACAACTAATCTTTACACCTTTATTGCTTCAACAGGGCAAGTTTCAACTGCTTCTTTTACACAAGGTAATTTTGTTTTTTCCTTGCCTTTTTTTACAACAGCTTTTCCATCTTTCATTTCAAAAACATCTTCGCATACTGAAACACAAGCACCACATCCAATGCATTTTTCTTTGTCAACAGAAATCATTTTTACCTCCTATCTATTAATTTATCATTCTTATTAAATTTATTTAATAACCTTGCCATCTTATATTAATTTGCATCCAGAACTTTCAGAAAGCTCTATAATAGAAATGTCTTTTTTAATCAATTTATCATTAATTACCCAGCTCGGAAAATGTCCATTTATCTCTTTTTTAATACACCTATCATTATTTCTTTTACAATTAATTATATCAATAGAATCTAAATAATTATATAAAGGATTCTCTTTCAGACTTTCTAAAGGAGTTTCAGAATTAATAAAAAGAGTTATATCTTTTTCCTCAAGACATTTCCGGAAATCATATTTTTCATCAAAAACAGAAAATCCTGTGTATTTTGATATTGCTCCGGTTGCAAGATAAAAAGCAATCAATAAAACAGCTAGAATTGAAACTAAAATAAAAAATTTTTTTAGATTATTTTTATTCTTCATTTTATAACAAATTCTGCAAAGCTTTTAAATTTATTGATGCTAAATATAAAATTGCAAATTGATATTCTTGATTTAAATTATCAGTTGCACTTATCATTAAATGAGGAACACTCTTTAAATCTCTTCTTAATTGTGTTGAATAATACTGGGCAGGTTGTCTTTGCAATCTAAAATCATTATTTGTAAAAATATCTATGCTGTCTGAAGAATCAGAGACAAACTCATAACCTCTTTCTGTTTTTTTAACAACCACGCTTTTATGAAGCTCGCGTACTGGCTCTAAATATCCACCAGTAGCAATTTGTCCAACCATTTCTCCCAAAATTAAAATTCCATCAAATTCAGCACATCTTTGTGTTTTCAAAGTTTCCAAGAATTTTTCAAGTTTAAAAATTTTGCCTGACATTAAAAAATTTATGAACCATCTCTTTTAAAACTTGTTATAGTTCAGAATATAAAAGACAGCAGTTAAGTTTATAAGGATTTTAAAATTGAGATTTACATAGCGGGGTAGAGAAGCTTGGAGTTCTCGCCGGGCCCATAACCCGGAGGTCGCACGGTTCAAATCCTGCCCCCGCTATTATGATATTTCTGAAAGAAATATCATTTATAATGTTGGGACAGTATTTTCGCCAAGATTCTCTATGCCTTGATTCGGGCAAATCCCGAGCAAAAGGACTTTAGTAAACTAAATGAAATATAAAGTACTTTTGCGAGATGCCCCGCTATTAATACTAATTTTCCATCACCGACTATTTTTATAAATCTTGAATAGAATCTATATTCTTAAAAATATTCTTTAAGTTATACATATGTTTTTAAAAGGTTAAATATCTTAAAAAATATGAATAAATCACTTAAAGAAATAAGAAATGAAGGATTAGATGGATTTCTTATTGGGGGAATAGTGTTGGGTACAGTTGGTTATTTCACAGGAGACTCTATTTTTCATTTCACAAACTCCCCGGGTCTAGAATCTTCAGTTACTGGAGGATTGTTAACAGGAGCAGTAGCTATAGTATACGCGGGAATAAATGAAATCTATAGACATTATAGGCCTTCAAAAAAATAAAAGAACAGCAAAGAATATACTAAAAAGCAATAAAGTTTATTAAGTTCTATGAATTATTAAAATAAGTTAAGTTTAATTTCATTCAAAAATCAAAACGAGATTAGACTGCAAATAGTCTCTCTAAACAGAAAATTAGTATATATTCCTGCCCCCGCTATAAATTATTTTTGTATTTCTTCAGAAACACAAAACTATATAGATAAGATATATCTTATTAATAAGATTAAATGTATTCATGGATGTAATAACATGGATGAAAAAATTGAACTGGGAACTGTAAGCTCAAGAGGACAGATATGCATCCCTAATAAAATACGGGAAGAAATGGGATTAGATGAAGGAAGCAGGGTTTTATTTTTCTTATCAGGAGAAGACACTCTTCTTGTAAAAAAAGTTCAGACTAAAACTTTCGAAGAAATTACAAGGCCCTTAAGAGAAGCACCTAAAAAAATAAGAGAGGAAGATGTTGTAGATTTAATCCATAAAATAAGAAAGGAAAAAAGGACAAAAATGTAATTAATTTTATAAAGGCTAAAATATCATAATATCTATGGAAACACAAACAATAGATAGTATTTCAAGAGAAGTTATGCTTTTAAAAAAAGAATTTGCTAAAATGAAAGAATTTATAACTGATGACCTTGAATTTGCAAAAAGAACTGAAGAAGCCTGGCAGGAAATTGATGAAGGAAAATGCACAAGAATGGATTCTGAAGATTTTTTAAAAGAGATTAAAAAATGGTAGAAATAATCTATACAGATAGATTCAAAAAAATATTATCAAAAATTAAGGATAATAATCTTAAAGAAAAAATAACAAAACAAATTCAAAAATTATTGAAAATCCTGAGGTAGGGAAGCCAATGAGATATAATCGAAAAGGAACAAGAGAACTTTATGTTTCTCCATTTAGGTTATCTTATGCTTTTATTTCTTATCAAAATACAATCTATTTTCTGAATTTGTATCATAAAGACGAAGAATAATAATACAATAGTCCAGACTAAAAAAATATAGTATATTCTACTTTTTGGGCAGGATTTTCAGATACTTAATTCATATTCACAATACTTAAAAATACTCATTTCTTGGTTTATTAATGGAAGAACAGAACAGAATTTCCTTTCATGACCAGATTTCAAGCAATAAACTAAAATCCTTTTTTTTGATTATAGTTGTGCTTTTAGTTTTATTAATTTTGGGATTTGTAATAGGACAACTAATGGGTCCTGATTATTTTACAATAATAATGATATTTTCAATTGTTATTTCTATTTTTTATATTTGGATAGGTTACTATTTCTCAGATAAAATGGCTCTGGCTTCTGTAAATGCAAAGCCTGCTGATGAAAGGGAGTACAGAAATTTTCATAATATTGTAGAAGGTTTATGCCTTGCTTCGGGGATGCCAAAACCGAGATTATATGTTATGAATGATAATAATATAAATGCTTTTGCAACAGGCAGAGATCCAAAACATGCTGTAATCTGTGTTACAACAGGCGCTTTGGAAAAATTGAACAAACAGGAATTAGAGGGGGTTTTAGGCCATGAATTAAGCCATATTGCAAATTTTGACATTAGATTCATGACTTTGACAGCAGTTTTAGTTGGAATGATTGCAATAGTTTCCCAGATTTTTTTAAGAAGTTTATGGTTTAAGGGAGATAATGATAATGACAATAAAGGAAAGGCGATTTTTATGTTAGTAGGAATAATTCTTGCAATTCTCGCTCCTATTGTTGTTCAATTAGTTCAATTGGCAATTTCAAGAAAAAGGGAATATGCAGCAGATGCTTCTTCTGTTAAATTTATAAGAAGCCCGACAGGGTTAATTAATGCATTAAAAAAAATCAAGTCAGAACATTTGCCTCCTGACAAAAAAATAAATAAAGCAGTTGCTCCTCTTTTTATCTCAGACCCCTTTAAGAAAAATCTTGATAATCTTTTAAGTACTCATCCGCCACTAGAAAAAAGGATTGAGATTTTGGAAAGGATGTGAATTATTATTGATTTATTAATGAAAATTATATTAAAAAAGTGTTTGCAAGAATGAAACAATCATCTCATAACATAACTCTTCAGTTCTTATTAATAATAATGTTTATAAATAAATATTAAGAATATTCATCTCCTGCAAATTATCTTTTCAAATTTATACTTAAACTCTTCATGCTCTATATCAAGCATATTGCTTATTTCTCCAAGTAAAGAATGTCTTGGTGAAAATATCCTTTCAAACCCTGAGGAGGTTTTCACAACCTGCACAGCATAAGAATCATGATGCACCCATTCATGTTTTGATGAAACTAATTTTCCAATAAGTTTTTTCATAGTATCTCCATAATATATATAATCCCAATCAACAACACCAGGAATTTCTTCAATAAGAATTCCTGCCTGATAATATTTTTTCCCAAAGTGCTCTCTGATGTGAGGATATATAGTTATTTCTAATTTTTTTAGTTTTGAAGTAATTCTGTTTTTTGCCATTAAAAAATATAATCTTATTATTTTTAAATATATTTATTTGCTGTCATATAGGTACATATTCGTAAAGTTGTAATACTCTTAATGATTGCAGGATAAAATTAGGTAAAAAATTCATTTTTAATATATATTCTCCAAAACCAAAATGTATTTAAATACTAATATCTTATATAATATATGAATGCAAATTGGTGTCATAAGGGCAGAACGATTATTAATAGTTATGGCTTTACACCAGTGTGTTCTAAATTATTTCTGATTTAAGTTCTAAAATTTTATTGGAACTTGAATCGTGATTTACTATGATAACAAAAAACAACTACTCTGCTGATGAACAGCAATTCATGTGCGATGTTTGTAGCGAGGCAATCACAAATCCATTATGCCCTTTTTGCCTTACTACAGAAATAGAGGCCTGGCTGACTTTATATCCAAATCTAAGAAGTGAAATTCTTCCAAAACTTAAAAAGTATTTAATCAACATTCAAAATAAGCTTGTTGAAGGAGATAATTGCATTAAATGCAATAAAAGAGCCTCTGTCTGCCCATATTGCTTCACAGAATATGTTGTAAGAGAACTAAAGAGAATGGGAGCTTCAGAACTAGTATTAAAAGAATTTATTAAATTTTTCAATTTTGATTTTGAACATAATGGATATTCACAAAAAACTGAAACACTTCATATTTATTAAACATCAAAAATTTTCTTAAAAATTTATATGCTAAATTTTTAAGCATCCTAGATTGGTTTTAATAAAAAATGGCTTCATGCAACCAACCCACACAAGGGCGTTGAAATATTGGAGCCATTTCATATTCAAAAAATAAGGAAATTAATAATATAATCAAGGACGCTAATATTTCCCCAGTTCGTGCGCCAAATAAAAAGCATTTATGTATCTGAATAAATATTAGTTAAAGCTTTTTATTTCCTTGACTTATTAGAGAAAGACACAATAAAAATGGAAAAAAATTATGTCTTTCACTATAGATTAAGATGAAAGAGAAAAATAGAAGTAAGAGTTATAAAATGAAATCAGAATTAAATTATAGGAGTTCAAAACTCGGATTTAACTTATGCGTTAACCTCAAGAATTTATCAGAAAATTCTTGATGGCCCTAAAAATTAAAGATTTTTAGTGCATAAGTAATTTGAGGAGATGACTTGTCAGGAACCATAGGTCCATACAAAGATGATAGGCATATGTCCAAATTGCAGTATAAAGTTGAAAGAACCTCCATTTAATAATAGAGAAACTAACGAAGTTATGATTACCCTAATTTACAGAGCTCTGATAGAATCAGGAGCCAAACTAAAAAAAATCAATGAATTAGGATACTGCGAAGTATGCAAAGCAACATTGAAAGATTTAAAAGAACAGGGAAAGATACTCAAATTCTCAATAATTCCAAACCTTTAAAACATCTCCCACTTTCCTCTTTTTATGAGATTATTTGATTTTTTAAAAAGCAAAAAAACAGAAACCAAGCCAATTATAGATGTTCAGCTAAAAGACTTAGAAAGGACAATCAAGGAAAAGAAAAAAGAATTATCAATAAAAGAGGAAGAAATTTTAAATCAGGTTAAAAACAAAACTAAACTTCTAATAAAAGACTTGGAGGAAAAATCCATCAAGCTTGAAAATATTGATTTAAACCAAAAAAAAACAGAAGAAAGAGTAAAATTAATAGTGAAGGAAAACCTTTTTTATTTCCTGTCTAATTTAAAAAAACTGATAAACAATATAAATAATCTGGAAACTAACGAACTGAGCAAGTTTATTGAAGAATTAAACAAAAAATTCTTTGATTTTGAAAAAAAATCATTGATAAATTATGAAAAAGCAACTTTTCTTATTGGAAAAGAACTTGGAGATGTTAAAGATTCTATATCTAATTTTTTTAAAAATTTGAATGGGGATTTGAATGAAAATAAAGAGCTTTTTGATAATCTTAAGACAATCAATATTTGTGAAGAAAAATTAAAAAAAATAAAGGAATTAGACAGCAGAAAAAATGAAATAAAAAATAATATTAAAAATATAGAAATTGAAATATTGGAATTAACAAAAGAAAATGAATTATTTGAAAAATCCATAGATAAAATAAAAAAATCCGATTCTTATAAAAATGAGATTGACAACGAAATTTTAATTCATGAAAAAAATCAGCAATATGAAAAAGAACTGTTAAAGTTAAGGGAGCTAGTTAATTTTAAAGCCCTTACAAATGTTTTTCATTCCAATGAAAAGATTATGAATAAAATAAATAATTATAAAAATTATTTTAAAGATGCTTTTGAATCAGACAGCCAAACAATAGTTCATCTCTTAAAAGAAGCTAAAATAGAGGATAATATAATCTCTAAAAAAATAAACGAATTAAAAAAGCATAAAGAAATACTTTTAAATCTTAAGGAAGATAAAAAGGAAAATGAAATCAAGCATGTTTTGGATATTCAGTCAAATATAAAAAATAATAATTCTGAAATTGAGAATTTAAATAATGAAAAGATTAAAGAAGATAAGTTAATTCAGAAATTTGAGGAAAATCATAAAGAGATTGCTGATGAATTAAAGCAGGAATTAATGAAAATGAATTTTAAGCTGATTGATGATTAATAAAAAATATAACTGAAGAGGAAGTGAGTTGCAAGAAATATAAAAAATTAATGTTGCTCAAACAATCTAATGTCTATCTTACTTTTTACTTTTCTTCTTTTGCTTTGAAAATTGTTTCTTATGCCTGCTGTTTTTTCTTTTGATTATTTTGTTTATTTCTTTTTCCAGTTGTTTTTTTGTTTTTCTTCTTTTAATTCCTTTGCATATCACAGTTATAAGAAGGAAACTAAGGATAAGGGAAACAATAATTGAATTCCATAAAACAAAATTTCTATTCTTTGAATCCTCAAATATCTGCAGGATATTGGAATTTTGCAGTTTTATAATCCCTATTTTTGAACTTGAAGAAGCTTCTTTTTTGCATTCTCCAAGCGCAATTTCTAAATCATAAAAGGCCATTGCACCTGTATTGGATAACGCACTAATTTTTATTGTATAATTTCCAGCCTTTGCATTATCAGGAATATTCAGATTTGAAGTTATTTTCTCGGAGTCATCAGCGCCATAACCTTCAAGAGCGATTTCATCAGAGGTATCTTTTATCTTCAAAAGAGAATTATCAAATTTTAAAATAACATCCTGCTCCTCTGTTCCTGTATTCCTTATTCTTGCATATAAATCAAAAGAGTCTCCGCAACTAATGTCAGTTTTATCAATCCAGGCATTTTCCAGGACAATCTCGTTAGATACTCTATAAGGCAATATTCTGATATAATCAGAGTTGCAATAATCTATATCCCCATTTCCTTTTATATTGATAAAAATAGCGAACTTATATTTTTCATTAATATCCCAGGGAAAATCTATATCAAAATTCTGTATTTTATAAGTTTGTTTTCCCATATTAAAAGAATATTTCTCTTTTTTCAGGATTTTATCCTTTGTCAAATCATATACATAAATCTCCAAAACAGAATTCAGGTTTATGCTGGCATTATTTTTTATCTCAACTTTTTTGCTTGTAATCTCTCCAATTTTAAATTTTTCCATTGAAGTTATGTCCTTGAATTTTATTTCTAATTCACTGCTCTTGTTCTTGCATTGTTTTGAAATATCCTTAAATATGGGTGGTTTTTCAGAACATACAGCATTACAGCAGCTGTTTGAATCTAAAACTCCCAATAAATTGCCATTGCAAACCTCGCCAGAACTGCATAAAAATCCATGAGCCTCATTGCACGTCAATTCATCAGCAAAACCAACAAAAACATCCCAATAATGATTTATGCTATATTCACCATCAGTTACAACTGCAGTAAGATTATAACTTCCTTGGTTTGCATTAAAAATATAACTGTTTTCAAAGCCAACATTCTGGTTATTCAAAAACCAGCTGGTCGTAATATTGTCATTATCAACATTTCTTATTGTTATATTAAAAGTCTGGTTGCTGCCATTTAATATCCTTGGGCTATTTTGAGGATTATATCCTGTGATAGCAGGAGCATCATTAATATTTTGTATATTTACGCTTAATAATTGCACAGTATAACCATAAGCATCGCTTACTTTTATTGAACATGAGGCACTTCCAAAATAATCCTGATAAGATTTGTATATTAATGTATTATTCTGAAAACTGCATTCTAATTTATTTTCACTTAAAACACTGAAATTAAAACTGTCATTTTCATTATCAGTTGCGCTTATATTGCATTCATATGCAATATCTTCCAAAATAGCCAAAACGCAGTTTATTTCATTAAATACAGGAGGCTGGTTTATGTCTCTTACTTCTACCTCAACATCAATCTCGCTTGTTGAGTTTCCATCACTGACAAACAATTTAAATACATAATCACCACTATCCTGATATCCCGTATCCCAGCTAAAAACATTAAAATTTTTCAAGAATTTTGCAGAATCATTTATAGAATAAGCTAATTCATCATTTTCAAAATCACTTGCATGAACAGTTATTCTGGCAACTTCTCCTTCATTAACAATAATTTTAGATAAAGGTTCTATAACCGGAGCTTTATTTTGGCAGTTTTTATTAATATCAGAAGAGCCAGGATTATAGGTATTGTCATTATCCATGCAATCTGTTCCCATAATTCCATTTTCTAAAGGGCATTGTAAATTTTTATTAATGATTGTATATCCTGCTTTGCAATAGCCATCATTGTCATAATCAGCCAAATCATAGCCATTGCAGTCATCATCAATTCCATTATATAACAATTCAATAGAATTCGGATTCACATTGAAATTATTATCATTGCAGTCATTATTTCCTATACAGGCATTATTATGGTTTGCTCCGCAAATATTCTCGCATAAATTTACATTAATATCTTCTTTAACATAATAATCTTGGTCATTGTCAGTGCATTTGTTTCCAATCATCCATTTTAAGGAATTTTTAAAAAGTTTTTTAGTGTCCTCTGACCAGTAGCCCGCTTCGTAAAAACCAAAAAAAACATTTTTAATGTCGCTTCGATTTGAATATGCAATAATAGGGTAATTTCCTGTGCTTGAGCCAGTAGAATAAGCTATTCCATAAACAGAAACAGTTGGTCCTGTGGAAGTTCTATGAATATATTTCCATGATTTTGTCTCAGAATAAGCAAAAAATTGCTGATTTAATAAAAATCCATCTGTAAATGGTGAATATATAGCCTTGATTTTTGCTATAGGATTTGAGGAAGTATAACCAAATGCCTCCCAGGTATTCCAAATAATTGGAACAATATTTCCATCAAAAAAAATAGAATTTTTTGTCAGCAAAGGCAATTTATCTTTATTATTTACATTATCCTGAATTAATAAAATTGAATATTCTGAAAAATCTGTGGATGGAATTTGATTCTCTGAAATTACATTATAAGCATAATTTGACTGAATTAATAAAAGTTCTACCTGTGGGCTTGGTGATGATTTTACAACATAAGCAATGTCTTCTGCTGAAACATTGCTAAATAAAAAAAGAAACAAAAAAAAGCCAAGGAAAATCTTCTTTATCATGGCTTTCCAGCACTCTTTTTTAATTTAACTTCTCCTCCTTTTTCAGCTCCTTTTTTCTTTTTAATATAACTAATCGCCAATAATATTGCCAATACAACAATTATAATTCCTGTTGAAATAAAAACTATTGTCTTGGAGCTAAAATTGCTCCCAGAATCATCATCTCCTTTTCCAGCAATAATAACGACATTGGAACTTAAAATAACCCCTTGTTTTTCTTCCAAAGATGTAAACTTTACATTTATTTTAGTTTCAGTTGTCCCTTCATTTTTAACTTTTATTTCAAATTTAGCGTCTTTTTCACTCCCTGGTTCAAGAAGAAAATTATTATCTTTGATGACTACATCTTTTTCTAAATCTCCAGAACTAGAAAGTTCTATATTTACAGAAACATTATTTACATTTTTAACAAGTATTGATTTTTTAATTAAATCCCCTGTATTTGCTCTTAGAATCATTCTTCCATTGCCTATAGTTCCAGTAATAGCATAAACAGAGCCAACAAAACTTATTATCAATATTAAAATAAAAATCAAAACTAAAAACAATTTGTTTTTAGCTAATCCTGAATTCTCATTAGAGAACTTTGCATAATTGCCATTTCCTAAGGAAATCTTGGCAAAGTTCTTCTTTTGGAATTTTGAAAAATTCAAAAATTCAAAAATCTCATTAGAGAATGAGCTTGCCATCCACCTCTCAGTTTTGTTCCCCGTTTTCATTATTAAGGGATAATAAAACCATTTTTAAATATTATCAAGATAAAAAATACTTATTATATAAATCATATTAAATCAAGTTTATTGAAAAAGAGTTTATACAAAATATCCATTATTCTATGATTCACAATCATCGGCAAGCCCAAGGCAAACAACTGCAACTCTTTGTGTATCGTAGACTGGATTTCCAGTTAAATCAAATTGAGTTTTCCATCCCTGAACCCCATTGTTTATAATCTTTCTATTTCCTTCCAGATATTGTATTTTTCCGCATGCAGGATCTCCTATAAAATCACAAAGAGGGGCATTTCCTCCTCCGCCAATTGCAATATCCCCATAATTGCAATAAGCTATTGTCCTGTCTTGATCAAGCTCATATGAATTAACTCCCTGATTATAAACATTGTATATTTTGAAATTATCATCAAACATTGAAGTTTTTTTCAAGCAAACAGCAAATGTTTGAACAGTGTCGTATACTGCATTATTGAATAAATCATAGCTGGTTCTCCATCCTTCCTGATTTCCAATTTTAACAGGTATATTATATTCCAGATATTGTATTTTTCCGCATGCAGGATTATTGCTGTCACAAAAAGGAGCATAACCTCCTCCTGAAATAACTTTATCCCCAACATTGCACAATGCAATATCATTGCCCTGGTCTAAAGAATATTTATCTGCACCAGTTCCAGTGCTCTTTATGTACACAGAAAAATATCTAGAGCTATTGTCTGCTGGCAGGCATATAGCTTCTTCACGCACAGTATCATAAAATCTATTGTCTTCACCTTTATAAAAACTCTGCCATCTTAAATTATTTTTTGGTCCATTAAATTCATAATTTATATTATGCCCGCAAAAAGGTGTGTTTGCATTATCGCATACCGGAGTTTCTCCAGCACCAGCAAGCAAAATATCATTGTTATCACAGGAAGCAGAGGTCTTAGACTGGTCCATTGAAACAGAATTTGTTCCTCCATTAACCGCTGAATAAATTGAATCCAAGATATGTTCAGCTTCATTGCAGGTGTTTTCCTCACAAACAATTTTTATCTGTCTTTTTGCAATATTGTTGGAAAGATTATTATCAACAGGAATCATTGCATTTACAATTAAATCATATAATCCTGAAGATAAATCCAGTTTAATGTAAGGAAATAAAGAGTTTCTAAAAGTTGAAGCTCCAGAATTTAGATTATCTGCATTAGCAAATGTGAAATTGATTCCATCCACATTTCCTTTTATCATGACATTTTCAGAAAACTCTCCTCTATTTAGAACTTTTACTTTTGCTTTTATTGTTTCTCCGCATCTTAAAGTAGGTATATGTTCAAGAATATTTGTTCCGTTTATTGTCTCTAATTTTATTCCTCCGAATGAATTTTTAAAATCAACAAGAGCAACATCATGAATTCCTGTTGAAATACATTCTCCATCTTCGCATTCTTGCAAACAAATCTCTATAATTTCAATTATTTCTTGAATAGAACATCCGGAGTTAATGCATTTTGGAATAAAATGTTTTCTCACAACATTTCCATTATAACAATAATTATCAGAATAGCTTTCATTTCCGCAATCATTATCAAGACTGCATTCTCCTGTGCACATTCCATTACTGCATCCATGCTCACATTCAGCTACAAGCTCTTTCTGAACAAAAGAATTTATACTGAAACAAGTTCCATCTAAACATCCTTTTTCATTGCAGGTTCTTGAATGATAAACATCTCCATTCTTGCAGTAATTCTCGCCATAATCAGTGCAATAATCTTCTCCGCAATCATTTATTAATATCTGGGCAATTGAAATTTCACAATAACTCATCATTGTTCCAGGATTATTGCAGGTTGAATTCTGGAAAAATTTAACAACATTATTTTCAGCACAGGTTTCAAATCCAATAAATCCAGTTGGCCCGCAATCATTATTAGTAACACAATTTACAAAATCATGGCTGCAATAGCTGTTTGCAGTTCCAGGATTATTGCATTCGTCATGAGTATATAAGTTGTCATCATCACAATCTAAATCTTCACTGCAGATTATTTCTTTGCACTGTCCATTTGCACAAACCTCCATCCCAAACTCGCATTCTTCAAATAATTTTGAGCTGGTATTATGGCTGCAATAGCTGTTTGCAGTTCCAGGATTATTGCATTTATATTCTATAAAATTTTGGTAAACATTGTTTAATTTGCAGAATAAATCTCCTGTCAGTCCATTGTTTCCGCAGTCTGAATTCTTTTTGCAGTTTACAGGCTCGTTAGTGCAGTAACTCTGGATTGTTCCAGGATTATTGCATTTATCAATTGTTTTAGGGTTATTATCATTGCAGTCTGAATTCTTTTTGCATTCTATTAAAATACATTCTCCATAAGAGCATATTTCATTGGTAGAACATTCCTGTTTTAATATTTTTTCAATATTATCAGTGCAGTGGCTGTTTTCAGTTCCAGGATTATTACATTTAAAAGTCTGGTAATCCTGAAAAACACTTCCATTCTGGCAAAACAAATCTCCTATAAATTCATTTATTCCACAATCAGAATCTAAATCGCAATTAATATCACATTCTCCATCATGGGATTTTGTAACTTTAGCCATAGCTCTAAAGCAATCATTTGTATATGTTTTTCCATCGCATCCGCAAACAGGTTCATATAAAGCCAGGCAAATTTCAGGAACAGCAATGCACGACCCTTTATCTGAACTGCATGAATTCAGTTCGCAAAATTGATTTTCTTCACAATCCTCATTGGTATAACAAACCTTTTCCTTGCATTCTCCATTAATGCAGATTTCATCTTCAGAACAATATCCATTATTTTCATCAATTAATCCATCACAGTCATCATCAATTCCATTGCAGATTTCAGGAGCATTTGGATATATATTTGCATCTTCATCATTGCAATCTTTAGGTTTTCCATCATCATTATCCTCTCCGGGATTGCAAGTATCATAATTATCATTATCATTATCCTCGCAGTCTGAACAGATTATTTTTATCTGTCTTTTTGCAATATTATTGGAAAGATTATTATCAATAGGAATCATTGCATTTACAATTAAATCATATAATCCTGACGAAAGAGTCATATTAACAACTTTATATTTAAGAATATCTTCTTGAGGAGCAAGATTATCTTTTGGATTATGATTAAATAACAAGCTATTTATGCTTCCGTTAAATGTAACATTTTCATAAAAATTTCCTTTATTCTTAACATCTATCCATATTTTGTACTGCTGGTTGCAATTTAATTGAGCAGGAGTTTCTATAATATCGGTTCCATCAATTTTTTCTAATTTTATTCCTCCGAATGAATTTTTAAAATCAATAAGAGCAACATCATGAATTTTCTGGCTTAGACATTCGCCATTTTCACAGCCATACTGGCAGTTTTCAATTATTTCAGTTTGATTGATTATAGAGCATATAGAATTCATGCATTCAGGAATCAAATGATCTCTGGCAACATTGCTATTTTCACAGTAATTTTCAGAATAGCTTTCATTTCCGCAATCATTATCAAGACTGCATTCCCCTGTGCATGCTCCATCAGAGCATCCATTATTGCATTCTTCAACTAAATTTTCTTCATTATGGTTATAATTTATACAAGCTCCTTCTATGCATTGATTTTCATGGCAGGTTCTTGAATGATAAACATCTCCATTCTTGCAGAAATTCTCGCCATAGTCTTCACAAGAATTTTCTCCGCAGTTTTTTAATAAAGTTTGTGTTACAGAAATATCGCAGTAGCTTAATAGGGTTTTTGGATTTACACATGTTGAATTCTGGAAAAATTTAACAACATCATTGCTTGAACAAAATTCATTTCCTATAAATCCAGTAGGGCCGCAGTCATTATTTATGACGCAATTAACAAGGGTATTTGTACAGTAGCTGTTTGAAGTTCCTGGATTATTGCATTCGTCATGAGTATATAAGTTGTCATCATCACAATCTGAATCTTCATTACAGGCTACCCCTTTGCATTCCCCATTAATGCAGGTTTCGCTTTCCAGACACTCTTGTTTCAGCATAGCAGTTACATTATCAGAACAAAAACTATCAACAGTTCCTGGATTTTTACAATTGAAAGTCTGGTAATCCTGAAAAACATTTTCAGCATCACAAAAAGGATTATCAATAAATCCATCTTCTCCACAGTCGGAATTCTGCGAGCAGATTATATTTTCATTAATACAATAACTATCAACAGTTCCTGGATTAATGCATTTATCAAATGTGCTTGAGTTATTATCATTGCATTCTGAATCATTATAACATGTGATGTTCACGCATTCATTAACCAAACATTTGTCAGCACACTCTTCAACTATTTCTTTGATTATTTCTTCTTTGCATTCCTCATTTTCACATGAGAAATCATGCAAATCCCTATAAACACTGTTATTAAAGCAATAATTAACAGAATAATAATCTGCAGAGCACTGAATATCTAAAATGCATTGAGGCAGGCATTCTCCATTCTCGCATCCATAATTGCATTCTGTCAATAATTCAGAAATAATATTATTAGCGCATTGAGATAATGAAGTTCCCGGATTTTTGCAGTAAAAATCTTTTATATCCTGATAAACATCATCGTTTTTGCAATAAGGCTCGCTTGTTTTGTCAGCAGGACATTCATTATCAGTTGAACATTCTGAAGAAACAAAATTAATACACTCCTTAAACATATTTACCGCTTCATCAGTCCAATATTTGCTGCTGACTATTCCAAAAAAGCATACATTGCTTTTTGCATTTTTTCCATTATTTAAAACAGTTCCTGCATTTGCATAGCTTATAACATCTCCAAGATTATGCACATTACCGCTGTAAGTGCTTGCAATTTGCTGCATTCTAAAAGTTTTGTCATTATTTCCTAAATAATAATAAGGTATTGCAAGAGAAGTTGAATCATATACTCCCTGTGTATAAACCTGTATTATTTCCCCATTTTTATTAACACTTAATGGAGAATTAGAAGCAAGTTTTGATATCCCATCTTTATCAGTCAAGCTCCATTCCTCTCCAAAATAATAGTTAATTACAACAGAAGGATAGTCATTTACAGGAATGTTCTTGGTAAATCTTTCATCACCAACAAAAATAAACCTGTAGCTGGAAAAATTTTTTGGAAGATTTTTTTCATTAATCAAGTCATAGCTCAATCCCATTTCAGAAAAAACACCAAGAATATTATTGTCAATCCTTGGTTTTGACCTGTAAATATAAGCAACATCTGCAGCAGCAATAAACTGAATCAATAAAATAGTCAAGAATAATGCTATTAAAAAAAAATTTCTTTTTTTTAACGCCTTCTTTTCTTTCATTAAAAATTTAATCTTATGTTTATATATAAATCTATCTTACCACTTTTTTCAAATGAAATAAAAAATAGATTTTATATTATGGGAAAAAAATATTTCCTTTGATTTTTATTAAAGAATTATATCTCAATATTTTTTTTAATTTCTGTATTGGTATTTCCTGCCTTGTCTTTTATTGTTATCTCAATATAATGCTTTCCCTTGCAAAAATTTCTTACTGAAGAACATTTTCCATTAGGCAGGCCATTGCATAAAGTTCCATAATGGATTACTTTTTTAACGCAATCTCCATCGCAAAGAGCTGTATCTTTGTAAACAATATTTTTGAAATTTTTTTCATTTATCTCAAAAATGAATTTTATTTTGGTTCTCGAAACAGAATAATCAAAAAGTATAACTTCAGGAGGAATATTATCCATGCAAATTTTAGACGATTTCAAGCATTTATTTTTAATTATATTATCCGAAGCATTTGCCATTCCTGCTGTTAAAGCCGAAATAAATATAAATATGCCTAAAAATAAATAAATTCTCCTTGGATTAAAAATTTTTATCACCTTTTTCACCTCTTTAAAATATATGATAGTTTGACACTAACTTAATGAACTATATATTATAAGTTATTTTTTAGTATATAAATCTAATTTACTACTTTATCTCGATGAAAATATTATAATAAAAACAAAAGAAAAAAAGAAAAAAGAAAGCAAGAGCTATAATCACTAAAACCTTAGGTTTGTTTGTCTTTGGAAATTAAAAGCATTTTTCAATCTTATAATATAATTACTAAGAATACTTTATCTTTTTACTAGGGATTTCATAAAATTGTAAAATTAGCATAATCTACAGCAGAATTTCCTGCTTTGTCTGTTGCTTTTATTGTTAGTTTATGAATTCCTGAAGAGAATTTTTTAATTTTATAAAATTTATTGCAATTTGAGCATAAAATTTTCCACTTAGGCAATAAATCAGAATTATCATAATATTTTATTAAAGATTTTTCATTTAAACTTATATTTAATGGAATATTGCCTCTGTAATTTTCATGATAAATAAAATTGCTGACAGGGCTTGAAAGAGTTAAATTAGGAAAAATTGTATCTACTTTAATTTTAATGGGTTTAGAGGCAATAGTTCTTGCAATATCTGTGATATTAAACCAGTATAAAATATTTTCTCCATTATAGTCTGATAAGTCTAAAGAACTAAAGCATTCTTGGTTCTTTCCAGAAGCATTGCAGAAAGAATAAAGATTTTTTTCTCTGAAATCATTATCATTTCCATAAAATAAGCTTATGTTTCTTAGATTATTTTCAGAATATTTTATATAGAATAAAGAGCCGTTTGCAAGGCTATTTTTTCTTGGCATTATTAAAGAGATTACAGGTAATTTTGAATCAATAAACAAGCCTATACTAATTTCTTTTATGTTTCCAAACTTATCAGTTGCCCGTATAGTTATATTATTATCTCCTTCAAAAAGAGTTAATTTCTTTTCTCTTAAATACCCATATTCGCTGCATCTAGTGCAAAGAACCTTGAATTTTGGATTTTTATCATTATAATCAATATATTCAATCTTATTCACCTGAAAAGATGCTGTTAGATTAAATTTAACATTTTTGCTGCCATAAATATTATTTTCAGGTGAATAAATGCTTAAATTAAACAAAGGAACTGATGTATTTATGTAAAAAAACCAGCTTAATTCAGAATGCCTTCCTGATTTGTCAGTCACATTAATGCTGACATTATTCAAGCCTTCTGATAAATCAGTCAATGGATTGTATCTTACAACAGCGTCTAAGGTATCAGCATCAAAAACATTTTTATCAACATTAATTCCATTAACCATCATAGAAATGCTTGATTTGTCCACTCCAGAATTTTCTCCATAAACTTCATCAATATAAGCCTGTATAGTTGGTTTTTTGTTATTATAAACAATACTGTTGTTTGCTGGAATTAAATTTTTAATAACAGGGTTAGTTAAATCAACCTTTAATGTTTGATTTTGTTCCTCTTCAATTCCGCAGCTTACATTTGACCACCAGGTTAATTTTAATATGCCTGCTGTTTGAGGGGGTTGGTTTGGAATATTTGTTAAATTAAAAGGAGCTGTATAATTATGAGTTCCGGTTCCATCCCATTTATAAAATATTTTTATTGCATCAGTATTAATTAATGTAAATAAAGGCTCTGTTACATACCATCCATTTAATCCATCTGGATTTGAAAAATTGATGCCCATTCTTGTTCTCATGATAGTATAGAAGCTTTTTAAGCTGCTGTTGTAATTATTTCCAAAGAAATCGTTTGCATAAACTTTCCAGCTGACATTTCCAGAAACAAGTATTAAACCAGGTATTGTTGCAGAATAAGAGTTTCCAGACCCCTTTATTCCAGTTGAATTGTAATTTGTCCCATTTACAATGTAAGAAAATATAACTGAATTTATTTCTATCCCTGTTAAATCTGCTTTTAATTCAATGTTTTTATTTTCAATAATGCATATATTTCCCTCTGTTAAATTTAAAATGCATATTCCTATCCATGGAGTGAAATCAACATTTGCAGAAACATTATCACCATGCCCGGCTCCATTTCCAGAAGGCCCATCACAGCTCCCCCAATAATTTTTTTCAGCATTTAACGCATTTATATCGTCATTTTTAACTCCTAAAACATTCCCTAAAAAATTATTAAAATTAACAATCATGCCTGATGCAGAAAATTTTGCATAAACACCTGCTTTTCCTGAATTTTGTATTGTATTTCTTGAAATATTTAAGTTGGTGAATGTTGATGTGATATCATAGCCGGCTTTTATTCCATAATTAAAACTTTTTCCTGAATCAGCTCCTTTAATTGTGTTATTAATAACAAAAATTGTACTAACAGAGCCGTTATTTGCTCCCCCTATATTTATTCCCTGCCAGGCACCAAGACCAGGTAAATTAGGAGAAAGATTTGTTATAATTAAATTGTTTTTTATGTTTGTCTTTGATCTTTCAGTTGTTATTGCCCTAAAAACATCATCTATAAATTGATTATTGTTTATATTAATAGTGCCAAAACCTTCGTCAAGATTTATCCATATTCCTTCATAACCAGCAACACTTGGAGCAAGAGATAAAAATACATTATCATGAATATTTAACCCTGAAATATCAACCCCTAGTTTTGCAAGTTTATGGTAAGTCTGAATTGCCTGAGAAATTTCGTCAGAATTTGCTGATCCTGTTGTTTTAAAATTATTTGAATATATTTCAACACTAGAACCGCCTATTACAATACCACTTGAATATTTTCCTGATTGATAATTTGGACTTTCTATTGTAAAGCCATGGAGTTTAACTCCATTTGCAAGTATTTCTATATTAGGAGCTGCTAATGGAAAAGAAACAATAGGAACATTGCTAACTCCTTTTATAACACTTGAATTTGTGCCAATAATTTCAAGATTAATTTTGCTTGAATTAATTATTAAATCTTCATTATAAATTCCAGCGCTTACATTGATTGCATCTCCGGCATTTGCAAGGTCTATTGCTCCCTGTATTGTTGTTGAATTGCAACCAGAAGAGCAAACTGTAAGAGTATTTGCAGAAATAAAGAATATATCCAAGATTAAGGACAAAATAAATAATGCTGAAATGAATGTTAATCTCCCCTTTTTCATAATCAGTGAATTATTGTATTATATATAAATATTGTTTACTACTATATTCAAATAAAATTTGGTGATTGCACCTTTTTCGGACCAAAAAAGCTTAAATAATAGCTAAACTACGACGATAGTAATGAAAAAGGTGTTGTCAGACATGTATTTCTTGGGTAGAAAGTGCATATTTTGCAACAAATATGGACTATACAAGCTCACTGATAAGCGAGTTAAATGCAAACATTGTAAACAGAAGTATAGCTTACAAAAACTTAGGAGAGACTTACAGATACTTTATTATTTTTATTTAGAAATCTCTGCCCGTAGGGCAGCAAATGAATTAAATTTGGATTACGGAGTAATCCATAGAAAGTTTATGCATTTTAGAAAATGCATAAGTAATTATTGTAATTATGAAGCGATAAAATTATATGGTGAATTAGAGTTAGATGAAAGTTATTTTGGTGGAAAGAGAAAAGGAAATAGGGGAAGAAGTGCAAAAAATAAAGCAATAGTTTTTGGAATTCTCGAGAGAAAGGGCAAGGTTTACACAGTTATTGTTCAAGATGTTTCAGCAGATACTTTAATGAGTGAAATTAAAGATAAAACCAAGAAAGGTTCTGTGTTTTACACAGATGGCTGGAAAAGTTATGCAAGTTTAGAACAATATGGAAAACACAATATTATTGACCATGATAAAGAATTAGTAAATAATCATAATCATATTAATGGTATTGAAGGTTTCTGGAGCTTTGCTAAAGAAAGATTCCATAAGTATCATGGAATTAGCAAAACAAACTACCCATTGTACATTAAAGAAATGGAATTTCATTTTAATAACAGAAATAATAATGTTTATAAGTTGCTAATTGATATATGCATTGTAAGGGGGCAGTTTAGTCCGGAATTGCACTAATCACTAAAATTTTTATGCCATCAGATTATTATCCAATGATAAAAAATTAACTCACCTAAAAAATTGAAAAAACCACCAGTATTTAGAAAATAAAAACTTGAGATTTTCATATTTCTTAATAAAAATTGGGTTTTGTGTTAGAATATTTCTAATATCATCTATGTTTTTCTGGACTTTAGCTTCTTTTTCAAGAAAATAAAAATGACTTTTTTTCATGGTACATCCTTCAATAAAATTAACATTCAAATCAGCAAAGGAAAAATCCTCTCCGTTTATATTTATTTTTTTACTAACTCTGTCAAATTCCAAAACTGCTTTTTGATTATTTTTTCCTGAAATTTCAATTATTAAAAATTCCTCTGAATTTTCAATTATTTTATCAACTTTAAATTTTAAACTAAAAACTTTCCTGTTTTTTTGTGCATAGAGCTCTCCTTGCCCCTGTTCAATGCTTGAAACAGAATAAAAATTAAGCTTATTAATTGTTCCAAATTCTTCCTCATTTATTGTTGCATTTCCTCCTTTTGCCCTTATTGAGCATGAATCTTCAGGTGCAGGCTCATTTTTATAGATAACTGAAAAATCATAATTAAAAAGATAATTGGTTATATCTTTTGAGGATGCTTTTTTTAAGCCTCCTGATGAAAGTAGGTATATATCTGACATTGAATCAATAAAAAAATTAATCTTTTTTTCTATAGAATTATTATTTTCAAATTCTACTTTTATTGTAACTGAATGATTTCCCTCAGAAAAAAATATATTTTCAGAAAAACTTTTGCATTTTGAGCATAAAGGGCTTAATGCTCCATTATCAATAAGCCAGATATTTTTAACATTATAAGGGCTTGTTAAATTAAAGGTTACTGGAATATGATTGGACTGATAAATATTGCCTTCAACAGGAGACATGATATTTAGTATTCCTGGAACAATTGTAACAGTTAAATTTTGAGTTGCTGTCATAGCCGCAGACACAATTCCTGCTATTGCAATAATTCCTACTATTAATATTCCGAGTATTTTTTTGTTCATTTTATTATATTTTTATACATTTATTTTAATTGATATTCTATTTTCTTAGATTTCATTTTATTAAACATGATTAATCCAATTACTAAAACAGCTATTATGCCAATAATCCAATAATATCTGCTGTTATTTTTATTATCCTCAATCATATTTGCAGCAACATTTCCTGTTATTTGCTCCTTATCTAAATCAACATCTGTTGATTTAACTGCTTGTTTTATCTCGATTGAAGCTGGTTTTTGAGCCTCCTGATTTTTTTCTGGTTTAAATGCACTCTCATTTCCATTTATTCTTGCCTTTAGCCAGATTCCCATTTGTATTATGGAATTTCCTCTCTGTTCTTCTTTAAGCAAAAGAATGCCATGATATTCACCAGGTTTATATCCTCTCATGCAAATTTTTGCTTGTTTTTCATTTCTATAAATTATTCTTGGATAATTCATAATAATTGAATGATAATTAGAGCTTGTATTAAAGGAATTGGCTTTCCATTCCATTTCTTTCTTCTCTGCCCAATTATCAAAAACACCTATTGTTTCTGAATCTGAATTTATTGTTATCATTTGACATCCTTCTTCTCCCATATTTAAATTAAAGATTAAGCTGCTGGGAGAATAGCTCACAGCCTTAACCTCTCCTACCGCTAATACTAAAATCATTAAAAATAAAAAAATAAAATTTTTCATTTTAACTACTACTAGTGCATAATGATGTATTAAAACCCGTGCAATCTAATTTACAGGATAAAGTTCCTCCATTAAATCCTTCTGTCAGACAGGTTTTACTATTTAAATCAGTTCCATCACATACTTCTGATGCTCTATTTTTTATATCATCTCCGCAAAATTTAGCAGCAGATATTAAGTAATTTATTACACCTGTTTGAGTTCCAGCAAGAGTTCCTAAAGGAACATTTAATGTTGGTACAACAGGAGTTTTATCGTAACTGCATACATTATTATCTATATTGCAAACCAGAGTTTTAGTAAAATTTAAAGCACTAGAGCCATCCAGCATTAAACCATTAAGGAATAAGCCTGCAGTTATTGAAGACACACTCACAGTTATATCTCCATTACTTCCAGTTGCATCAAAAACTATATTTTTATCCACTGGAACACTGCCTATAGTGCCAGGAACTACTGGACCAAAATTCAGCAAATCAGGGGTTATATTAATATTAGTCATTGATTGAACAGAAACCATTAAATCTTGTTGAGGTTCCCCAATCACCATCGGCATCATAGCCACTAAACTCATCATCACCAGAAAAACTAATAATTTTTTCATCTTTTCACCTCCTTTCATTTAAAAATTTCTATAACTGGAAATTTTTAAGCCACAAAATTTTTATTAAAATTTTGATGTTTAAAAATTTTGTTAATTTTTAATTTATACAAATTCAATTTACTCTGTTCTATTTAAATCTATCTTACCACTTTCCATTGATGAATTTTTTAATTATATCAACGGAAATAAATTTTCGGAAAATTTTTTCCTTGATAGATAGGATAAGAAAGGGTAAATTGCCTGGAAATTAATTTCTTATCCTATAGATTAATCATCCTATTATCTTCGATGAATTTTTTACTATATATTCTCTGGATAAAATTGCTTTTATCCGCTTGCTATCTTATACAATAAAAAAGAAATTAAATATTCTGGATTTTTAACACACAAAAAATGCTCTTTGCGTACGCTATGGGCTTTAGCCCATAAAAAGCAAAGGCATTTTTTGGGTGATTGAGAACCAGACACGCCATGTGGCTTTAGCCCATGGTTCTTAACACCTGCTAAAAAATTGTTAAAACAATAGAAATATGCCTTAAATAATATCAAAACTTATCGGGCTTGAAACAAAATTTCCAGCCTTGTCCATGACAACAATATTAACATCATGATGCTCTTTTTTAAAATTTATTTTTTTTGAGCATATGCTGTTTTTCAGTGAACTGCATAATATTTTTAATTTTTTTTCATTGTCAGAATAAAAAACTTTGTAAAAATTATTTTCATTTAAGTCAATAATAAAATTCACATTTGTTTTAGTAATGCTGTAATTAATATTGTTTATAACAGGAGCAGTTCTGTCGACAAAAATATTTATATGCTTTGATTCTATTTCATTATCAGCTATATCAGTTATTTTAAACCAGTAGCTAACAGCCTGATTCTCAAAAACAGCTAAATCAATATTAATTGAGCAGGATTTTGATTTTCCCGATTCGCATTCTGCTAAAACATTATTTTGAAAATTATCAAGAGTCCCATAATTCAGCTCTATTTTTTTTACATTATCCTCATCATAAAAAACTGTAAAGTTTCCATTGGCATATTTTTTAGATAATGGAAAAGTCTTTGTTATTCTTGGTTTTTTATTATCAATAAAAAAGGTTATTCTTTTCTCTTCTATTTCCGCTCCTTTTACAGCTCTTATTGTTATGTCATTGAACCCCTGCTTGAAAGTTGCAGACTTTTTATAGCTCATGCAATTAGGGCAGATGCTTTTCTGTTTTCCGGCAATATTATCAATTAAATAAATGCTTGAAATCTTGTTTGTTAAAATATTCATAAGAAAATTTTGTTTTGTATAAACTCCCCCATTGCTAAATGGAAAATTAGCAGAAAGAGTTAGATTTTTTTCATTCTGCGGTTCTTCGCCGCATGCAATAGCGCATTTATTCCACGAAGCATACCAGTGAGGAATTGATGCAGTTGCACATACACTGCATTTTGTATGGGTGCATGTATAAAAATCAGTTCCTGTAATTGGTATTTTTTCCCCATCTCCTAATGTAAGAAAGCAGAAATCATCTGCACTAATCAAGGTTGCTGAAAATATTATTGCCAGCCCAATTATAAAAAAACTAATTTTATTTTTTCTATTTTTCATTGTAATTTTTTCCTGTTTTTATTGTTTTTTTCTTTGGTTTATTGTTGAATTATATGGATAAAACCAAAGGTTTTATCCATACTCTGTTTCACACCTCGATGAATAGTCATCCATCGTTAATCACCTCGTTTATTTAATAACTAATAAAATTCCTCTGAATTTTATTTATATTCTGTATAAAAAAATAAAAAAATAAAAAAATAAAAAAATAACCCTTAGATTGCCTCTCCCCAGAAGTATATCTGTCCTTCTGAAAAATCACCAACACATGGCTCTGGCAAGCTTAATTTGAAAGTTAATGCCATTTCGCTTCCAGGAGATAATGTATTAGATGCATAATAGCCTCCTATAACAGCATCTTGAATAATTTCAGCTTCATCATACATTTTCGTGCTGAAACTTTCCATTGTGTTCTGGATATTTACATATCCTTCAACATCAAGACTTCTTATAGTTGCAAAACCACCATCGTCAAATACATCATCACCAGCAGTTGAATAAGCTCCATTTGTAGCAAAATATCTGAACGCATTTAAGTTCAGTTCATTTGTATTAGGACAAGCTGCACCGCTTGAACTAGGGTCATAAAAATTTGTTCCTGTTATGAACATATCCATTATAACTCCTGAGCCAGCTTCTGCGTCATTTCCAACTAATATAGTATCAGAATAAGCTTGTGCTCCGGGTCTTACATCTTCAAACTCAAGGTCTCCATCAATAGCTAAAGCAATTGTTGGATTCAAGAACCAGAATTCATTCTCGTCCATTGTTCCACTTAAACCAGTTAAGTCTTTTACTTCTACTGTTATGAAATATTCTCCATGCATTGAAGCAGGTGTTTCAACTGTAAATGTACAGTCATAGTAAGCCATTGTTTGAGAGTTGAATTCTGTAAGTTGTTCTTCCAAAATTCTTGCATTGCAGGATTCTGGTATCACTTCAGGTTCAATTGTTCTTTTACATTCAACCTCAACATCATTTCCTTCACCTTGTGTAGCTCCTATTGTTCCAACAACTTCATTGATTTCTTCAATTTTGTTTTTATCCATAACTAATACTTGCCATGAAATTTTTTCACCTTCAAAAGCATAGTTGTGAATTCTTTCAAACATTTCGTCTCCTTCACCAGTTATTCTTCCTGGTTGACCTTCATTGTCTGTAACGAGTCTATTATCACACATCCAGATTAAAGGCTTAAATTGTTCAGGAGTTATGCTGATGCCTGTGCCGCTTCCAACGCTTGTTGCAAATACAACAGGCATTAATGAAAGCATTAACAAAGCCATTGTTAAAATACTAAATATTTTTTTCATTTTACTTTTAATATACCTCCTTTCATTAATTTAAACATAAGGTTTAAATTTTGAAGATGAAAATTAATCTCTGAAAATTCTGTATTCATTTTATGATAGCAACCTTTTTTTGCATTTTGCATAAAATTTTATAGAAAACTCATTTATAAACAAATTTGCAATAAGAAATATCTTTTCATAAAATCCAAATACCGAAGCATATTTCATTAACTATATCAATTGTACTCACTCTAAATAAACAAAAATTCATAGGCTATTTCTGCCATTATTTTAAACAAAAATACCGAAGATAAATTAAAAAATATAAGATTTTGAAGTATGCTGTAAAAAGAGAAATTAAATATAAATTTACGCATCCAAAAACTGAATCTTCATGTCAAAAATTAAGTATAAACAAAGAATTTTCAGAAAAAAATCCCGATTAATAATAAAAAATTTATAAAAATAGTTATCAGCTCTTTTTATTCATATCTGACAAATCTTTCTGGATGATATTCGTAGTTTTGTGCAAAGGCAGTTAGATCCAATAAGTCCAAATCTCCATCAGACAATTGTTCACCAATAAATCTAAAGTCATCTCTATGAGGAACAACTGGTCCGCTGTCCATCATAACACTTCCGGTTTCAGGATCCAAACCAATATCTCTGCTGCCCAATCTTATTGCTCCAGTAAAAGCATCTCGATATCTCACTCTTTTTGGTTTGTTTTCTTTTGGCATCAATAATACAAAACTAAATCCTATTTAAATTTTTCTTTATGGTACTTAACATTTATGTTGCTTTGTGTATAAGTCCAACTAGAGAATTACTCTGAATAAAATAGAGTGTAACAACGCTAAAAGGTTAAAAATTTATCCTCTAATCATTTCTTTTCCTTTTAATATTACAAGATAAACATCTGCCTCTATGTTTAATTGGTCTCCCACAATCTTCGCAATTAAAAGTTATTTCACCTTTTTTATCATTAATAAAATCATTTATTTTATTGCCCATATCTTTTTTATTGTTATGCAATTCTTCAGGGATTCTATATTCTTCCCATCTAACTTTCTTTTTGTCTATTACTTCCTTAAGTCTCTTTTCATGCTCTGATAATTTTGCATTTCCACTTTTAACTTCTACAAACACAACCTCATTAATATTTTTTTCATCCATTCCTTTAAACACAATCAAGTCTAGGGCTTTCCAACAAATCTGCATTCCGTTGGTAGATATTTAAAATCAGGTAAAAATGGGGCTAATTGCTCTGAAAATTGTCCTCCTAAAACTGCTCTTGATTTCATTATAGCATCTTTTCTTTGGTCAGGCAGTTCTCTTTCCCAGTATCCGTTTGTTTTAAAACATCCTGCTTTATTTCCTAACCAATAAGATATTGCTAAACCAATAAGAAAAATTATAATAAAGATGATTGTTGTTATTTCCATTTTAAAATTAAGATTTTTTAATATATTAATTCAATACATTAGCTAATCCTAGATATAAATCAGAATTATCTCTTGTTCTCATCTGCCTGTCTTTTTAAAAAATCACTGATGAATTTTTTATTCTTGCTGTGGTCAAGAACATCCCTTAATTCAAAAAAATCTCCAATATCTGTTTTTTTCCTGTCTGCCTTTACTTCTGAACCGCATTTTTCATAAACTTCTCTTGTTAAAAGGACTTTCTCTTTTGCAATTTCAGCTGCTTTTTTTGCAACAGGAAGTATGCTTCCCAAACCTGTAAACTTTAATTTCTTGTCTTCAACCCGGTTTATCATCTCTCCGGAATTTACAGCAATTCCAAATTCTATTTTTTCCTTAAACTTTTCATTGTATTCATTCAGCAAAGTGATTATTTCATGGCTTGATTTAACTGCAGCAAGTTCATTATTAGCATGTTTTGTAACAAGGGGGCTGAACACAATATAAACATACTCTCCATGCTCATAGACCGCTCCTTTTCTTTCATAAACATTTTGTATGGCATTTTGCACAGCCTCTCTTGCATGTTTGCCAATCTGATTTTTTATTTTTAATATTATTGCAGTAGCATTTGTTTTATATCCTTTTGAAACAAGAACTTGTTCTGCTTCGCTTGGAGCAATTGAATGTCCTTTGGGAATGTTTAAAAGCTCTTTTATATTTTTTTGCCTGTCAGTTTCTTCACCTTTTCCTTTTAATTCCAGAGGCTTTTTTTTCTTATCCCAAGGATAAGCAAGAGATTTTCTCTTAAAAGAATTCCTAAAAAAGAAAAATGCAACCGCTAGTAAAATTATGATAAGAAAAATCCAAAATACCGGGCTTGATAGAAAAGAAACCCCTCCTTCATCAATACCAACTGCATTTCCAGTTAAAGAAACTCCTGTCTGGCTCATTTCCTTGTTTCCATCACTTACTTTTACATCATAATCTTGATTAGTTCCTGAAAGATGATATTCCTTGGTTTCTCCAAGCCCAAGTTCAACTCTTTTAATGAAAGGTTTTCCATTTAATTCTATTTGTATATCTTTATTATAAGGAATATTTCCTGTATTTTTGACAACCAAAGTCTGATTCTTTAATTCAAAAGAAACAATTGCCTTTTCGTTTACAAAGAATTTTTTAGTTGAAGAAAGTTCTCCGCTTGAAGTAATCAGCTCATAATAACCAGAAGTTAAATTGCCAGAAACCTTGTATTTTACAGATTCTCCTGATTTGACTATTTTTTCAAAAATACTGCGGGATTTAGAATCTGTTATTGCAATAGAAACATCATCCTTGATAGCAACTCCAGACTGGTCTAATAGTTCAGGTATAAATGCTATTTCATCTTCTGGATTAAAATTCTGGCTGCTTAATGCAACTTCAACTCTTGTAGGAACCTGAAAAACTTTTAAATTAGCAAAAGCAGTTCCATCACTCATTTTCTTTCCTGTTGCAGATTTTTCATAGCTTAATATATCTATTCTATAATTTCCAGCAGGAGTTTCTCTTGCTAAATCTATTATAACAAGAAATTCTCCATTAACAATATTTCCATTAAACATGCCATTATCAACATTTGAGCTGTATTCAGAAGTTTGATTTTCAGAACTTTCATTTGTGTTTATAATAGACTCTAAATTTAAAAGAGGAACAGTTATCTGAACATCGCCGTTTATTCCTGCTCCATTTTGCCTTTGAACATTGCCTTTTATTTCAACCTGCTCTCCTGGTTTAACAAAATAAGAGTCTGTAGCAAGAGAAATCCTTAATTTATTAGAAATCTCAAATCTTCGGCTTTTTATCACTTCTCCTCCATAATCTCCAGAGAAAAAGCAATTGCTGCTTACCTGTGTTATTGTATTATAGCTTAATGGAATTTTTATTTCTGCTTTTCCCTCTGAACTGGGCATTAAATTAAAAGGAATTATCATTTTTTCATCACAGACTAAATCAACTTTTAATAGATAATCTTCTAAAACAGGACTGACTTGAACATTAAGATTCATAACATCTCCAAGATTATATACAGAATCAATGCCTGAAAACGTAACTCCTGCAGATATATTTGTGATAAGAATTAAACAAATAATAAATCCCGCTATTGTCAGTACTCTTTTCATGTTACAAAATTAAAATACTCAGTATATTTAAAGCTTTTTGATAATAGTATTCTGTTATAATAGTAAAAAACAAAGAGGATTTTTATTTCAAATATATCTGATATAAGCTTAGTCTTCTCTTTTTTTGGTTTTTCTCAATTCACATATTAAATCTAAACCTTCACAAACTGTGTTAACTCTTCTGAAAAATCTTGGATTTCTTGATGCTTTGTCAAATCTTTTTAAGTTCCATAACTAATACAATTATATCTGCCTTTATATCTTCGGATACAGCTATATAACGTTCTTTTGTATCTATTGTCATATTATTTAATGATTTATTATTAGTTTTTAAGTTTTATATAATAAAAAATACAAGTAAAATTTATTAGATTTTTTTAACCTGCATTTTCTCTAATGTTCTTCTTATTTCTTCTGTATTCGCAACAGGTTTGATTTTAAAATAATCCAGCACAATTCTTACAATCAAAAGTCTTTCATAAATTTCTGTTTCAGGAACAGGTTTCTCTTTTCCCAAACAAAAATACCTTAAACAAGGTTCAGGATATATTGTTGTTCCATATAGTGAACAAGAAGTGTTGTTTGCCGAAGAATCAATTGCCAATTTATCACATAATGTATTGTTTAATTTAAGAAATTGTTTGCTATCAACAACACAGACATAGCAACAACCCCCACATCTTACACAATCTTTCGTTTGCCAAACAGTTAAGTTAAAATCATAATCCATTAAAATCTCATCAAAACCATTTTTAATAATTAATTTATCTATTTTAAACATTTATATAATGAATCAAAGGGTTTGACTAACGCCTATAATGAGCAATCTTTATATATATTCATTGATAATAATATTCATGACAAAAGAGCAAAAAGTGACGCCATGGGAAGTTGAGGGTGAAGTTGATTATGAAAAACTGATAAAAGAATTCGGAACAAATATAATTTCTGACAAAATAAAAAAAAGAATTGAAAAACTTCATCCATTATTAAGAAGAGGATTTTATTTTTCTCACAGAGATTTTGACAAGTGGTTAGAAGCTTATGAAAAAGATAAAAAAGTTTCTGTTATTACAGGAAGAGGTCCGAGTGAAAGAATGCATGTTGGGCATTTAGTCCCTTTTCTGGTTGCAAAATCTCTTCAGGAGGAATTTAATTGCGAGGTTTTCATTCCAATATCTGATGATGAAAAATTTTACATAAAAGAAAATCTGACTTTTGAAAAATCTTTGGAATATTCCAAAGATAATATAATTGATTTGATTGCTTTAGGCTTCAAGCCAGGAAAAACTTTTATCTTTGAGGATTTTATTTATACAGACATATATAAATTTGCAGCAAGAATTGCAAAAAGAATAACTTATTCAGAGGCAAAAGCTATTTTTGGGCTTAGGCCTGAAAATAATATAGGATGGTCATTTTATCCTGCAATGCAGGCAGCTCACATTTTATTTCCTCAATTTATGAGAGGAACGCATCTTTCAGTTGTTCCTGTTGCAATTGACCAAGACCCTTTTATAAGGCTGACAAGGGATGTTGCAATTCACCCTGATTTTAATTTTATGAAACCATGTGCCCTTCATTCAAAATTTCTTCCTGCTTTGACAGGAGCAGTAAAGATGTCCTCTTCAGAAGGAAGCCAGATTTTCTTGACAGATTCTCAAGAAGAAATAAAAAGAAAAATAAACAAATATGCATTTTCAGGAGGACAGCCAACAACAGAAGAGCATAGAAAATTAGGGGGCAATCCTGATGTTGATGTCCCTTTTCAATATTTAAAAATGATTTTTGAAGAAGATGACAAAAAATTAAAAAAGCTCCATGATGATTACAAATCAGGAAAACTCTTGACAGGAGAATTAAAAGCCTATACAATTGGCAAAATAAATGAATTCTTAAAAGAGCATCAAAAGAAAAGAGAGCTTGCTAAAAAGCAAATTGAAAAATTTATTTTAAAGAATTAATTCTTTTTTCAAATCACAAAAAATCATCTAAGCTATTGTTATTTTCACTGCTTTCATCTCTTGCTGATGAAAGATTAAATCTTCTTGATAAAGCATATTTTGAAGATTCCTGCCTTATTTTCTGGGATAAAACAGCAGCATCATACCATGTGAACGAAAGTTCAGGATTTGATGCAAATCTTCCCAAAATCCTGAGAGTTTCTGCTCTGCTAGCATCATCATAAAAAAAAATATCTTTCTTGTCCTTTAATCAAGGCTAACCTATTAATGTCTTGTGACATCTAAAAAATAAAAACAAATAGTTTTTAAATATTACTAAGATTCAAAAATCTCCCTCAAGTCTTTTTCCATTTCCACTTTCATCACAGGATTATAGCCATGAAAGCAATTTTCAAAAACCTTGAATTTTTTGGGTTCATTTGCAATTGAAAAGGTTTTTTCAGCATCTGAAATAGGAACAACATTGTCTTCCTTGCAATGAAGCATGAATAATTTTCTTGGAGTTATTTTTTTAATGTAATTATCAACATCTATCGAAACTATATAATTATTTCCATCCATTATAGGATTTACTGGAACATGAAATCCAGAAGTGCTTATTCCAATAACTCCTTTTATTCTCCTGTCAATTGCTGCTGCAATAATCCCATATCTTCCTCCCATACTTTCACCAATAACAGCTATTTTATTTTCATCTATATTTTTTTGCTCTCTCAAAAAGTCAAAGCTTCTCAAAACATCATAAACAGCAAGATGCTGCATTGGCTCTTCCCCACTTAAAAATATTTTATAGTCATAACCAAAATCTAAAAATTTTCCTCCAGTCTCTCCAACACCTCTTTGATCAATAACAAGAACAACATAACCAAAACCAGCAATTGTTTCTGCAATTGTTTTTCTGCTTTCTTTAGTTCCCTGTCCTCCAGGAAGAAAAATCACAGAAGGAATTTTCTCTTCATTATTTTTCGGCACAAATAATAATCCATATATCCTTAGATTCTCATCAACTAACTGCCTTGTATTAAAATCCAGTTTATACAAATTAAAACTCTTATTTTCTTCAATTAAAATTTTATTATAATCAACCCTTCCCCTTTTTTCAGAATAAGAAAAAGTATTTCCTTTGAATTCATAAGGATTTTTTTCAAGATTATTTAAATAAAAATACCCCCCTATTAAAATAACCAGTATGACAGCAAAAACTTGTTTTTTATTCATAATTTTAATAGATGGGATTATTTATAAATTATTATTTTTGATTGTAATAAATTGCTCTGACTTCAGATAAGGAAAGAGGCTTATTAAAAATCATTACTTCATCGATTGAACCTTTAAAAAAAGCCCCTCCAATATTTTGACCAACTAACATATTATTAAACCCAGCTCCTGTTTGTTCAATACTTCCGCTTACTCCTGAAATATCTAAATAATTTTTGGTGATTAGCCAAAATACAAACTAAACCATACCCATTACAATACATATATCAACTAGTAACTTATAAACATTTTCGTTTCTGTGATTGAAACGAAATTCCATTTCTTTAATATAGAATGGATAGTTATTCATTCTTATTCCATGGTACTTATGAAACCTTTCTTTTGCAAAACTCCAAAAGCCTTCTATTCCATTAATGTGATTATGATTATTAACTAATTCTTTATCATGGTCAATAATGTTATGCTTGCCATATTGTTCCAAGCTTGCATAACTTTTTCATCTATATAAATAGAACCTGAAGTTTATAAGTTTAATCTGTAAAATACCTAAATTTTATAAACCTGGTTTATTTATCCTATTTATGAAAATATTAAGCCTCCATTGTGATTATATAAAATTTAAACCTTTAAAAAAAGCTCTTAAAGAACCAGAGCAATTAGATAAAAAAAGAGAGCAATTAACAGAAGTCAAAGACCCCCTTGTAATTTTAACTGCAGTTGAAAAGCAGGATGAATCAAATCCTAATATCATAAAAGATTATATTGAAAATATAATCTCTCTTGCTTCCCAAGTGGGTGCAAAAAACATTGTTCTCTATCCTTATGCTCATTTATCTCCTTCTCTTTCAAGCCCGCAATTTGCATTAAAAACCATGGAGAATACAGAAAAAGAATTATTAAATACAAAAAAATACAATGTTACAAGGGCTCCATTTGGATATTACAAAGAATTTGAATTAAAATGCAAAGGGCATCCTTTGTCTGAATTATCAAGAAGCATTGGAACAGAACAAATAGTTTCATCATCTCCAAAAATTTCAAAAGAGGAAGTATTTGATTACAAGCAATTATTAAGAGAAATTTCAAAATCAAAATTAGATACAAGCAAATTAAAAGACAATGACCACAGAATTCTTGGAAAGCAGATGGATTTATTTTCTTTTTCAGAAACAGCTCCAGGAATGGTTTTCTGGCATAATAAGGGATTAATTATAAGAAATGAATTGATTAATTTCTGGAGAGAAGAGCATAAAAAAGCAGGCTATCAGGAAATACAAACTCCGCAGATTTTAGATAAAAAACTATGGCAAATTTCAGGACACTGGGAAAAATACAAAGAAAATGTATTTATTTCAGAATATGAAGGAAGAACATTTATAGTAAAACCTATGAATTGTCCTGGAGGAATGTTAGTCTATAAAAACAAACCAAAATCATACAAAGATTTGCCTTTGAGAGTTGCAGAACTTGGAATTGTTCACAGGCAGGAGTTATCAGGAGTATTGGCTGGATTATTTAGAGTCATTCAGTTTACTCAGGATGATGCTCATATATTTTGCACAGAAAAACAAATAGAATCTGAAATACAAAAAATTATAGAATTAATAGATAAATTCTATAAAACTTTTAATCTGGAATTTGATCATGTTGAACTTTCAACCCGTCCTGAAAAAAGAATTGGTGATGAAAAGTTCTGGGATTTGGCAGAATCAACTCTTGAAAATGTTTTGAAGAAAAAAAAGATGAAATATAAAATAAATCCTGGTGATGGGGTTTTCTATGGTCCAAAGATTGATTTTCATGTTAAAGATTCCTTAGGAAGAACTTGGCAATGTTCAACTATTCAATTAGATTTCCAAATGCCAGAAAGATTTAATTTAACTTATATGGGAGAAAATAATAAAGAACATCGCCCAATAATGCTCCATAGAGTTATTTATGGTTCTTTGGAAAGATTTATTGGAGTTTTATTAGAGCACACAAACGGCAGATTGCCTCTCTGGCTTTCTCCAATACAAGCAAGAATAATTAATTTTACAGACAGGAACAATAAATCCTGTGAAAAATTAAAAAAAGAAATAGAGGAAAAAGGTTTCAGAGTTGATATAGATTTAAAATCAGAGCCTATTTCAGGAAAAATAAAACAAGCTGAAATGGAAAAAATTCCATACATAGTAACTATCGGAGACAGGGAAGAAAAATCAGAGACTTTAGCCGTAAGGCACAAAGAAAAAGTGACTTCGATAAAAAGAGAAGAGTTTATTAAAAAAATTTTAAAAGAAAGAGAAGAGAGAAAATAATTATTGAGAATTTTGAAAAACCCCAAATTTCAAAATTCTCAAAGAAGGACTTTGATGCGATTTCCTTAGGAAATACTGGTCATTCAAAGTCCTCTATTAATAAATTTTATTTATTACCTGCTTTTCCTTCCAATGCTCTTACAGGAACCCATTCACCATTTATATCTTCTCCACATTTTATAATTTTAAGTGTTAAAGGAGGGTGATAAAGTGCAGAAGAAAGAGGGTTATGAGGGTCTGAATTCCCAAATAAATGTCTTCTTGATTCTTCAAGTTGAGGCAAAAAATCTATATTATACATCTTTCTATAATATATTTATAATATAAATATCTTTGTAAAATTAATCATAAAACCTAATAAAAAGGTTTATTAATTACACTACGTCTTAAATAATAACTATTAACTTCTTAAGTGCTATATTCTATTTTATCAACGAAAGCTTTATAAATATGTAGCCCTTAATATATTTGGAGGTGTTAACAAAATGACACATATTGAAATTTATACAATTGGAGGAAGAAAAT
>Ga0209542_10002281_pt1 | contig 43187 bp, 40 predicted proteins | sample RifCSPhighO2_01_FD_184028 | JGI IMG/M metagenome (GOLD analysis project Ga0209542, IMG submission 184028) | Soil microbial communities from Rifle, Colorado - Rifle CSP2_plank highO2_0.1 (SPAdes) (version 2) | ecosystem: Environmental > Terrestrial > Deep subsurface > Rock core/Sediment ... | reverse complement strand
TAGGCGGCGCGTCAAAGCGTAGGATATGCGGCATAGACCCTAAAACCGGTGTTCCTTTTTGGTGTCTCCACTATCCACAAAGCGCCAAACCGGTTATTTACGGACATCTCAAAAACAAAGTGGAATCCATTCCGCACCGCGAAAATCTTTTTCCATTGGATACGGGCTGCTGTGCCGGAGGAAAGCTTACCGCGGTAACTCTGCCGGATTTTCGCCTATATCAGGTTCCGGGATGGAAAAAATAATTTAAAATCCGCGAGCATGAATGCTTACGGTTTTTTGTTAAACACCGAGTGTTTAACAATTCGATTTTTTAACTTTTGCCGGGCCTCGGACGGAAGCTCAAATGAATCAATAAATTTATTCAGGTCGTCTTTATCCATTCCAGCAAAATACTTGTCGCCAAAGTCCCCCAGTCCTGGTATGATAAAACCGCGTTGATCCAGTTTTTTATCCAAAACCCCGATTATTATTTTAACCTTAGGATAATTTTTCTTGATTTTTGCTATTCCAACCGGAGCGGCAACAACCGAGTTAATGATTATATTTTTAGGCGCAATACCTTTTTGAAGCATCCGTTTAATTGCGTCAATGGCAGTATTTCCGGTGGCAAGCATGGGATCGGCAATAATCACAGCATTGCTTTTCTTTAATACCGTCCCGTACTCATAATCAACAATAGGGTATAGTGTTTTTTCATCCCGCTGCGAGCTTAAATGATAAGATTGTTTTACACCCGCATCCCGGTAACTCTTGCCAAAAGCAAGGCCGGAACGCCAAGGCATTAATATCACAACCCGTTTTTTATTGCCTACGCCAATTATTTCTAATGTCCGGTCGGCAAGCGCCTTTAATATATCTTCGGCGGCGTCTCTGAATTTATGGCCTTTGGTTTGTTTGCTCCAAGAGGATTCCGGATAACCCTTGCGTAGAATATCTAAATTTTTTCGCAGTCCGGGCCTAGACGCGACAATAATTTCACAAAGCTTGTTTTTTACGGTTATACATTCCATAGCAATTTGTGTTTACCTGTATTATACTACTCTTTATGCAGGAAAAGTTAACTCACACACATCATGAAAAACTGCATCAAGCCGGGGGAAAATACCTCCGGGATTTGGTATATGGCGCTAATGACGGAATTATTACCACATTTGCCGTGATTTCCGGAGCGGCCGGCGCCGCGCTCTCACCCGGAGTCGTCATAATTTTAGGTTTGGCCAATCTCCTGGCTGATGGCATTTCCATGGGGCTTTCCAATTTTTTATCGCTTCGCTCCGAGCACGATTTTCATAAGATGGAACGTGTGCGCGAAGACATGGAAATTGAAAAATTTCCCAATGAGGAGCGGGAGGAAGTGCGTGTTATTTTGCGCCGCTGGGGATTACCGGAGAAACACATTCCGGAAATTTTGGATGCCATTACGAGCGATAAAAAACGCTGGGTTGATTTAATGATGGTTGAAGAACTGGGCATTGTGGAAAGCAATAATGAGTTTCCGGCTAAACACGGATTGGTGACGTTTGCGGCATTCATTACTGCCGGAACGCTTCCTTTAATTCCTTACATCTTCGGCATTTCGACGGAATATCAATTTTTAACGTCTATTGCCGCAACTGCCATTGCGCTATTTGCGGTTGGTTCCGCTCGCTCAACAATTGTTAAAACATCCTGGCTGCGGGCGGGTTTTGAGATGCTCATGGTGGGCGGTTTTGCGGCGCTGGCCGCCTACTTTGTGAGCGGCGCAGTAAAAGCGCTTTGGGGAGTTGTGATTTAACTTGCGTGAAAATAAAAAAGATATAGTATATAGAGCATGGTAAATTCAGGGACTAAAATATTCGTCATAATTATAGCGTTTATCATTATCGCGGCCGGGGTGCATTATATGACCACGCGAAATTCCGAAGAAGGGGAGAGTGTTACTAAAACCCCTCAAGTGATTTCGCCGCCTCCGAGTCAGGATGACGGAGAAACCGCGCCGGAATCCGCTAAAAATTTTGTGCATAAAGTAACCATTGAAACCAACAAAGGTAAAATTCAGTTTGAGACCTATGATGCGGATGCGCCCAAAACCGTGGAAAATTTTATTACGCTCGCAAACAAAGGATATTATAACGGAGTTATTTTCCACCGCGTTATCAAGGGGTTCATGATTCAGGGCGGGGACCCGTTTTGCGTTTCCGACAAAACTAAAGACACCGGAGCATGCGGCACCGGAGGACCAGGATATAAATTCGCGGATGAATTAAACCCAGCAAACGAATCGTATAAAGCGGCTATAAAAAGGGGATTGTGGCCATGGCCAACGCCGGACCCAACACTAATGGCAGCCAATTTTTTATCATGCTGGAGGACTATCTCTTGCCAAATAATTACACAATTTTCGGAAAAGTAGTTTTAGGACAAGATGTGGTGGATAAAATCGGGAGCGTTGCGACCAGAGCAGGGGACAGGCCGATTGATGCGGTTATAATACAAAAAGTTACGGTGGAGAAATTGTAATCTTTGCTGAATGTATTTGTTATGATATACTAATTACAGATCTTTTTCAGCGTGTGGTTTATGATTATTTTTTATCTTGGCGGACTCGCATTTCTTATCTGGGCGTTTTGGGATTTAAATAAAAAAGAGACATATGCAATTCCATCGCTATACAAGTGGTCAGAATCCGAAGACCGGCTTTTTGACTGGATAGATGCAAATCCTGATTTAGAACCCGCCTGGTTTCCAACTTCACGCCAGATGATATACAAGTGTATAGATACTTATTCAGATTTTTTGCGTTATCACCCTTACATTCGTAATACTTCACACCTTGAATGGTTAGAATCTCTATTGAATGTTCCACCTCCGTCTCCTCCGCAAAAACGGCGTTTTATTCCTCGGCCTCTTGAAAAAGTAGGCCTTTTTATTGAAAAATATTTAGCAAGTGCTATAATATTTGAATGAAAGTAATACTCGCATCCTCCTCGCCACAAAAAAGAAAGATTTTGGCGCTAACCGGCATTAAATTCAGCGCAGTACCCTCAAACTTTCGAGAAGACATGTTGCAAAAACTTTCCCCGGATAAACTTGCGATGCATATTTCTCGCGGAAAAGCCGAGGTGGTCGCAGTAAGATTCAAAAACGCAATTGTAATAGGTGCGGACACTTTTCTTGTTTTTGGCAAGAAAATCATAGGAAAGCCAAAAAGCATCCGTGATGCCAAACAAATGTTACGGCAACTTAGCGGAAAGTGTCATATAGTTATTACCGGTTTTACGATTATCAATACGGCAAACAAAAAGAGTGTATCGCGCACGGTTAAAAATGAGATATTTTTTAGAAAGCTGTCTCCTTCCATAATCAAGCGTTATGTGAACGCAGTTAATGTGCTGGATAAAGCCGGCGCCTATGCGATTCAGGATCATGGCTTTATGCTTATCGAAAAAATTAAGGGTGATTACTTCAATATTGTCGGTTTGCCGTTGGATACGCTTCTGGAAGAACTTAAAAAATTCGGCCTTCGTATTAAATGACAAAAATATGCTTAAAAGTAAAACCGGGTGCACGGAAAAATCAGGTGATAAAAAAAGAAGATGGTTCTTTTGCCGTATCCGTAACCGCGCCACCGGAAAAAGGAAAGGCAAATAAGGCCGTAATTCGGTTTCTGGCGGATTATTTTGGCATTGCCAAAAGCAAAATTCGCGTTATTTCCGGAGCCACCTCCAAAAATAAAATTGCAGAGGTATCGGATGCATGATAAAATTATTAAAATAATCAATTTAGTTATCCTGAGCGATAGCGAAGGATCTTACGTAAAACTTGGCATTGTTCAGAATGACGAAAATAAATAATTTCATGAATGAATATAAACTAAATCAAGGCATTGGTTTGCCTATTGCCATAATCATTATTGCTCTGGCCTTGGCCGGAGGCGGGGGATCTTATTATGTAATTAAACGCCAGGCCAAACAGGCGCGTGAGGCGCAGGAACGTGCGCTTCGCGAAGGCGATGCGAAATTAAAAGAAATGCGCATGATGAGAGACGCGATGACTAAATCCGACGATGCTATGATGGAAAAAGAAGGGGGAATGATGGTGCCGGGATATGAAGGCATTATGACGGATAAAGAAGTAACGCATATGATTGACCTTACGGCCCAAAATTTCTCATTTTCTAAATCGGAAATCCGCGTTAAAAAAGGAGAAAAAATTGAATTAACTTTTGAGGTGAAGGAGGGATATCATGATTGGACACTTGAAGGATATAACGTTAGAACAAAAAAGATAAATGCCGGAGGCGAGGAAACTATTGAATTTACCGCAAACAAGGCCGGAACCTTTGAATATTACTGTAGCGTGGGTAGCCATCGAGCGATGGGTATGACAGGGAGGCTGATTGTTGAGTAATTATCTCGTTTCGCGCAGACGTATTCGCGGTACGGCTATCGTTCCGCAATTAATTTTGTGCGGTATTTTTTTGATTGACCCCGTTAGAGATTTCGCGCATTGTGAACAAAAAATTAAGAAGAGTTCCGCATCTCTAGCGGGTTGACAGACAGTCTATGCTTATGCTACGATTTACAATAGATTGCATCTCCGGTTTCACTCTATACTATTTGGTATAAAACTGCTGGGAGACGGCAGTTTTTTAAATGACACAACCTCATATGATTACACACTTGGAGGAAAAAAATATTTTAAGCGGAGGGATAGCATCTTTTGCCGATTTCAAAATCGCGGCATTGTTAAAAAATAATTTAGCGCGCGCAAAATTTGTAACTCCTACGCCGATCCAGGCCGCAGCCATTGGACCCGCGCTTGAGGGACGCGATATTTTGGGCACGGCGCAAACCGGAACCGGAAAAACACTCGCATTTCTCCTGCCGATTTTGAATCGCCTTTTAGCAAAGTCCGGACATGGAATTGAGGCATTAGTTTTGCTTCCTACCCGAGAACTTGCCCTGCAGGTACTGGATGTTTTAAAGACAATCGGGCAGGGGACCGGAATACCCATTGGGTTTGCCGTAGGAGGCCTGGCTGAAGGAAAACAAATTGACGCCATAAGGCGCGGCGCGCGGATTATTATTGCGACTCCGGGACGTTTGGATGATTATGCCAGGCGGGAACTCGCGGACCTGAAGCATATAAAAATTTTGGTGCTGGATGAAGCAGACCGCATGGTGGATATGGGCTTTTTGCCGCAGATGCGCCGCATCATGCAGGGCATACCGCGCGAACGTCAGACCATGTGCTTTTCAGCCACGCTCAATAAATCTGTGGCGCATCTGGTGCACGAATATCTGAAAAATCCGCTGCGGGTTGAGATCGGATTATCTTCGCGTCCGGCAGAAAGGGTGGACCTTAAAATTTTTGAAGTGATCCGTGAACAAAAATTCCCCCTGCTCGTTCACCTTATGCTATCCGATGCCGGAACCTTTTTAGTATTTACCCGCACGAAATACGGAGCGAATAAAATTTTCAGCAAACTCGTGAGAAAAGGATTTGATGCCGGAATTTTGCATGGCGGCAAAACCCAAGCCCAGCGTATCCGGGCCTTGGAAGGATTTAAAAAAGGCCATCATCGGATTTTGGTGGCAACCGATATTGCCTCGCGCGGGATCCATGTACATGGGATTAAACACGTTATAAATTATGATATGCCCCAAGACGCTGATGATTTTATCCATCGCGTAGGGCGCACCGGAAGGGTGGAGGAAACCGGTACGGCAACCACTTTTGTTATGCCGGAGGAGATGTATGATTTGAGACAAATTGAACGAGTTGTAGGTAAAAATATCGAAAAAGTGCCTCTTCCCTCCGGTCTTATTCCCGAGCCGCGCTCTTTGCATGACGAAGCAACCGATCTGAAAAGCAGGCGCGCGCATCATTTTCGGGGAGTACGCCATTTCGGACGCCGGAGACGATAGATTTTTACGCCGCAGACGGATTGCATGTTTATAATTAAGATCCGGGCTTATACAGCAAGTTGCGCGTATTCAGGCGGAAGTGATATAATGAAAAGGAGTTATGCCTAACTATGACATTTTGATAAAGTCCGGGCGGATTTGGGACGGCGGGGCCGATGAAAACTACCAATCCGCGGATATAGCCGTACAGGGCGAAAAAATTGCCGAAATCGGAAATTTAAAAGACGCAACTGCGCCCCTTATTATTGATGCCTCGGAAAAATATGTGACTCCGGGCTTTATTGATATCACCAACCATTCCGATACTCATTTGACCATATTTAAGTATCCCGGACTAGAGTCGTTGATTCTACAGGGAGTTACCACGATCATCGGGGGAAATTGCGGCGCATCGCTCGCCCCTTTGGGCAACCCGGATGCTATAAACGCGATTCGTAAATGGGCGGATCCATCCGGCACAAGCGTAAATTGGGCAACAATGAAAGATTATCTGGAAAGAGCAGAAAATCTCCAGCCGTCAATAAATTATGGGACATTCGTAGGATATGGCACTCTGCGGCGCGGGGTAATAGGGGATGATACAAAACTTTTATCGCAAAACGAGCGCGAGCGCATGAAATTTTTGTTGAAAAATGCGGTGAGTGAGGGCGCATTTGGATTATCCCTCGGACTTTCTTATGGACATGAGCGTATTTCCACCACTGAAGAAGTAATTGACGTGGCATCCGTGCTGTCTGAAACAGGCGGCATTATTAAACTACATCTGCGTTCCGAGGGAAAAGAATTAATCGCGGGAGTGAATGAAGCGGTGCGTCTGGCGCGTGAAACCGGAGTAGCGGTCCAAATCAGCCATTTTAAATCAATCGGTAAAAAGGCGCGGCCTCAATTTAAGCGCGCGCTTGAATTGATTGACCGGGCGGAATCATCCGGGGTCCCGATTACTTTTGACGTGTCGCCCTATGCCACCACCGGGTCGCTTCTTTATCTTTTAATCCCGGCCTGGGCGCGTCGGGGCGGATTTCCGGATCTTTTCCGGCGCCTTGATGATCCGGCTGAACGTACACGTATCATTGCTGAAATAAATGCTTATACGCTTCATTATGACAGAATTCTCATAACCTCAGCCAAAATGACAAATCTTATCGGCAAAACGCTTGCCGAAATAGCCGAACACGCGCTTCTTAAACCGGAAGAGGTTCTGTTAGACGTGGTGCGCGCCAACGAAGGACAAGTATCTATTATCGGACGCACTGTTTCGCAGGAAAATATGCGCACAGCTGTTAAACATACCAACTCGATTATTGGAAGCGACGGCGAAGGCTATTCCATTGATGAGTCGTCATCCGGCAATATTGTACATCCGCGTTCATTCGGCGCATTTGCTCATTTTTGGCACAGTTTTGTTTCGGAACATCATGTTTTAAAGCCCCAGGAAGCGATTTTGAAAATGTCTTCCGGTCCGGCGTCTGTGGCGGGTATTAAAGACCGGGGACGCCTAAAAAAAGGAAATTTCGCGGATATCGCAATTTTTGATCCGGCACAATTCCGGGACAGTGCGACTTACAAAAATCCGTATCGCTATGCGGTTGGTATGGAGTGGGTGATGGTGAACGGAAAGGTGGCGGTGGAGAAGGGGAAATATTTGGGGGTGAGAGCCGGAAAAATTATTAGAAGATTATAATAAGACAATATATTAATCTGGTTTCCTCGGCCAGATTTAATTTAGAAATTTTTTTGATGAATAAGAGCGTGGCATTAAATTTCTCTGGCAAAAAAGTTTTGGTAATGGGTTTAGGAATTCAGGGCGGTGGATTGGAGGCGGTAAAGTTTTTATGGCGTAACGGCGTAAAAATAACGGTAACCGACCTGCGTTCACGCTGGGTTCTTAAAAAATCAATCCGGCAGTTGCGCAAATACCGCGGTATTCACTACGTTTTAGGCGGGCATCGCAAATCGGATTTTAAGATAACGGATTTTGTCTTAAAAAATCCCGGGGTTCCGCCGCATTCACTCTATCTTCGCTATGCCAAAGGTCTTGGAATCCCGATACTTACCGATATCGGGATATTTTTACGTTTCTGTCCCGCGCCGGTTATCGGAATCACCGGCACCCGAGGGAAATCAACTGCCGCCTATCTTATTTGGAAATTTCTTCAAAAGCGCGGACTAACGCGGACTAAACGAGAACAAACGCAGAATATTCAATATAAACGCGTTTTTTTAAGCGGAAATATCGGAAAATCGCCTCTCGGATATCTGCCGCTGCTTAAGAAAAATGATCTGGTCGTGCTTGAACTATCAAGTTTTCAGCTTGAAGATCTTGCTTCCGAACATAAAAGTCCGCAGATCGCAGTTGTAACCAATATCTATCGTGATCATTTAAATTGGCATAAAAACTTCAGGGAATATATCGCGGCCAAACGCTCAATTGTGCGGTATCAAACACCGGAAGATTATGCATTTGTTAATTCCGCTGACCTAGGGGTGCGAAAAATGACGCATGGTATAAATTCCCGCATTCGTTCGGTAAAACTGCCAAACAAGTTTCGCGCAATTGTTGATAAGAATATCGGAGTTCATTATCGTCAAATCGTCGCCTTGGCCGTGGCCGTTGGAACGCACCTGGGTGTTCCATTGCGCAGGATGCTTAAAATTTTAAAAGGTTTCCGCGGCCTCCCGGGACGGCAGGAAAAAATTGGAACTATAAGAGGAGTGCATTTTATAAATGATACAACCGCTACAATCCCGGACGCCACAGTCGCGGCGCTTAGGCGGTTTCATGCTTTGAAAAAGCCGGCTGAACGTATCATTCTTATCGCCGGAGGGTCTGATAAAAAACTGGACTTCTCTGTTTTAGCCAAAGAGATTTTGTATAAAGTTGATACGCTGATTTTACTTCCCGGAGATGCGACCGAAAAATTAAAGAAAATATTGTTGCTTGAGCACAATCAAGCCACTCGGGAAATAATTATAAAAGAAGTAAAAACCATGCATGATGCAGTAAAATCTGCATATCTATCAGCAAAAAATCGGGACTGGATATTGCTTTCTCCGGGTGCGGCAAGTTTTGGACTTTTTTTGAATGAGTTTGATAGAGGAAGACAATTTGTAGAAGAGGTTAAAAAAATGCAATAATACAATTTTTTATTTCTAGACACATCCAATGTTTTTCTCTAACGGGGCTCACACTTTAGACAAATCTTTATTTTATACAACCCTGGCCCTTTTTTTGGGAGGCCTTTTGACTCTGGCTTCCGCTTCCATGGTGCTATCGCAAAAATCGTTCGGTTTGAGCGGATATTATGTTTTGCGCCAGCTCTTGCTTGGAGGGGTCGGGGGCGCCATTGGACTGCTTGCCGCCTCGCGCATTTCCTATCGGTTATGGAAAAGATTAGCAATTCCTTTAATGCTTTTGTCGCTGGCCTTGCTCGTTTTTCTTTTTATTCCAGAGTTGAGTTATTCTTTCGGCGGAGCAAAACGATGGATTTCCATAGGCCCTTTAAGTTTTCAACCATCGGAGATCCTAAAATTTTCATTTTTGGTATATCTTGCCGGTTGGCTGGCCGCGCGCAAGGACGAGGTTAAAAGTATTTCACGCGGCATGATCCCTTTTACGCTTATGCTTTCGGTCGTTGGAATTTTTCTCCTGATGCAGCCGGACATCGGAACGCTGGGCGTTATTGCGATATCAGCCGGCATGCTTTATTTTTTAGGCGGGGGAAAAACTTCGCAGATTATCACTTTGTTCCTTTTCGGACTGGTTATGTTTTATTTTATTGTGCAACTTGCCCCGTATCGCCTAGACCGGATTACAACGTTTTTGAATCCGGCCGCAGATCCGCAAGGCATAGGATATCAGATTAATCAGGCCTTTATTGCCATTGGATCTGGAGGATTTTGGGGCAGGGGATTGGGAATGAGTTTGCAAAAATATCAATATCTTCCCGAACCCATGGGCGACTCAATTTTTGCGATTTTCGCCGAAGAAACGGGATTTTTGGGCGTTGTTGTTTTTATAGGACTTTTCGGCTTTTTTTTGTGGCGCGGTTTCGCAATCGCGTATAGAGCGCCCGATCTTTTCGGCCGGTTGCTGGCGGCCGGAATCACCATGGGAATTACCGTACAGGCCTTTATTAATATGGCGGCGATTTCCGGCCTTCTGCCATTAACCGGCATTCCGCTTCCTTTTGTAAGTTATGGCGGAACCTCACTGGTCGTGACATTAACTCAAATTGGAGTATTATTGAATATAGCGAAACATATTTGACTCGGTATCACTGTTTTGAAACACGATTCGGCGGCTCCTGCGGCCGCCCCACTAAGGGTCGGACGAAGTTTTCTCCGACGCAATGTCGGAGAAACCAAGCAACTTCGTCCTCCCATTGTTTCAAAATAGTGATACGCTCGCTTTAAGCATTTATTAAAATATATGAGGATTTTATTTACCGGCGGGGGTTCCGGCGGGCATCTTTATCCGATTATCGCGGTACTTCGGGAAATCCAGCACATTGCCGAAGAGGAGCGGATTCTCAATCTGGAATTTTTTTACCTCGGACCGGATGATTTCGGAACCGACTTTATGAATACGCTGCGGCAAGAAGGTGTTTTGCCGGTAAAAGTAAGATGCGGCAAATGGCGCAGGTATTTTTCGTTTGCTAATTTTTTAGATATATTCAATGTCGTTATCGGGGTCTTGCAAGCCGTCTGGAATATGTATCTTATCCTGCCGGATATTATTTTTTCTAAAGGCGGATACGGGGCTTTCCCGGCTATTTTTGCCGCAAAACTATTTCGAATTCCTATCATCATGCATGAATCCGATGCCATACCGGGGAAAGTCAGTTTGCACACGGCGCGGATTGCCAAACGCATTGGCATTGCTTTTCCCCATGCCGCCTCTTTCTTTCCAAAAGAGAAAACTGCCCTGGTCGGAGTGCCTATCCGCAAACGGCTTCTGGGCGGAAATCTTGCAGAATCCAAGGAGATTCTGAATATTTACTCTAATCTGCCGGTGGTTGGAATTATTGGGGCATCTCAAGGATCCGAAAAAATAAATGACGCCGTTACCGATGTATTAAAAGAGCTGGCTTCCGAATACGAAGTGGTGCATCAAACCGGCACTGCCAATCTTGAGGCCATTAAACAAGAATCACAGGTTATTTTGGAATTCGGGCATAGAGAACATTATCATGCTTTTGGTTTTTTGGATGAAGGGAAACTGCGGGAATTTTATACCGCTTCGGATTTGATTATTGCGCGCGCCGGGGCATCCACCATTTACGAAATTGCCGCCTGGGGCAAGCCGTCAATTCTTATACCTTTGGCTAATGCGGCCCAGGATCACCAGCGTAAAAACGCCTATGATTATGCGGCCACCGGCGCGGCAATTGTCATTGAAGAAACCAATTTATCACCGCACATTCTGCTTGCTGAAATTAAAAAAGTGCTCGGGGATGCTGAGCACATGAAAAAGATGAAAGAGGCGGCGCAGAAATTCGCGCGCATTGACGCAGCCGAACTCATTGCGCGCGAAATTTTGAAGTTGGGAATGCATGACGTTTTACCGCCGCCGGAAAATATTCCTGCGCCAACCGCACCAAAACCAAAATAAACCCTTTTTATATACCCTATTTCATGTCAAACATTCGTGTTCGTATCGCACCCAGTCCAACGGGACCTCTTCACGTAGGTACAGCCCGCACTGCTCTTTTTAATTATCTTTTTGCGCGGCATCACGACGGAAAGTTTATATTGCGAATTGAGGATACGGATCTTGAGCGTTCGGACAAAAAATATGAGGAGGATATTTTTGAGGGATTAAGGTGGTTAGGGATTGAAGCGGATGAGTCGCCGGAATGCAGCGGACCCCATGGTCCGTATCGCCAGAGTGAAAGGATAAAAATCTATAAAAAATATATTCAAAAACTTTTGGATGAAAGGCGTGCATTTTATTGTTTTCATTCCAAAAAAGAGCTTGAGGAGGAAAAGGAAAAATTGTTGGCCGCCAAGCATCCGCCGATCCACTTGTGCGAATATCGGACGCTCGATCCGGCCGAGGCCGCCATGTTTACCCAAGCCAAGTCCGATTATATTATACGTTTTAAAACTCCGTCTGGGCGAAAAATCGAGTTTCAAGATTTAATCCGCGGAGATGTCTCCTTTGATTCCGACTTATTAGGAGATTTTTCCATTGCCAAGCGCGTTGACGTGCCGCTTTATAACTTTGCGGTGATTATTGACGACGAGACCATGGAAATTTCGCATGTAATCCGGGGAGAGGACCATATTTCAAATACCCCAAAACAGTTATTGCTGATTGAGGCACTCGGATTCAAAATTCCGCAATATGCGCATCTTCCTCTTATTTTGGGCTCTGATCGCTCAAAACTATCAAAACGCCATGGCCCAGCGTCAGTCAACGAGTATCGCGCGGCAGGTTATCTTCCGGAGGCGTTATTTAATTTTTTGGCACTTCTGGGATGGAATTCGGGAAATGACCGCGAATTTTTTTCCAAGAAAGAATTAATAAAAGAATTTTCTCTGGAAAAAGTGCAAAAATCTGGGGCAATTTTTGATATAACAAAGTTGGATTGGATGAATGGGGAATATATACGTAAAAAATCGGCCAAAGAACTATTGGAACTTTGTCAACCGTTTTTGGCCGATTTTTTGCAAAATCAAAATTCAAAAATCAAAATTCAAAATGATTATTTGGAAAAAATAATTAAATTGGAGCAGCCACGGCTGAAGAAACTCGCTGAAATAGGGGAGAGGACGGAGTACTTTTTCTGGGCGCCCGAATACGACAAGGAATTACTGTGCTGGAAAAATATGAGTGATACGGAGTTGATTGCATCGTTGGAAGCAGCCGAAAAAATAATTTCCAATTTTCAAACTCCAATTTCCAAAGAAAAAATCGAAGAGGCATTTTTGAAAGAAATCGGGGAAGGGGATAAGGGACGAATTCTTTGGCCTTTACGGGTGGCTTTAACCGGCAAAAAAGCGTCCCCCGGCCCTTTTGAAATCATGGAGATTTTGGGAATTGAGGAATCACTCCGACGAATAGCTGCTGCAAAACAGAAAAAAATGTGATATAATTTAGTTGTGATGCGGCGAATTACACCCAAAATTTTGATAAGCGCGATTATTTTTGTAATCGCGTTTTTGGCTTTATTTCCCGGACAAAACTTGCAGGCGCAAATCCTTGATGATCTAAAAAACCAGATTGAAGCGCGTAGCGAAGAGATTAAAAAACTCGAGACGGAGGCGGTGGCGTTTCGTAAAGAGGTTGAGACGCGACAGGAACAGGGTAAAACGCTAAAGGGCGAAATTACCCGTTTAGATAGAACAGTTGCCAAACTTCGTACGGATATCGCGCTTACCGAGAAAAAAATCCAAAAAACTGAACTTGAAATAGAAAAATTGGCGCTTGAAATACACATGCGTGAATTTGAGATAAAAAAACTGCGCGGCGGTCTGGCCTCGTTAATTCAGGATTTTTTTGAGAGAAATCAGGAGCCGTTAGTGTTTGCATTTTTACGCTATCCGTTTCTTTCGGATTTTTTCCGGGATATTGATCACATGACCATGGTGGAGGGCCGCATGGTTTCGTCGCTTGATGCCCTGCATAAATTGCGTGAGGAGCTTGGAGAAAAAAGAAAGTCAGAGGAGATGAAGAAAAATGAGCTTTCTGATCTCCGTTCTTCTCTGCATGGGCAAAATAAAGTCCAGCAGGCGTTGCGCATTGAAAAAAATGAACTTTTGACCGTAACCAAAAATCAGGAAAAAGCATACGTTAAACTTTTGGCGGACAGCGAACGCAAGCGTGAAATACTTGAGGGTGAGATCCGGGAATTGGAAGAAAAAATACGCGTGACCATTGATCCGGCATCCCTTCCGGCCAAAGGATCAGGCGCTCTTGGGTTTCCTTTAGAAGGCATGCGTCTTGGAACATGTGCTACAAATAACCGAAAAACGGAAAAATATTGTATCACGCAATTTTTTGGCTATACATCTTTTGCGGCAGTCGGCGGATACGGAGGCAAAGGGCATAACGGCATTGATATCCGCGCCGAATCAGGTACGTCTGTATATTCGTCATCTGATGGAACAGTGACGGCAGTAGGGGATACGGATATAGCGTGTCGCCGGGCATCATACGGCAAATGGATTTTGATACGGCATCCGAATAATCTTTCTACGCTATATGCGCATTTATCCGCTGTCAGCGTAACGCAAGGGCAGGAGGTGAAAAGGGGCGATCGGATCGGTTTTTCCGGATCATCCGGATATGCTACGGGTCCGCATTTGCATTTCGGAGTATTCGCCGCGCAGGCCGTCAGGATTGAAACTATCCGCTCCCGCACCTGTGGACGTAATATGATTATACCGATTGCGCCTATAAATGGTTATTTGAATCCGATGGACTATTTGTAAAAATAATTTTTTATATGAAAACTATAACCGCTTCAAAAATTGCGGAAGATATTTCGTATCTGGAAAAGGAAAATCGGAAAAAGAGTCCACTTTTACTTCTTCAGCGGATGGAATTGTTTATGCGTTTTTTCCGCATAGCGGTCCGAGGCGTGAACATAGCGCGTGGTGGTCTGCAACGACTCATGTCCGAGTAAAATTTGGATTGCAGCCGGATTTGCTCCTGACTCCGCTAAATATGTGGCAAAACCATGCCGGAATGAGTGCGGAGATGTGGGAACATTAATACCGAGTTGCTCGCGGTATTTTTTTATTTTCATCTGCAGGTAATTGGGCGAAATTCTGGCTTTGGAAGTTCCGACATTGCGCCCGCGATAGGGGATAAAGAGGGCCGGGTTATCATCATTTCTCACCAACAAATAATTATTTATATGCTCTTTGGCGCGCTCGGTCAAATATACGAATCTCTCTTTTTTGCCTTTGCCGCGAATGAAAATCCGTCCGGATTTGTCTATCTGATCCCGGTTTAACGAGACCAATTCAGAAATACGCATGCCGGTGGAAAACAGCGTTTCCAGCATAGCGCGGTTCCGTAGTGCGATTTCTTTTATTTTTTCAATTTCAGTAGGGGATTCAATTAAATGCACTAAGGAGTCCAGCTCCGCCACCCTGGGGTGCTTATGAGGCATTTTAATCAGTTTAATGGCTTCAGGGGGTACCGGAACCTCATATTCCATATCAATTAGGTATTTTAAGTACCTGCGCAAGCTGGAAAGGGCTCGATTTATGGAGCCGGCGGAGAGTTTAGAGGTATTATGGGCTCCCAGGGCGGTTTTACGGTCTCTGGAAGCAAGATAGGCCTTATAGAGTTCAATTGTACGCCGATTCATCTTTGGGAATGTAGTTTTAACATCATTGGATAAGAAATCCTCAAAAACTTTAAGATCGCGCTCATAATTATAGAGTGTTTCATCCGAATAGTTATTTGTCCGTATATGCAGAAGAAAATCGTCTATATATGGAAGTGATGCCATCGTATTAGATGTTCTCGTATCCGTATTTATACGAGAACAAATTGAGTGTTAGGGATATTATACTCAATTTAGCATAAATAAATACAGCGGGCAAAACCCGTTTTTCCACAGCCCCCCTATCAAAAAGCCGACAAGATATTCTTATCGGCGTGATTTACTTTTTTTCCGTTTTTTGCGTGTCTTATTTCTCCTCTTTTTCTTAGCGGATAAACCCAGAAGAGATCTAACTGCTGGGTCTAAATCTAAATCATCAGCCCTGAATCCAGAATTTTTAAGAGTGGCTCTCATATGGGTTCGGGATGCTTTTATAAGCCCCGCAATGTTTTCTATCAAATCCTTAAAGGATTGTTCTTTTTCAGATTTTTTATTGTCGCATTCAATGCATACCGCAGAATCATGAAGAATATTTCCGCATTTAGAGCAAATAAATGCATGTCCGTGCCTATTCATATCTTGTCCAATCTTTTTTAATGAGCTATCATAAATAGTATCATGCGCACTTCATATTCCGCAATAGGTACTTATTTGCAGTGCCCGCAAAAATATGAGTTTCAAAATATTAACAGAATCCGTGTGCCAAAAAACCGGGAGGCGATTTTTGGCACCCTGATTCATAGTACGTTGAAATTCATGTTTACCTCCAATCCCCTTTTTCCCACCCTGGATGAAGTAATTGCCCATTTTCGCAAGAATTGGCCTTTGCGAGAGGTATTTGAAGCGGAATCAAAGCATGATCCAAGAAAGCTCGCTTTAAGTGGGGAAGGAGAAAAAGCGTATTTTGAAGAAGGAGTGAAAATGCTCAAAAAATTTTATGAGAAAAACGCGCCATGGAATTTTATAATTCTTGACCTTGAGTCGCGTTTTGAGGTCATGATTGCGGATGAGAAAACCGGCGAAACCCACATATTGGCTGGTATAATTGACAGGATTGATAAATTTGCGGATGGAAAATACGAGATTATTGATTATAAAACCGGAAAAAGGATGCCCTCGCAAGATGCCTTAAACAGCGATTTACAGCTTTCACTTTACTCTCTAGGCCTGCAAAAACGCTGGCCGCATATAAAACCGGGGGATATAACTTTGAGCTTGTATTTTTTAAAACACGGAGAAAAATTAAGCACCCAGCCCAGCGTGGAAACTACCGCCAAAACCAAAGAGCACATATTAAAAACCATTGCCGAAATTCAGGAAAAAATTAAAACAGGCAAAGAATTCGAGCCCATGCCCTCGGCTCTTTGCAATTGGTGCGGATATAGGCCCATGTGTCCGGCGTGGAAACACCTTTATCGAAAATCCGAAATCCGAAATCCGAAATCCGAAATTGAGATCTTAATAAAAGAATATTTTGAAATTAAAAAGGCGGATCAGAAAAATGACGCACGGCTTAAAGAACTGCAGGAGCAGATTAAAAAATATATGGAGCAGGAGGGGTTGACTCGGGTATTTGGGGATGGGGGCATGATTTCTAAAAAAATAATTCAGCGCTACGAATATGATATGGAAAAAATCAAAGCCCTCCTCTCCCCTATTGGCAAATGGGAAGACATTTTGGAGGCGGATGAAACAAAACTCAAAAAAATCATGAAAGAAATTCCCGAAGAAATCCGCACGCAGATTATGGATGTCCGAAAAGTCGCCAAAGAATACGCATCACTCACAACATCTTTTAATAAAATAACCCCGGATTAATCCGAGGCCTTGCTAATATAATCAAAATGCCACCATTCGCGCGGGTGCGGGGTGAATCCGGCGCTCTTCATGACTTCCCATAAAAGCATCCGGTTTTCGTGGAATTCGTGCTCACTATTTGACCGAGGGAAAATATCTTTGTAGTAAAGCGGATGCGCTTCTGCTGAAAGTTCATCCTGGTCCGTACCCATATCTAAAGGTTTCCCGACTTCATCTAGCAATGTCAGATCTATCGAAGTCCCCTGCCTATGCGATCCGGCTTTCAAATAGATTCGGCTTGTTGCGGAAGCGTATTTACGAATTTCCGCATTGATGAACTCATCAGATGCGCCTTTATGCATTTCGGCGATCCTTCGTCTGAAACTTTCCACCATTTTCTGATGAGTAAAGTAATCCCGATACGCGTCCCAGATAAGAAAATTATATCCCTTGAAACAATTCCAATGGCGAAGATATGTCCGCGCATTGGCAAGCGCGTTTACCACCGGCCTTTGTACGCGGCATTGGGGATCATCAGTCCAGCCATAATGGTAGTATCGCTTCTCAATCGGAAATCCATAGTCAGGAAGATTTACCCAGTCAATGCTTTTGCGCCATTCATTTTCCCAAATGCTTGTAGCTTTATCCAGTATTTCGGATGCCCCATTCTCTTTCCATAATTCCAGGGCGGAAATCGGCCGCGGAAACAAAGAATGCATATCGGTCATGGCGAACCTGCCATCCGGAGCCAAAAGATACACTGCCGGAAGCTGATCAAAATAATATAGCCGCGGAATAATGGATTTCGGATCATGCAGTATGGGAAAGATGGCTCCTGCCGCATATTTTTTAATATCTTCTACGGTTTTATGAAGATAGATCCAAATTACTGCAATGTCATCATGTTTTAGTAGATTTTCCAGGCGATACCTCTCCCCGGCTTCACTCTGGAAAAGCTCCACACAGCCAAAATGCAAAAATATGAATCGCTCACCTTTGCCGATAAGATCATAAAGGCGAAAATTTTTGTCGGAACCAATCACGGGAAGTTCAAAATCCGGCGCCCGAAATTCGGAAAAATACATATTAATCGACATAAAATCCCTAATTCAATGAACCAGGGAAATTATAGAACGATTCTGGCAAAGATTCAATAGTAGTAATGTTAGCAAGCCATTTTCAGAGTCCTTCGCAATTTCCGGCGGGTTTATATCCGGCTTTCTCCGCTTCTTCTTTTGTTTCAAACCAGATTTTGTTTTCCTCTTTTATGCGTAATGCCCCTGAACACCATGGAAAATGGTATGCGGCGCCGTTTTTGGATGCTACATACTTTTGGCTGGAATTAGGAATTATGAAGGATGAATTAGGCGATATTGAATTTAGCGTTTTTTCCGCAGTTTCATTATTCCTTATTCCTAATTCATGATTCTCAATTATGATGGGTTCTTTCTCCGGCCATAATATAGAAAGCCGTCCCAGGCCAAAACTGGCAACCGCGGTCAAAAAAATGATGCTTGCGATGTAAAGGTCGGATTTATTGGTACTAATCCATAATTTGACTTTTTGGAGATGGTTAGATAACATAGTTATTGGATATTAAAATTAATTAAGGAATGGCCTCCCGCACTATTTTTGCCATATAGCACATGTGCTCGTTGCTTCGCCCAAGAGGATTGGCCTATTCGGCCACGCAACTCGCATAAATTTACGTTGCTATTTAAATTGGCGGATCCTCTTGTTTACATGGCAAAAATAGTGCGGGATGCTCATAATTTCAGCGGAAATTTGTTCGCTGAAGCTCCAAATTTTCGGAAATTATGGCACATACCAAATCCGCTGGAGCTGGCAAATACGGCCGGGACTCCCAGCCCAAATATTTAGGCGTTAAGAAATACGACGGGGAACGGGTTAAAACCGGCGATATTTTGATTCGTCAAAGAGGATCCCGTTTCCTTGCGGGTAAAGGAGTTAAACGCGCCTCCGATGATACATTATTTGCGCTTCGCGCTGGCCTTGTCAAGTTTAGCGATCGCCGCAAAACCCGCTTTGACGGCACCACTAGATATGCTAAAGAAGTAAATATAGTACCGGCTTGATTGAGAGGGTTTTTTATACAACCTCGCGTTGATAACAATCCACGCAGGCAATTTTTTTATAACCCAGTTTCGAAGAATAATAATGCTCAATTTCCGTTTGGCAAATCATGCAAGTACCGCGCTGCGGATAAATCATAAGCGTCATGGAACGGAATCTATTTAGGGTGCGCAAATCAAAATGCCGACGTGGTAAAGGAATGCCATGTTCTTTGTAAAATGCAAGTTCATGCGGCGCAATATTATAACTAAGGCCGGTTTCCGCGCAAATAATGCGTTGCTTAACTATGTCATCTTTGACGTCATCAATTCTGCCCGGCAAATCTTCGCTATTTATGGTGTTAGCAAAGTTTTGAACCGGAAGAGTGTCCCATCGACCGCCAATTTCGGCAATCGTATCTTCTTTTTCGGGAAACATTATTTGGGCCAAAGATAAATTGTAGCCCGAATAGGCCATAGAAAGCGGCAAAAATCTTCCCCATTCATCACGCTTTTGCATATCGGCTTTGATCTTTTCCACAATCTTATGATACTCTTGCTCACTATATTGCTTATTCAAGATGCAAAAACTCTTTTTCCTTAATCCTATACAACCAAAGCAATATTCACATTCGTCACAAGAATCAAGATAAACGCTGTAGCGGCACTTCGTACCATAAAGCAGGCCGACATTTCCATATCCCAGCTGATCCAAAGAACTTACGGCCGAATGTTCGCTCATACACGATATCGTATCAATCGCATCTTTGGCTTCATAAGCGCGGAAAGAATGGCGTAAATTTTCCGAATTATTTACAAAATAGCAGTTATAGCAATTTTTGCATTCGGATAAGAAATTGCCCCGGCAGTTAACGGTCTGTGTATTAAAATTTTCCCGGTGAGTAGCGTCATTGGCAATATGACTGGCAAATTCTTCCTTAAATTTTTGAACAACTGAATAAGAATGTAGATCAAATTCTTTTAATTTTTTAAAATAATCGTCTTTAGAATAGGGCTTATTCAAAATATGATATTTCTTATTCCGTAAATTCCAACACATGAAGCAGTTTTGTACATTGCGGCAGTCATATAAAAACGCGCTTTCCAGACAATTGCGAGAATTAAATGCATGACGTAGTTTGTAGCTTTTGAAACAATACAGACAATCATAAGACTGTTCAAGGTCAAATGAATACGTAATATCCACGCAATCTTTTAGGCCGGAAACGCGATAAGCATAACTTGTTTTTTCGCAATAAATTCCGGAACGGCACAAATAGCATTCTTTTGAATACCACCAATCATCCGTCCAAGGACAGTCGGTATTGCCCAAACCAACCTGATGTGGATGCGGGACTTTGGCTTGAAGTTCGGCAAACTGCTTAAAAAAAGGCCGGTCAAAATCATAATTTTGTCCATAGACCATGGGGTCCCATTTATCAGAAATAAACTCTTTGTAATCATATACGGGAAAGGCGGTATTTTCCGGCAAAACAGTGATTATCCGCTTTCCGCTCAAGGCAGATTCTCCTATCCTAAATCGTCCAAAAACCCAAAATGATAGCAAATGTTTCCAGCGGCACACCGGACACTTATCGGACGGCGGAATACTCCGTTTTTCATACATCGCAAAATCTTCCGGTTCAATCCGGAATTCTTTTTTACAATTTTGGCATTGTTTGGATTCAGCCAACATACGAATTTCCCGATTCTAAAATATGTCAACTATTCCGCTATCGTTGAATAGTTGACATATTTGAATTTTTAAGTTTAGCTGGACTACTTTACGAATGGTGCGATATGGCCGCCTTTAAGAATTCGCGATACAAAGGATGCGGATGGAGCGGACGGGATTTGAATTCCGGATGAAACTGGGTACCGACAAAAAACGGGTGGTCTTTGAGCTCTCCAATCTCAATAAGATTTCGTTCAGAGTTGATGCCGGAAAATACTATGCCGCCCATTTCCAACGCCTCGCGGTAGTCGTTATTGACCTCGTAACGATGCCGGTGGCGCTCGGTGATAAGTTTTGTGCCATACGCCTTGAAGGCCGCAGTTCCGGGCTTCACATCGCACATATATGCGCCAAGCCGCATAGAGCCGCCAATCCGCTTCTCACGGATATTCGCAAGCTGTTCGGGCAGGGTATGAATAACCGGATATTTTGTTTTGGGGTTGACTTCGGTGGTATGCGCTCCGGGCATTTTGCATACGTTGCGGGCAAACTCAACAACCGCGAGTTGAAGCCCGTAGCAGAGTCCAAGAAACGGGATTTTTTGTTTCCGGCAAAATTCTATCGCCTTTATTTTTCCCTCCACTCCCCTACTGCCAAATCCACCCGGGACAATGATGCCATCATATTTTTTCAGCTCCCGAATTCTACGCGGATCTTTTTCATAAATTTCCGATCCTAACCACGAAATTTCCGGTTTTCGTTTAAAATGCCAGGCGGCATGTTTTACGGCTTCAATGACCGATATATAAGAATCGGATAAGATAAAATCTCCGGTCTGGAAATATTTTCCTACGATTGCGATTTTGACCGGACGCGTAACGCTTTTAGTCGTATGTACAAACGCAGTCCATTGGTTTAGATTTTTTCTTCGCGCCTTCACGTGAAAAGTGTTGAGGATCACTTCTGCCAATCCCTCTTTCTCAAAATTTAAAGGTATTTCATATATTGATTTCACGTCCGGAGCCGAAATTACATGTTTTTTGGGCACGTTGCAAAAAAGCGAAATTTTTTCTCTGCGTTTTTCATCTATCGGCCCCTCCGAACGCGCCAAAATGATATCGGGCTGAATGCCGGCTTCAAACAAAAACCGCGCCGCCTGCTGGGTGGGCTTGGTTTTCATCTCACCAATCATCGCCGGCACCGGCAAATAGGAGACAAGCGTAAAAAGCACATCCTGCGGCGCCTCAAAATGCATCATCCGCGCCGCTTCCAAAAATACCAGATTTTGGTATTCACCGACGGTCCCGCCGATCTCAATAAAGACAAAATCCGATTTGGTTTGGTGCGCGGCGCGTTTGATGCGCCGCACAATTTCCTCTGGAATATGCGGGATGACTTCCACGTCCTCGCCGTCATACTCAAAATTCCGCTCCTTTTGAATCACGGTTAGATAAATAGAGCCGGTCGTCATGTAATTTATCGAAAGGATATCTTGATCAAGGAACCGTTCATAATTACCAAGGTCTTGATCGGTCTCCATGCCGTCATCCGTCACAAATACCTCGCCATGTTCGGTCGGCCTGATAGTTCCCGCGTCAACATTAAGATATTGATCGATTTTGACAGCTGTCACGCGAAACCCGCGCGCTTTCAATAAAAGCGCCATCGAGGCGGTTGCCGTGCCCTTTCCTACTCCGGAGATTACTCCGCCACAAACAAATATATACTTTGACATAAGACAACTGACATTTGACAAATGACATGCGAACGAATTACAAATCAGATGTCAGGTGTTAAGTGTTAGGTGTTTTGATTACTCCGCTTCTACGAGTATCTTCACCTCACCCATAATTCCTTGCGGAAATTTTATACTCACTATTTTTTCACCTGTGGTTTTTATCGGCTCATCCAGCATTAACCAATCTTTTTCAATCGCTACTCCTTGTCTTTTCAACGCGTCGCGTATTTTTACGGCAGTAACCGAGCCAAAAGCTTTGCCCTTCTCCCCCAATTTAACCTTAAACGTCAGAACAAGCGACTTTATTTTTTCTACAAGTGCGGTGGATTTTTCATGCTCCGCCGATTTTTCTTTCTCGATACGAGTTTTTTCCGCTTCAGCCGATTTTAAAGCCGCATCGGTTGCGGGTTTTGCCAAATTCTTGGGAAACAAAAAATTCCGCGCATATCCGTCGGATACATTTTTAACCTCTCCCCTCCTGCCGATAGATGAATCTTTAAGAAAAATTACTTTCATCCCGTTAGAAGCAGATCGCGATCGATTTGAATGGATCTGCTGATATTATCATAGAAAAACAAAACTTTTTATTAATACTTGGATAATCCCGCAAGACGCGATCACGGCTTCTAACGAGATTCATATATCTTGAAAAAATACTAAATGCGAGCGTATCACTGTTTTGAAACAATGGGAGGATGAAATTGCTTGGTTTTCTTCGCCCGAGGCGAAGAAAAATTTCATCCGACCCTTAGTGAGCGAGCCGCTGGAGCGAGCGAATCGTGTTTCAAAACAGTGATACCGAGCTTACTACTTAATATCAAATTTTGAGAATTCCCCGCTTGCCTCTTCCCAATCGCAAAGCACTTCTTCAACTTCGGCTGTGGGCGTACCTCGTTTGCACCACTCAAGAAATTGATTTAGTGAATTCTTATTCCCCTCGGCTATAATTTGTACCGATCCGTCTGAATCGTTTTTTATCCATCCCAAAAGCCCCATACTTGCGGCTTTACGCCGCGCATTTTGACGATACATTACGCCCTGCACAATGCCTACTACTCTGATTGTTACACGTTTTTTGGGCATTTGACTTTTATATTAACTTATGCAATATATTAAAGCAAGCTATCTGGAGATTCACTGGCGAATTTCCGGCATGCAACGAGCTCCAAAAACAAAACGAACAGAGTTAGATGAGATAGAAGAACATTTCAGAGAATTATGCGGAGGTGTAGAAATCTACAAATCGCAAGACTGGTCTTATCACGATTGAATAATAATGCACACACTCTGTGTGCCTTTTTTATAGGCCTCTTAACACTTCTAGGGCTTTTTCCATAATTAGATCTTTTTTTGGATTTTGTTCGCTCTCCGGCGGCAGTTCTACCTTAATATCCGGTTCAAGGCCTGTGCCGTTGATTTCCGTACCTTTGGGAGTAAGCCATTTGGCAATAGTTAATTTAAGGGATGATCCATCCGGCAAGGGCTGAACTTCCTGCACTGATCCTTTACCGTATGTTTTTGTGCCAATTAGTTTAATTCCGCGAATATCGCGCAGGGCGCCGGCCACAATTTCCGAAGCCGAGGCCGAACCTTCATTTATCAAAACCACAGTTGGAACATCCTGCAAAAGTCGGTAGCCGCTGGAGCGATATTCTTCTTCGGACCCGTCAGCAAAACGTTCTCGCGCCACCACATCTCCGGCGGGCAAGAACCAGCTGGCAATGTCCACCGATATCACCAGAAAACCCCCGGGGTTATTGCGCATATCCAAAATCAATTTGTCAGACCCGCTACGGAAAAATTCCTGCACCGCATTTCTAAATTCATACGCCGCATTTTCCGTAAAATGATTTAATTTTATGACAAAGATGCCATTTTCTTTTTTTTCGGTAGTAAGTATGGATACGCGGATTTCATCCCGTATGATTTTAAATTCTTTGGGCTGATCAAAAGAATCGCGAAGTACCAAGAGCTTTACCTCGGTGCCGCGCGGGCCTCGGATAAGCCGTACTGCCTCATCCAGCATTAAATCCGCGGTTACCGTATCATCCACTTTAAAAATTTTATCTCCGGCTTTTAATCCGACGCGCTCAGCCGGGCTGTCTTTCAGGGGAGAAATAATAGTTAAGACCCCTTTGCGAATTCCGATTTCCGCGCCAATGCCGTCAAAAGAGCCCTTGATATCTTCCTGAAATTGTTTGGTTTGGGCCGGCGGCAAAAATTCGGTATAGGGATCTTTTAACGATTTAACTAGACCGGAAATTGCGCCGTATACAATATTTTTTCGCTCAATTTTATCCTTATCAACATATTTATCTTCCAACCGCGACCATACGTCCCAAAAAAGGTTAAAGTCAACTTCCGTGAATTGTTCCGGCGGTTTTTGGCCAAGCACATTGAGCACCTTTTCTATGGCTGGCCGGTTATTAAACCCGTAAAGCGCGCCCGCGGCAAAACTTACCGCCAAAATCAAAAAAGCGGCAATTATGACAAGAATTCGTATGGACTTTTTTACTCTGGTTTGTTCCATTAGAAAAGTTAAGCGGTTTCTTTTAGTTTACTATATTATTGCACAGCCACCAAATCTAACGCTAAACCGTAAATATCCCCAGCTCCCATAACAAGCACTACATCCCCTTGGCGGATGCCGGACTCTATAAAATTTTGCGCAGCCGCAAACGAATCAGAATATTCCGTATCTTTGCCGCGTTTTTTGAGTTCCGCGGCAAGTTTCTTGGAATTCACTTTTGTTTTGGCGTTTTGGGTTTCGCGTCCGGCCACGTCATACACCGGCACAAGCACTACGCGATCTGCCATGTCAAAAGCGCCTATAAAATCATCCCAAAGATATGCCAGCCGCTGATATTGATGCGGCTGGTATACGCACCATACCCGGCGCAGGGGAAATCGCTCCCGCGCGGCTTGTATGGTTGCGCGGATTTCTCGCGGATGATGGCCGTAATCAAGATAAATATTGGCTCCGTTTTTAATTCCCTTAAATTCAAATCGGCGCCAAGTACCATTGAACTGCGAAAGCGCCTGTAATATGTGGGTCTCCCGTATTCCTAAAAACCTTCCTAATTTTAAGGCAGCCAAGGCATTAGATATGTTATGCTTTCCGGGCAGACGGATTGTTTTGTGAACAATCCCCGCCTCGGCATCATCCAAAGAATACCAAATCACTTTTTTTCCGAATTTCTCGGTAACTAATTTCAAGGTTTCATCATCCGCATTGGCAATGATCTTTCCCTCCCCCGGAACCTTAGCCAAAAATTCGGCAAACGCGCGCTCCACGTTTTTTTTATTTTTATACGTATCAAGGTGCTCCGCGTCAATGTTGGTTACGATGGCAATCCAAGGCGAGTATTCCAAAAATGATTTGTTCCACTCATCCGCTTCCAAAACAAGATTTGGGCCGTAGCCGCGGCGAAAATTTGAATTCCCGAATTCTTTTACTTTTGTTCCGATAATAACCGTTGGATCGCGATGTCCCTCCTCAAGCACTAGGGCCGCCAGAGCCGTGGTGGTGCTTTTGCCGTGAGCTCCGGAAACCGTAATAGTTTTATATTGTTTGGTAAGCTCTCCAATAGCCTCAGCATAATTCTGCCTCTTTATCCGTCGTTTGACTGCCTCTTTCAATTCCGAATTGCTTTTGGGAGTTGCCGCTGTATAAATTACACGATTCACATCCTTAGGAAGATTACTTTTTTTGTGCGTCCCTATTATAATTTTTACGTCCATTTTTCCAAGCTCATCCGTGATTTCTGAAGACGCCAAATCCGAACCGCTTATCGCGGCCCCCTGCGAAAGATAATATTTGGCCAGCGCCGACATCCCAATCCCGCCAATGCCGATAAAATGGATGTGCATATTTCTATTATATATAAGAATTGCAGTTGTTTCAATAAAAAATCGGCTAGTTATGCGCCGATTTATTCTGTTTACGCTGCCGGACTAAAACCGTATTTTGCGGCCACTTTTTTGAAATCCCGCCTAAAGCTTTCCGTAATCATGTCATGGCTGTTTTCACGCTTTTTCATCCAAAGGAGGGTATTTTTAAGGAAGTACCGAACGTCTTCGGCGGCAACATTTCGCATTGAAGAGTCATATAAAAGTCGTGCTATGTTGGTTATTTTACACTTCACGCATACCCCGCATTGAAGGCGAGAGAGTAAGATCCGTCCGAATAGTTTGCGGGAGATACGGAGCGATTAAATGCATGGTCCCCGGCCATCCGAATAGGGCCTTTGAGTAGATATCATCTGGATACGGGCTATTAATACGAATTCGCTCTCGCATTCTCGGCCCCGACATGGATACTTCAAAACCATTCTGATTAACCTCAAGACGATCCATAATCATAGTTCTTAATTTTCAATTTGCTCTTATCGTATTAACACAATGGCTTAAAAAATAAAAGAGTTTTCAAATGTGCTTCTTAAACGCGATCGCGAATAAGTTGCACATTTTAAAACCGCGCGCTATGCTTGAATCATTATGAAAGGACTTGGTCCCACTGCTCAAAAAGTTTTATTACTCCTGCTCGGAGGTTTTGCGCTTGGTCTTTCAGGATCGCCATTGCGATACCGACGTACGCTGAAATCTATATCCAAAGAATGGCGCAATATTAACCGCAGGAATTTATACCACGCTATTGATCGGCTGTATGAATCAAAACTTGTTCATTATGCCGAAAATAAAGATGGCACAATCTTGGTAGTATTAAATCGCGATGGACGCCGTATCGCGCTTAAATATCAATCTGAAGATATTTCTATACCTAAACCCTCGCGTTGGGACCGTAGGTGGCGAGTTGTGATTTTTGATATACCCGAAACCATGAAAAATCTTCGCGATACGCTTCGGCGTCGCCTCAAACAGATGGGCCTTATAGAATTACAGAAAAGTGTTTTGGTGCATCCCTACGAGTGTCGAAATGAGATTGATTTTGTGATAGAATTGTATCAAGCAAGGAAATATGTCCGCTTTATTGAAGCAATCAGCATTGATAACGAACTCCATCTGAAGCACAAATTCCAGTTGTTATAAATGTGCCTCTTAAACGCGACCGTGGATAAGATGCATATTTAAACTTCGACATATAAAAATTCGTCAGTTATATGCGTTTTACACCGGACAGACATCTTCATTCCAAAGAACATCTCTTGGCGGATGATTTGGCCAAAATAATGCGGGAACCGAAAAAATTTGCCGCGTATCTTGGGATTGCGAAGCTTTATCACGAATCTGATCTACGGGCACTGGTACGATACGTATGTGATAAAGAAAATCTTCCAATGGAGGCCCGCGGCAAGTATTTTTTTGCGGCTCTCAAGGGTTTATCCAAAAAAATCGGTATAAAATTTAAAAGCCGCCAAAAGAAACCCAAGAAAAATGGCCAAACCAAAAGAAATCGTAAAACTTCCGGCTAAAGTTCTGCGAGGTCATGCTAAAGATGTTCCCGTGAATGAAATTTTATCCTCGCGCATTCAGGGGCTTATTTCTGATATGAAGGAGGCATTAAAAAATACGCCGGATGGCGTGGGACTGGCCGCACCTCAAGTAGGAGAGCCATTAAGAATTTTCATCGTATCGGAAGAGGCGGAGGAAATAGATCGTGTTGGAGGAAGGAGCCAAAAAGGAGAATTTTTACCGCCGCACGCTATAGCTGAAAAACCGGGGAAACTTTACGAGGAGCGCGCCTGGAAATATTATGTTTTTATCAACCCCGTACTTAAAAATAACTCTCGGAGAAAATTGGACGGACCCGAAGGGTGCCTTTCGGTGCCGGGAAAATTCGGCAATGTGGCGCGCCACGAAAAAATTACCGTCGTAGCATATGATGAATCGGGCAAAAAATTTATTCGCGGAGCGGCAAAATTTTTTGCCCGCGTTATGCAGCATGAATTGGACCATCTGGAGGGAACGCTTTTCATTGACAAAGCACATAATGTAATTGAGGTAAAACGGAATGACAATAAAAAATAGCAGCTGCAAAATCGTATTTTGGGGTACGCCGAAATTTGCGCTTCCTGCGCTGGAGGCGCTTTTTAAAGCCGGATACGAAATTGCAGCGGTCATAACTAATCCGGATAAGCCGGTAGGAAGAAAACAAATTATCACTCCCCCGCCAGTCAAAATACTTGCCCAGAAACACAAAATTCCGGTTTTCCAACCAATTAAATTAATCGAGGAATTTCAAAAAGAAATTCCGGAGGCAGATATTTATATCATCGCCGCCTACGGTAAGATTATTCCATCAAACATTCTGGGCATGCCTAAATTCGGAGCGCTGAATATTCACCCCTCACTCCTTCCCCGCTGGAGAGGCCCTTCTCCGATCCAATATGCGATTTTAAACGGAGACAGCGAGACGGGCGTTACCATAATGAAAACCGACGAAAGAATGGATCATGGGCCGGTTATCACAGCTTCCGGTTTTCAGCTCCCAGCCTCCGGCAGAATTACCTGCAAAGAATTACATGATAAATTAGCAAAACTTGGAATAGAATTGCTTATTGATACGCTTCCGAAATGGATTGCCGGGGAGATTGTGCCGATTCCCCAAGATGATGCTAAAGCAACATATTCTAATATCCTAAAAAAAGATGACGGCAGAATTGATTGGAAAAAACCAGCCGAGCAAATTGAACGTATGATACGGGCTTTTAATCCCTGGCCCGGGGTATGGACCCTTTGGCCTACGGATGATAAAATTTTGCGTCTGCGCATTGAGGAGGCAGAAACAAACTATTCCTTTCCGCCAGATGGTTCACCGGGTTTTATCTGGAAAGACGAAAACGAAAAAGTTTATGTAAAAACCGGCCACGGGAGCTTAGGCATTAAAAAAATTACGCCGGCGGGTAAAAAATCTATGGCACTTGACGCTTTTTGCCGCGGATACAAAAATTTTATCGGGAGCAACTTGATATAGACAGCAATAAAGTTTTCTGTTATATTTTTTTGCAGATCACCAAAATGAAGGTTTACACGAATGAAACAAGAAGATTTTAAGAAATGGCGGAAAAGGGTGATAATCCGACTGACGCTTCTCGTGGGTTTAATGTTCGGGACGCTTTTGCTATTTCAACTAGCATATTTTGTTGGATGGATTCACTAAGTAATATTGCCACTCTTAAAGGGGTGGACTTTTTTTGAGTTTTCACGTATAATACGCTAGGTACTTTAAATTAAAAGGATGCATAAATGCGCCCTAATTTATATCGCGGAAGACATCCGATTAATGCTGATGCATTTGGACCGGTAGAATTTTCTGAAGTTTTTAGAACCGCCGACGATATGAGAGAAAAATATCTTGATAGAAAAATACGCCCTCTCCTGAAATATTTTCTACTTCGCGATGGAGAACCGCTTTCATTCCAGCTAATAATGAGTCCCAGCACCAGAACTGCGATTTCATTTCAGACGTCAATTCGCGTTATGGGAGGGATATATGACTGGAAGCCCGACATCATGTCATCTCTTTCCAAGGGCGAATCGGCCAAATCCATGGCTACAATTCTGGGATATTTTGAATGCTGCGATTGCATAATTGTGCGTTATGACGAAGACGATTATGCCGCCCAAAAAATGGCAGATGCGATAGAAGACCGCGGGCTCTCCCCCATAGTGATTGATGCAGGTTCGGGCACGCGTTCGCATGTCACCCAGATGTTTCTTGACATGTATACGTATTATCGCTGGCGCCCAAAAGAATTTTATACAGGGGATATTACCTATGCATTCATCGGCGATCTTAGCCATTCACGCACGATCCACTCGGATTTGAAAGGGCTTGAAAACTTCGGGGGTACGGTGTATCTCGTTGGGCCTGAAGCGGAAAATGTTCCAAGCGAGTATCTCCCATCTTCTGAAAATACCAGGTTAAGAATATATAAAGTAACCGATCCGCTGGCAATAGCAGACAAAGTGGATGCTTGGTATTTTACGCGAAGCCAAGATAACCTTCGTAAAAAAAAGAAGACCACCGGAGATCGGAAAAGTTCTGCTTTCTCGGAAGCGTATTGGGCTACGAAAAAACTCCGTGACGCGATGAAAAAAGACGCAATTGTTCTGCATCCATTGCCTCACGGCCCTGAATTCGAAGAAGATATAGATTTAATTGATCATCGATTTCAACACTTTCCGCAAGCGCTAAACGGAATCTTTGTTCGTATGGCGCTTCTCAAAATGCTTTTTGCGCCGCACGTGGACATCAAACAGATTGCATCTGAATACGGAAAGGTGGAAATGTCGGGGTATTTCCACTCAATTCCGGTAAATACAAAAAACATCATTGGACTCTGCTGCACTGAAAATTGTCTATGCGTTGAATTACGTGGAAATGGATGGGAAGGTAAACTCCAAAGCAAACAGGAAAAACTAAAAGTGAAAGCCGAAAATCCCATAATTCCCTGGACTTTCTGTAATCACACTCACTGCCAGCAAGTTTCAGTAAAGTAAAAAGCCGATTTTCATCGGCTAATTTTTTTGTTGCGGCCGTGACCGTATTGCTCATTTAGCGGAACATCCTGTTTACAGAGGGGGCATACTCTTTTTTTCCAATCCGGAAGCATTAAAACAGCAAGTGAGACGATAAGAGGCGGCCTGTAAAAATCCAGCTCCGGAGCACGCGGTTCCCCCCTTTTCAATAAAACCCCGACTCCAAGAACTTTTCCTTCGATTTTCTGACAAAGATTATTGGCCAAACCAATGCTTTTACCTGAAGTAAGCACATCATCAACAATAAATATGCGTTTGCCGCGCACGTGCTGCTCAAAAGCCGGTGAAAGCGTGAAAGATTTTTTACCCTTCTTTTTAAGGCCGACTGCGTGTATATTTCCATCCGTAAAAGACCTAAGATGCCAGGCGGTCCATTGCGCAAGGTAAGCACCTCCGGTTTCCGGCCCTACAATAGTATCGGGTATCATAAGGTTGACATCCCGGATCCATTGCGCCAGGGCGAAACCTAATTCGGAAAGAACCTCTGGTTCGCTAAGAATCGGGTCAGGATTTACATACGCCGAGCTATGCAGGCCCGATGTAAGACAAAAATGATCATTTTCTAGAAGCGCTCCGTGATCCCGAAAAAGCTTCAAGACCCTATCTTGAGTAATCTTGGCTGTAATTTCTACGGACATATAAATTCCTTATATTTCAAAAAGCCAGAGTCATTGTAGCGTGGCAAATATTTTTTTTCAATGTCAGATAGGCTTGACCCCGTTAGAGAGAGACAAAGGATGCCAGAGTTTGTTTGATTTTGTAAGTTTTAGGACGGGCAACGTTTGGCTCTACATTCATCCCGCGCTTCTTTCTAACTGGGTTGACATATGCCAGTAAATTTGAAATGCTATTTTTAGTTCCCTAACAATGGGGCTGATAAATGGATACTTCTGACTATTCAAATCTGGAAGTAATGGATGACCTGGCTAAAGTGGTTCTAAAACGGCTTGACACCCCGCGAAGCAAGAGTGAAGACCCCATACCACCGCTTGTCGCAGAGGTGTGTGGTACGAATAAATCCGGCAAAAATACTTTGATTACCGAGTTAGATCGATGGTTTCGCCGTAGAAAATTTAATGTGCGCCTCCAGGAAGAAAGCGCGGAAGTTCCGTGGATCAGAGCCACGCCTAAGCATGATGTTTATACCCACCAAATGAGCCATTTCGCGTATGAATTCACGAATCTTCTGCAGGCAATTTCCGACCGCCACGCGCATCTTTTTCTTGCCAACCGAAATATTGTGGACAATCTATATTGGATGGAATCCTGGTTGCGCGAAGGAAAAGTTATCCAAGAGGAAGTTGACACGTTTAAATCGTTTATTCTTGGAGGTCCTTGGGTTAACGTCGTTGACGCGTTTATTTTTTTGATGTCAGATCCTAAAGTTGCGTTAGAACGTGAATACGGAAATACGCAAAACGTGATTTATGGCGCCAAAATGAATCCAGAGAAGCTGGAATTGCTCTATGAGTGCACGCAAAATGTGATTAAGGAACTTGGCACTAAATATCCCAATCTCCCGATTATCCGGATTGATACGTCATCTCTGTCCATTCCGGAGGTCAGGGATCAAGCGATTGCATTTCTTCTTCGTTCGGCTTCGAAGCGCCTTTTGCTCACCGAGGATGATGTGCTTCCTTGGAGCGTTGCGCTCATGCGCCAAAAAGCGTCTCTGGCCAGATTAGAAATAAAAATGCGTAGAGTGTGCTCTCACGCGACTTTACGCGATTGCGGCTGGCAGTTTGAAACCGCAGTCGCCCAACGCGATACCTATCTGTTGCCACCCGACAAAGAGGTTAAAGACAAAGAATATTTTCGCATTCGGGAAACCGGAGGACGCTGGTGCCATTATGATTATAAACGCAATGACCTTGATTTTAATCGCCGAATGCGCCTCAACATTCCCTTAGCCGCCGAGCGTATTGGGGAATTCTTGAGCGAGTTTCAAATAATTGCAGTTATTGAGAAAGAGCGCGAAATTTTTGTCAAAGACGGCACACTGCTTCATCGCGACAACGTAAAAGATCTGGGATTATTTACGGAATTTTACGGAAGCAAAGATGTTCAGGAAGCGGACCTAATTGATGTCGCAGGCGCGCTCGGATTTGATGTTACAGACATGGTACGCTCATCATATCTGAAATTATACCTTGAAAACGCGAAGAAAAAATAAGAGAACCGCGTAAGCAAAAATTCAACTGTACGAAAATTTCGTACAGTTTTATAATGCCTGCCAGAAATTACGGCGACGACAATGGATACAATTTGCCCGTGGATCTTTACAATTGCCCCATCGGGATTTAAACCCCGTTAGCGAGAAACATCAAATATTTTTTCCCCACATCACCGTGTATTCAATAAAATAACTTTTCCTTGTCATAGCAACCCGCGTTTCTCTCTAACGGGGCGAGCCCGAGTTACACGGATGACTTGCCCGCCGTACTTGCCCTCACGGGGAATTGAACCCCGGTTCCTAGGCTGACCCCGCACTAAAAATTCAATACTCGCTCCTGTCGGGATTTGAACCCGAGTTACCAGGATGAGAACCTGGCGTCCTAGACCAGACTAGACGACAGGAGCATGACTACAAAAATTGAATTTTAGTGCGGGGCAAGGAACCTAGTGCCTGCCCCGTCACCAAATTTCGACCTTCGTTTTGCTGCCACAGATAAGCTGGCGAGATGACCTTTGTATTACTGCTATTATGTCTATCCTAAATCGAGTGGCCACTGGAGCAGCAGTCGAAATTTTGGTGTGGGGTCCTAGGCCACTAGACGATGAGGGCATAGAAAATTGCATTTTTACTCAATTTCAATATACTAAAAATACCGTACTTTAACAAGGAAATTTTGATGTTAAATCCGCGTCTGAACGTCGCCTTTATTTTGCATGCTTATCAGCCGCCTACCCAGCCGCAAGAAATTATCAATCAGATTTTACGCCAATGTTATGAACCAATAATCGCTCTGGCCGAAAAACGAAAAGAGGTAAAATTTTCTTTGGATATAGCCCGAAGTCTGGAAGAAATGAAAAGATTTATACTATACGCATAGGTTATTTTGATAAGCCATTCCGCATTCCGGAAAGGCTTTTTTATAATCCCTGCCAGAAGACCATGGGCTTGCCCCATTAGAGAGAAACAGAGGATGTCGGAACTTGCATGATTTTGTCGGTTTTAAGATTGGCAACGTTTAGCCATATATTCAATCCCACGTTTCTCTCTAACGGGGCTTGCCCAGGGTTGAATGGCAGCCCGAAGCGAAGCGGAGGGGATTATATAGACCCAGTAATTTTGCAAAGCATATACGCATTTTGCAAAATTACTGGAAGGTACGGAGTACCACGGGCTTGCCCGTGGGTCTCTATTTGACAGACGTGAAAAATAGATGTATGAAATCTGTATTAAGAGGGTGGTCTTTAAAAAAAAGATATTGAAGGAGGCCCAAAATGGCCGATAAAACAGTATGTGTTGTCTCGGCAGAAGCAATGATTCCGGAGTTAGGGCCATTTGCCTGCGGCGCCAACCAAAGAGGCGGTCTTGGCGACCTGTTCGGCCACATGCTGGAAGGTTTCATAAAAAAGGGTATCCACGTAATTCCCATAACTTATTTTTATCCGCGCGATTGGCAAACAGGTGAGATGGTTGACTACAACAACACACCTGCACGCTGTCACTACGGCCTGGATGTTGATATCTATTGGCAAAGAAGAAGCGTTCCGATATTTACCATTGATCGGGCTGGCGCTAGAGTATATGGCATCAATGATCCCGAAGCCGGCATTATTTATCCAGATCTTCCGAAAAAAATACGCCAAGCCGCATTCTTTGGAAGAGCGGTGCATGCACTCCTTAAAAAACTTAATGAGAGACCAGAAATTGTATGGTGCCAAGAGTGGCCGACAATGCCGGTCATCCCGAATCTACGTGACGATCCATTTTTCAAGAATACAAAATATATCTTCACCCTTCATACCTCGGTGCATGACGCCCTCGATTCCATACCGAATGAATTGTACAACGATTTTGCGCTGGATGAAAAATATCGCTTTGCCTTTTTGCGAGATGGAGTTCTGGATCCAACCCTTGCCGGAGTGCGATTGGCCGATCTCGTGACAGGCGTTAGCGAAGAGCACGGCGGCGAGGTTCGCAAAATGTATCCAGAATACGCTGCAAACATAACTGGCCTTAGAAACGGAACCAGTCGCAGTTCACTACTTTCACCGCGAATCAAGGCGCTTCAGCACACTAACCCATATTCTTTATGGACAGCGCATCTCGGAGATCGAGCAGAACTCCATGAAGAAGTCCGCAAAGAAACGGGTATTTTGATGGATCCTGAACGTCCGGACATCGTACTATTCCGACGAGAAGCTGATTATAAAAACCGGCGCCCCATGTTTGAACCAAATATCCATGCCATCTGCGCTCCGCGCGGAAAACCGCTTAATGACGGCAGAAAAGGACTTGGCGCAAATGTGATATTTGGAGGTGTGGCTCATGAAAACTATAAAGCTGGCCAAGAGAATATGGAACTTTACCGTCAATGGATGCAAGACCAGAATTTGAAAGGAAAATTTGTTTATCTTCCGTTCTACAGCGCAGCGTGGCGAACCCTGACAGTAAGGGGATGCGACATTCATGTTGAGTGCCCGCAACCCCGATGCGAGGCTTGCGGCACCAGCTGGATGCTTGCCCAACTAAATGGCATATTGAATCTCGCCACCTTGGGCGGAGGGCATAAAGGACATAGCAAACTGGCTGATCCGCAAACCGGCGAAGGCGATACGCTTTTTATAGAGCCGTACAACCCGGAAACATTATATCTGCAACTAGATAAAGCGTGCGGATGGTTCTATGATTGGACATTGAACCAAAACGACTGGTGGCCGCGACTCAAAATGAATAACTATCTCCGTGGCGAAGAAGTGGACATTACTCACATGATTGAAAAATACGATGAACTCTGCTTTAAACCGCTTCTCGCTCAAGTAAATAAAGCGGCTTAATAACCGCTTATTTTTTATTTCTCCAATGAGCATCCTGCCTGACTAAAAGTTCAGCCGCTTTTTCAGGATGAGCCATTATTTCCTCAACCGCTTTCTCCATGCGCATGGACTGACTGCCTTTAACCAAAATCAAGTCACCCTCCCTAATCAAAGGATCAAGCGCCTGACCGGCGGATTCGGAATTATCAAACAGTAAAACTTTTTCATGCCCCATACCGCACATTCGTGCATCCTCGGCGATAAATTTAGCGCGCGGACCAATACAAAAAAGCAAATCAACGAATTTAGCCGCCTGGTCCCCCACTGCGCGGTGCGCTTGCTCGGAGTATATCCCGATTTCCAGCATATCACCCAAGACCGCGATCTTTCGTTCACCCGGCAGAGCGTTTAGCGTATCCAAGGCGAGTCGCATGGATTCGGGAGCGGCGTTATAGGTATCATCAAGAATTAATGAACTCTTTATTCCCTTAAGCAAACGCAGACGTCCGGGCGGCGGATTAAATTGCGCCAGTGCCTCGGAAATCTCAACTAAATTTAGTCCCAGCGCAATTCCTGCGGCAGCGGCGGCCGCAGCCGCATATACTTGCGGCGTACCGAAAGTATCATGCAGCCGCACCGGAACCACATTTCCTTTATGTTCAATCTTGAACGATATGCCGTTTGGTACATTATTTCCATTCTCATCTTTCTTGCTTCTTAATTCTTGATTCATAATTTTTACGTCCGCATGCTCTTCCGTGCCAAAGGCAATGACTCGCGCTTTGGTTTTATCTTTCATGCCATACACCGCAAAATCATCATGGCTCAAAATTGTGGTTCCGTCGCCTGGAAGCGCTCGAACCAATTTTGCTTTTTCCGCAATCAGCTCTTGCGGATCCTTAAAAAACTCCACATGCACCGGAATATCGCCGATGGCAGTTACAATCGCAATATGCGGTTTGGCAATGGAAAGAAGGTAATCCATATCGCCCGGTCTATCAATGCCATATTCGAGCACGAGTATTTCTGGATAGGGTTGATTTCTAAATATCATGCGAATTAATGTGCGAATCAATACGAATATCCATGCGAATACGTTGCGACCGTGATGAGAGATACCGAGTGTAGCAAGTGGAAATCCGATTTCATTATTATAGTTCTTTTCGGCCTGCCGCACGCGGTATTTTTTGGAAAGCACCGCAAAAACCGCCTCCCGCGTAGAGGTCTTTCCTACCGATCCGGTAATGCCAATAATTATCGGCTTATATCGCCGAATCGTCTCCCTCGCCAATGTTGCCAGAATTTTTTGCAGAATTGACTTCATAATTTCTTTATGCTATATACAATATCCCACAGTAGAATCGGCGTAAGCTTTTTCAACGATAAATTAATTTTCCCTAATTACCACGGCAACTAACTACAGCGTCTCCGACACTGATTTTTTATACACCGCAGGTGGATACATTAAAAGAAATAATTTAATTCAGGGATCGCGGATCCCTGTAGTCAATATTCATCTGGAGGCACCTGGTAATAATTCAAAATGTATTCCGCTAAATCATGAAACGCTGGCGTCAGGGTATTGGCTGCAAAACGGTTGCCCGTAGGCGCGTTTAACTGCAAAAAAACGAGAAATCTAGGGTTAAACGCCGGCGCATACCCCACAAAAGAATGAATAACTTGATCAGAGTATCCCCGGCCGTCCTTGCGTGGAATCTGGGCAGTGCCGGTTTTCCCGGCCACAAAATATCCCTTGACTCCGGCCCTATTTTCATACCCGACCCGCACTACGGAAATAAGCATTTTAGTTAAGGTCTCGGCAGTTTCTTTGGAAATTACTTGCCGCACTTCTTGCGGCTCTTTTTTTATCTCGTTCCCCGAATCATCCACAATTTTTTCAACCACATACGGCCTCATCAATTTCCCTTCATTGGCGATAGCGCCCACGGCCATTGCCATTTGCAAAGGCGTTACCGCAATCCCCTGCCCGAACGCAGCTGTTGCAAATTCAATTTCCCGTTCCGCGGAAAGATTGGAAAGATTCCCCGAAACCTCGCCCGGCAAATCCACGCCGGTTTTTTCGCCAAATCCGAACTTACGCAAATATTCCCACTGACGATCGCGACCCAATAGCCGCGCCACATGTACCGCCCCGGTATTTAACGATTTTTCCAGAACCTGGGTCATAGTTTGCGTTTTATATGATTTGCCGTCAAAATTTTTAATTGTATAACCTTTTATCTTGATTTCCCCTGGATCGTAATAAGTTGAATCAGCGCGAACCAATCCATCTTCTAGACCGCCGGCCATGGTAATTGGCTTCATAACCGATCCCAACTCATACATTGATTCTACCGTTGGATTTAAAAAAACAGAAAGGTCCTTTTCTTTGGAAAAAGCGCCGGGATCAAATTGGGGGGCAGCGGAAAGCGCCAGTATTCTTCCGGTTTCAGGATCAAGCACAATCGCGAATCCTTCGTTCGCGCCCCATTTTTCTTTGGAGGCCTTTAACACTGATTCAACTTTTTGCTGAATGTTATAGTCAATCGTCAAAAAAAGTTTTGCGCCTTCTTTCGGAGGACGGATAATCCTGCGCCCGAGCGCAACCCAAAAACCTGCCGCATCTTTCACCCCTTCCAAAATGCCTTTATTTCCTGCCAAGTCCTGTTCATAATATCGCTCCAGCCCGTATCGGCCTTCGGCTTCCGCCTGAATTTTACTCACAAAGCCCAAAAGATGCGCGGCCAGCGTTCCGTGAGGATAAGTGCGCACTTTTTCCTCCTCTACATATATTCCGGGGAAGCGGCGCGCCGTGATACGTTCGGCCGACTCACGACTAATATCTTTGGCAATCACCTCATAGTAATCGCCTTTTTTTTCGAGTTTAGCCAGAATTTCTTTCTCCGGAACAGATAACTCCGCACTAAGATTTACGGCAAGTTCACTGGGATTTTCAATATCTCCCGGAGAAGCGACGACTAGGCGAGAGGATCGGCTTAATGCCAAGGGTATTGCATTACCGGACTTGTCACGCGCAAAAATCGGTCCGCGTTCGGCCAAAAGTTCCACAACCTGCCTGTGCTGACGGGAAGCGGCTTTAATAAATTCTTTATGGTCAATAATTTGCAGTTGAAAAAGCCGGCCCAGAAGCGCTAACCCGGCTCCGAAAAAAAAGAGGAGGATCCAATTCATCCGCCTCTTTAAATTTGCGTCAAAATGTGGAGTACGCGGCATAAATATTATGGTATCTGTCCGGAAAATTGAGAGGCGACAAAACTTGATGGAACTATAAAATTCATGGCTGATACTTTCTCCATTGATTCTAATACAATTTTATGTTCGGATGCAAACGAGGAAAGCAGTGATTGAACTTCCAGTTCATTTTCTTCAAGTCCGAGTTTCGCCGCACTAAGATCCACGGAATTTTTTCTTATTTGAAACCCAAGATCAAATGTAGCGTAAAGCGCTACGGCATAAATTAACATGGAAATAATAATAAGTCCGACAAGAATTGATGAAAATATGCCCGTTCGTATTATTTCGTATATGGGCTTATGACGGAAAAAGCGTTCCTGGATAAAAGGAAAGGTTAAAATTTTTTGTTGTGCTAAAATTAAATAGGTCATAGCTTTTTCTCCACTACTCTTAACTTGGCTGACCGCGCGCGGGGGTTTTCCCTAATTTCTTCTAAAGACGCCTGAATTGGCTTTGGGGTTAAGATCCCAAGCGTACCTGTCTTTGATTCTTGTCTGAAAAATTCTTTAACGATCCTGTCTTCCAGCGAATGAAAAGAAATAATTGCGATCTTGCCTCCTGTTTTTATAATATCGCGCGCTATCGGCAGAACTTTCTCTAAATTTTCAAGTTCATGGTTTACTGCTATACGGAGCGCTTGGAAAGTTCTGGTTGCAAAATGAATCCGTCCATGGCGGTACTTGGGATGGACGCTTCGCGAAATAACCGTGACAAGTTCAGTTGTCGACTGAATCCTGGCCAGATGGCGGGCTCGTTCAATTCCCTCCGCAATTCGATTGGCAAAGCGTTCTTCTCCGTAGCGGCGAAGGATATCCTCAATTGCCGCGCCGTCCCAGGTATTAACGATTTTTTCCGCAGTAAGCTCATTTGATTTTGCATCATACCTCATGTCCAGGGGCTCAAATTTCAGGAACGAAAACCCCCGGCCAGATTCTTCAAGCTGATGCGAACTAAAACCAAGATCAAAAAGGATTCCACCAGGCGCATCCAAATTATGTTTTCGTATAATATCTCTAAGATCTGCATAATTTCCGCACTCAAGTTTTATGTTAGTAATTCCTAATTCTTTATTCCTTATTCCTAATTCCTTTATAAGTTCGCAGTCCCAATCAATCCCAAACACCAATCCTTTTTCTCCCATCCTCTCGGCAATCGCCCTTGCATGTCCCCCACCGTTTATGGTGGCATCAATGTAAATTTCACCAGGTTGAGGATTAAATATTTTTAAAACCTCGTTCAGTAAAACCGGCTTATGCATATCTTTACGAAATACGAATTTTTGCGAATGTACGAATTAGTATATTCGTACTAATTCGTAATTCGTAATTCGTAAAGTTAATACAGTCCCAATTCGCCCAATTTCTCCGCTATCATATCCGCCTTCTTCTCAACTTCTTTTTTATAATTTTCCCAGCGTTCGGTATCCCAAATCTCAAGCCGATTTTGCACTCCCACTATGGTTACTTTCTGCGCAAGCCCGGCATATTCTTTCAAATAATCCGGAACAAGTATCCGTCCTAGCTGGTCAAGCTCAACTTCTACGGCCCCGGAAAATTGCAGACGCAGGAAACTTCGCGCATCCGCTTGTCCGGTTGAGAGTTGTTCAAGTCTCTCGCTGACTTTTGCCCACTGCGTAGCGGGATAAAGCACCAGACAGTTATTCAAACCCCGCGTTAAAATCGCTTTCTCTCCTATTTCCTTGCGCAATTTAGCCGGCACCGCTAGGCGTTTCTTTGCGTCAATATTATGAAGATATTCACCAATGAGCATTTTGACTCGTTATAGCGGTTCGACAACATGATTTTGAAACACTGATCCTCGCTTATGCGGATTTCGTATATTGTAATTTCAGACACGCCTCGTCCCGTCCAGCGCGGGACTCGCTAAGGGTCGGACGCGAAATTTCGCTTTACCGCGTCTAACGCGGCTTCGCGAAAACCGAGCTTTCGCGTCCTCCCATTGTCTGAAATTACAATATATGAAACCGCAGTCACTCACTTGGGGGTTTTTGTTTCAAAATTATATTGCTTAAACCGCCTGTATACTCGCTTACAATCCTTTCTTATTGTAGAGCTGCGCTCTTTAAATTATTTACGACAGTCAATGCTCGCTTGGGGATAATTACGAATTTACGAATATTTTTACTTCTCTCCCACTCAATAAGTTAGTCAATACTTTCACTTAATTCGCTTATGCGTATTTGAAGCAATGGGAGGCGAAGTAGCTTGGTTTCGCACGAAGTGTGAATACTTCGCCGACCCTGCAGGCTGCCGCTGGAGCAGCCGAAGCCTTGCTGAAAATATGTATAGGCGAATTAAGTTATCCCCAAAAATGCTAACTTATCCACACTCTTATCCACTTTTCCCCACTTCACTTATATATTATCCCACTTTGATACATTAGGCAATAGTGTCAACACACTTTACTAAAAATAAAAACGGCTTAGGTAAGCCGTTGATCTAATAATTCATTCACAGGTTTTCCACTAGCTAAGATTTTCTTTGCGGAATTCATAACATACGCCGCGTTGCTTCAGATGATCTAGCATGAAAGTAAAATTTTCTACGGAACGTCCGATATACTCGGGCGGATTTATGCCTCGGCACTTAAATTTACCGTCAAGAATGAGGCGCACTGCGCCGGTCGCGGTATATCCGGTGGTGCGAGCCATAGAAGTGATTTGGGTCGGAGCATCATAACGGTCATAAAGATTGCAGGTAGTTTTTTGAGCAATGCCGTTAGCCGTACCTTCAATAACCAGGCGGACAATGGTTAATTCCTCTTCCTGTTCTCCGAGCCGCCATTCGTTCATAAAAACTTTGGTACTGAAATCAAGAGGACGAATGGTTTTCCCCTCAAACTCTATAGGCGCGGAGGATAAGAAGCCGCTTGCCTGCAATGCTTGAAATAAACCAGCATGACCGGGGTAGCGAAGGGTCTGTTCCCGCATATTAGGAATGTGACACATAGTACGAAGAAGCGTGCGCAGGCCATCAGTATCAAATGCCTCCAGCTCTCCAATAGTATCAAAGTATACGAGCCGTCTGCCTGAAAGCGCCGGGACCGTAACCACTTGACCATTTTCCACAAAACGCGCGGGGCGGGTGTATTCCTCAATAATGTCGGCTGGCGAAAATGGCGCCTTGTATTCCCAGGGCCATTTACGAACAACCGGCAACCCGCCTACCAAGGCCTCAAAGCGTGTAATCTGCATATGCCTATCGTAATATCCGAGAATAATATTGGTCATGCCCGGACACACACCACAATCAACTATGGCGACAACATAATGTTTTTGGGCAAGCTCATCTAATGTCAATGGATCTTCGGCGGAAAAAGTTATATCTACAACATTTTTGCCGGCCTCAATAATATTCTTAAGCGTGGTAAACCCCATTCGGCTTAACACGGCCGAAACCACAATATCGGCACTCTTTATAACTTGGCGCAGTGTTTCAATATTTGATATATCCGCGCGCACAGTTGACACACCATTTTGGGCAAGGGGTTCAAGCCGGGTTTCGTTTATGTCCACCGCAGTCACCAAATATTCTTTGCTAAGATCAAGCGCAATGGCCTTGCCCACCATTCCAGCGCCCAGTACCACAACGCGTTGTTTTTTCAAAGTACTCTCCGGTAAGGATTAAAACTATACCATGTATATAATAATTATGCTTGAATTGCAATATCAATAAAAAGGCGTCATTGGCGCTACCTTAAGAAAACTTTTGCTTTAATCACTTAATTTTGGACAAAATAATCTGTGGTCGAAGCCTTGCTGCAAAAACAAAACGCGAAGGACTAACGGCTAAAAATCAAAATTCAGAGCCCCTCCGGTCTGATACTCCGTTACCCGCGTCTCAAAAAAATTCTTTTCTTTAGAAAGGTCAATGGCCTCTGACATCCACG
>Ga0209542_10002278_pt1 | contig 43239 bp, 49 predicted proteins | sample RifCSPhighO2_01_FD_184028 | JGI IMG/M metagenome (GOLD analysis project Ga0209542, IMG submission 184028) | Soil microbial communities from Rifle, Colorado - Rifle CSP2_plank highO2_0.1 (SPAdes) (version 2) | ecosystem: Environmental > Terrestrial > Deep subsurface > Rock core/Sediment ... | reverse complement strand
AGAATATGTATTGGGTCCCACGCACGAGGAGGTGGTAACTCCTTTGGCGAAAAGAGTTATTTTTTCTTATCGCGATCTGCCATTTTATGTGTTTCAAATACAGGATAAATTAAGAGATGAATTAAGGCCAAAATCAGGACTTTTGAGAGTAAGGGAATTTATGATGAAAGATTTATATTCTTTTCATGCAAATCAGACAGATCTAGATAACTATTATGAAGTAGTTGCAAAAGCGTATGGGAAAATTTTTAAAAAATGTGGAATAGGTTCTGTTACTTACAGAACATTGGCATCAGGAGGAAGTTTTTCTAAATATTCTGATGAGTTCCAAACCATTACTGGTGCCGGCGAAGATTTAATTTATATTTGTAAAAAGTGTGGGATTGGAATAAATAAAGAAATAAAAAACGAAAATCTAAAGTGTCCAAAATGTAATAATTCGGAATTTGAAGAAAAAAAGGCAGTTGAGGTTGGCAATATATTTAAAATGGGCACGAGGTTTTCTTTGCCATTTGATTTAAAATTTACCGATCGTGACGGCCATGATAAACTGGTGTTAATGGGTTGTTATGGAATTGGATTGGGTAGGCTAATGGGTGCTATTGTAGAATCAAGCTATGACCAAAAAGGAATTATTTGGCCAAAAAGTGTAGCACCATTTTTAGTACATTTACTACAATTTGATAATACTCCAAAAGTAAAAAAGGCGGCACAAAAGTTATACAAAGATTGCCAAAAAGAAGATATTACTATACTATATGACGATAGGGAAAATAAAACCGCAGGAGATAAATTCAACGATGCTGATTTGATAGGTATTCCTTATAGGATTGTAATCAGTGAAAAAACTCTAAAAGAAAATTCAGTTGAAATAAAAGAAAGGTCAAAAGAAAAAGCAAAGTTGGTAAAAATAACACAATTACAGAAATTTTTTAAAAATGTTAAAAAAAATTAAAAAACTCTTTTCATTTTTAACCCTTGATATGGCAATTGACCTTGGTACGGCCAATTCTTTAGTTTATGTGAAGGATAGGGGAATAATTATCAACGAACCCTCAGTGGTGGCGGTTAATAATAAAACCGGCCAGATTTTATCTATTGGTGAAGAAGCAAAAAAAATGGTGGGAAGAACCCCTTCATATATTACTGCTACAAGGCCGTTAATTAACGGGGTAATTTCCGATTTTGAAGTTACCGAGCAGATGCTCAAATATTTTATTGAAAAAACAATATCTACTTCTAAGAGTTTTTTTAAGTTTGCCTATATGCCAAGGATTATTATTGGTATTCCTTGCGGAGTTACTGAAGTTGAAAGAAAGGCAGTAAGAGATGCTGCAAAAAATGCCGGAGCTCGCACCGTATTTTTAATTGAAGAACCTCTTGCTTCTGCAATTGGTGCTAATCTTCCTATTCAAGAAGCGGGAGGGAACTTTATTGTTGATATTGGCGGAGGAACCACAGAAGTGGCGGTAATTTCTTTGGGTGGCATTGTGGCATCTAAGAGCTTAAGGATTGCAGGAGACAAGCTTAATGATGATATTATTCAATTTGCCCAAAAAGAATATAAGCTTTTAATTGGTGAAAGAACTGCGGAATTTATTAAAATAAATATTGGTTCGGCGCTTCCGCTGAAAGAAAAAAAAGAAGTTCCTATGCGCGGTAGGAATTTAGTTACAGGGTTGCCTGAAGAAGTAGTGGTATTTAACGATGACATACAACGAGCGCTAGAAAGATCGGTAAAGCAAATTGTATCGGCTATTAAAACCACTATTGAAGAAACCCCTCCAGAACTTTTATCAGATGTAATGACAAACGGAATTTATTTAGCGGGTGGAGGATCTTTATTAAAAGGGCTTGATGTGTTAATTTCTCATGAAACAAAAATGCCTTGCAAAATTATTGATGATCCTTTAACTTCAGTGGTCCGTGGCTGTGGAATGGCTTTAGAAAATATAGATACTTTGGCTGACTTGGTGCAGAAGGATGAGGAATGGGGAGCGCCGATTTAGAAAATAGAAGTTAGAAAATAGAAAGTAGAATCGTAACACTTCGTATTCTAGATTCCATTTTCTATTTTTTAGATTCTCACTTTATGATTTCAAAAGAAGAGGTGCTTGGTATTGCTAAATTAGCGAGGTTAGAATTATCCGAAAAAGAAGTTGAAAAAATGCAAAAAGATTTGTCTTCAATTTTAGATTACTTTAACTTATTAAAAAAAGCTCCCAAATTTACCAAGGGTAAACAAGAAGATAAAACACAAATAGAAACCACAACTCGTGAAGATAAAATAATAGAAAAACCAGCAAGTTTGGCAAATAATTTAGTGCAATCTGCGCCCGATACACAAGAAAGGTACATAAAAGTCAAAAATATTTTTTGACTTTAAATTATCAATTTCTAATTATCAATTATCAAACGATACGATTATTGAAAATTGATTATTGAAAATTGGAAATTAAGAAAATGGATATTTTGGATCTTACAATTACACAACTTCACGATGGCTTTGTAAAAAAACAATTTACTTCTGTTGAAGTTACAAAAGCTTATTTAGATAATATTAAAAAAACCGATAGTGAAATTGGTGCTTATTTGAGCGTGACTGAAGACCTAGCATTAGCACAAGCAAAAAAAGCTGACAAAATTATAGCCTCTAAAAAAGATTTTCCTTCGTTAACCGGCGTGCCTTGTTCAATAAAAGACGCCATTTTGGTTGAGGGTGAAAAATGTACCGCTGGTTCAAAAATGTTAGAAAATTACATTGCTCCCTATGATGCAACAGTAATTAAAAATCTAAAAAATAATGGAGCCGTAATTTTAGGTAAAACAAATATGGATCCTTTTGGATTCGGCAGTTCTACCGAAAATTCTGCTTTCAAAGTTACTAAAAACCCGCATGATAAAACTCGAGTAGCAGGTGGAAGCTCGGGAGGTTCTGCGGCTTCAATAGCTGCAAATGAAGCATGCTATGCGCTTGGTGAAGATACTGGTGGGTCAATACGCCAACCATCTTCTTTTTGTGGCGTAGTGGGGCTTAAACCTACTTATGGCGCAGTATCTCGGCATGGAGTATTTGCATACGGATCATCGCTAGACCAAATTGGTCCAATGGCTAAGACTGTTGAAGATGCCAAAATAATTTTTAAAGTAATTTTTGGAAAAGATCCTCTTGATGCAACTTCGGTTGATTATAAATTTAGTAACCAAGAGTCATCTATGAAAGGAATGCGAATTGGCGTGCCTAAAGAATATTTTGCAAAAGGATTAGACCCAGAGGTGGAAAAAATAATAAAAAATGCAATCAATAGGGCCAAAGAAAATGGGGCCAAAATTGTTGATATTAGTTTGCCTAATTTGAAATTTGCACTTGCTTGTTATTATGTTATTGCGCCTTCTGAAGCGTCGGCAAACCTAGCGCGATTTGATGGAATAAAATATGGATTAAGCGAACAGGCTGGAAAAGATTTGCTGGATGTGTATGTGAAAAGTCGCGGAAAAGGTTTTGGCGCAGAAGAAAAAAGAAGAATTATGATTGGTACCTACGCGCTTTCTAGTGGGTACTATGACGCGTATTACAAAAAAGCGGAGGAGGTAAGACAATTAATTAAGCAAGATTTTCAGAATGTGTTTGAAAAGGTAGATGTTATTTTTTGTCCGGTTTCTCCCGTACCTGCATTTAAAATAGGAGAGAAAGCAGATGATCCTCTTTTAATGTATTTAGCAGATATTTATACTATCTCTTTAAATTTAGCTGGCTTACCAGGATTGTCTTTGCCTGCGGGTAAAATAGATAAGCTTCCCGTTGGTTTGCAAATAATTGGAAACTATTTTGAAGAAAATAAGATTTTATCGGTTGCTGGATTAATGGAGAAAATGCTATTATAACACCAATATGCGAATCTTATGCTAATAATACAAATTAGGAGTGACGAATTTGCATTATTGGCGCGGTATTAGCATATTGGCATTATATTCATGATTACTTGGAACCAAATTTATGATGTATTAGGAATAAGAGATTTTATTTATTTTATCTCTTCTCCTGTTATTCAAGAAACGCTTTTGCCGGTAAAGTTGGTGTTTATTTTATTTGCATTATTTTTTCTTTGCGCCGTAATATACTTTTATATGAATAGTACTTATCTTCAATACCAGTTTTTACAGGATTTTTCAGAATTTTTTTCTTGGCAGCCATATGGTCTTCGTGGAGTTAATAAACGATGGAAGAGTATTATGAAAAAAACTGAGTCTCAAGATGAAAATGGGTATAAACTAGCCATTATAGAAGCAGATGATTTTTTGTATCAGGTTTTGGAAGAAAGGGGGGGCACTGGAGAAACTTTTGAAGAATTAGTTGATAATGCTGGTAAAAGAATGTTGCCAAACTCTAAAGAAGTATTAGAAGCCCATCAAGTAAGAAATTCTATAGTGTATAATCAAGATTACCAGTTTAATTTAGAAGAAGCCAAAAGAATATTAACTCATTACGAAAATGCTATTAAGAGTATAGCAGCAGGTTAGCTAATGGGTTTAGTTTTTTTTGTGACAGAATTACTACGATCGTAGTAATTCTGTCACAAAGTATCGAAGCTATAAAATGAAAAAAACAGCTTCTTTGAAGAGGGCTGTTTTTTCATTTTAATTTTTGATACTATTACCTTAGTTTACTGTGAATTACATAAATCCTATTCCCACAGACCACATTATTAAGCTTAATGCCACTAAGCTTATTAGAATAATCCAAACGACTTTTAGAAGTTTTTTAGTTTTCATTTTTTAAAACTTTAAAATATTTTTTCTTTTTCATCGACTCATTCATTTTATATTATAATTTTTAAAGCGCAATGTCGAGTTTTCAAAAAAAAATACAATCTCATTTGCCTCAGAATTTTGCGGCAAAATTAATAGTAGTTTTACTGTTAGTTTTTTGTGTGGTATTAATTTTTGTTAATCTAAGAATTTATAATAAAAGAAGACACCTTAATTCACAAATAGAAAGTTTAAAAAATAAAATAGAAGAAACAAGAACCACCAATAATAATTTAAAACAAGAAATATTAAAAGCAGATGATGATAAGTATATAGAAAAAATAGCTAGAGAAGAATTAGATTTGCAAAAACCTGGAGAAAAGGTATTTTCGTTTATAGATAAATCACCTCAAGACGCAAAAGAAACAGAGTCTTCAAAAAATATTTTTCAAGTTTGGCTTGATAATATTTTTAATTTTATGAAGAATAGTTTCTAAGAGGTTGCGGTCACCCCTACACCAAAAATATGCGGGCATAGTATAGTGGTAGTATATAACCTTCCCAAGGTTAAGGTGTGAGTTCGATTCTCATTGCCCGCTTAAGGGTTCGTCAAGTGATAAACACTTGACGCCCAGTGTTGAATCACTGGGCGATTCCCGTACTTCGCTTATCGAATATGCCACCTTAGCTCAGTTGGCAGAGCACAGCTTTCGTAAAGCTGGGGTCCCGAGTTCGAATCTCGGAGGTGGCTCTAGTTAAGAGCGGCGATATCACTTGGCAGACGCAATGCCGAGCCACACAAACTTCTTTCAACTGTCGGGGGGCCATGTTGACATGCATGACCCCCTTTTTCTTTTTCCAAAAAATATGGTAAATTTAAAAAGTATTACTTTGAATTATAATATGTTACAAATAACTGAATTAGAAACACAAGTCCATTATTTAATGGACTGTCTTTGATTTAGATAGCAAAGAAAAAGAAATAAAAAAACTAGAATTAGAAACACAGTCCCCTGATTTTTGGAAAGATAATAAAAACGCATCAAAAATAAGCCAAAAGATTTTTGAATTGAAAGAAGAAACAGAAAAAATCGCGTTTTTAAAAAAAGAGCTAGATGATTTAAAAGAATTATATCAATTACACAAAGGGGATGAAAGTAAAGAATTAGAAGATAAGTACCATCAATTAAAAGAAAAAATTGGAAAAGAAGAATTTAGAGTTTTTTTATCAGGGAAATACGATAAAAATAATGCTATTTTAGAAATATTTTCAGGAGCGGGAGGCCAAGACAGCCAGGATTGGGCGACAATGCTTTTAAGAATGTATGAAAAGTATTTTGTAAAAAAGGGTTTTAAAACCCAAATTTTACATCAGTCGTTTGGTGATGCGGGAGGCCCCGATGGAAGAATTGGTACAAAATCTGTAACACTGGAAGTAAAAGGAAAATATGCTTATGGTTTTTTAAAAAAAGAAACAGGGGTGCATAGGCTTGTAAGAATTTCTCCTTTTTCATCCCAGAAATTGCGCCATACCTCTTTTGCATTAGTTGATGTGCTGCCAGAAATAGAAATAAATTCACAAGGTGGAGAATCTGAAATAGAAATAAAACCTGATGATTTAAAAATTAATACTTTTAAATCTTCTGGTCCGGGTGGGCAGTATGTAAACAAAACTGAATCAGCAATAAGAATTACCCATATTCCTACAGGGATTGTTGTTTCTTGCCAAACAGAGCGAATGCAAGGAAAAAATAAAGAGCACGCAATGAAAATTCTTTATGCAAAACTCCAGAAATTAAAAGAGCAAGAACGCCAAAAAGAATTAAAAGAAATAAAAGGAGACCAAATTTCGGCATCCTGGGGAAATCAAATAAGATCGTATGTGTTGCATCCTTATAAATTAGTAAAAGACTTGCGTACGCAATACGAAACTTCTGATACAGAAGGAATATTAGATGGCGATTTAGAAGAATTTATAAAAGCAGAAATAAAAATACATGATTAAATTTCAAAATGTTACAAAAATATATCAAGAAAATATTATTGTCTTACAGGATGTTTCTTTTGAAATTAAAGAAGGGGAGTTTGTTTCTATTGTAGGCAAATCCGGAGCAGGAAAAACCACTTTAATTAGAATGATATTAGGATTAGAATTTCCAACCTACGGAGAAGTTTTTTTTGATGGAGAAAGTGTGAGCAAAGCAAATAGCAAAATTCTTCAAAAAATAAGAAGAAAAATTGGAAGCGTGTACCAAGACTACAGGCTTTTACCCGCAAAAACCGTCTATGAAAATGTAGCATATATTATGGAAGTGGAGGGAAAAGAAAATGAGGAAATTGAAGTTGAGGTGCCAAGAGTGTTAGAAATTATTGGGCTTGGCGATAAAATGAATAATTTTCCTCGAGAACTTTCTGGAGGAGAACAGCAAAGATTGTCTATTGCAAGGGCTCTTGTAAACCACCCAGCTGTTATTATTGCCGACGAACCTACAGGAAACCTTGATCCGTATAATACCTATGAAGTTATTTCACTTTTAGAAAAAATTAATAAGTCCGGCAAGACAGTAGTGTTATCAACCCACAACAGGGAGATTGTAAATAAATTAGGAAAAAGAGTAATCACCATAGAAAATGGTATTATTATCAGAGACGAGGAGAAGGGGAGATTTATAATCTAAAACGAGAAAATAGAAGTTAGAAAATAGAAAGTAGAATTTCGGTTGATCGTATTCTAGATTCTATTTTCTAGATTCTAAATTCTAAATTTATGTTTACCAATCTAAAAAGAGTTTTTAATTTCGCCCTAGTTGATTTTTTTCGCAACAAGGGAATATCTATTGCTGCAATTTTTGTATTGACCACCACTATTTTATTAATTACAGGACTTTTTTTTATGCATGGGGTGAGTAATTTTTTAATTTCAACTATTCAAAATAAAATTGATATCACGGCATATTTTAAAGCCGATGTACCAGAACAAGACATATTAAATGCAAAAGATGAAATTTTAAAAATATCTTCAGAAGTAAAAAATGTGGAATATATATCGAAAGAAGATGCTTTGTATGATTTTACCCAAAAGCATGGGGACGACCCCACTATTTCAGGCGCGCTCCAAGAGGTGGGTGGTAATCCTTTTTTGCCTTCTTTAAATATTATTATGGCTAGCGGGGCATCTGGATATGAAAAAGTGGCTACTATTTTACAAGGAGATCAATTTATTGATTTAATTGAAAAGGTTGATTTTTCTCAAAAAAAGGTTACCATTGAAAAGATTTTCTCTATCAGTGCAACTATTAATAAATTTGGCTTAATTCTTGCAGTAATCTTATTTTTAGTTGCTATAGTGGTTGTTTTTAATACCATAAAACTGGCAATTAATGGTTCAAGAGAGGAAATTACCACTATGAGAATAGTAGGAGCTTCAAGTTGGTTTATTAAATCACCATTTATCATTCAAGGGGCTATGTTTGGATTTGTGTCTTTTATTATTTGTTTTTTTGTCACTTTCATTTTAGCCTTTTTGGTATCTTCAAGCGTTGAAATAATTATGCCGGGATTTAACTTGTTTAAATATTTTACTTCTAATATTTTTATTATTATTTTAATTCAACTGGGATTTGGGGTTGCCATGGGGGTTGTTTCAAGTTTTATAGTGGTAAATAAGTATTTAAAGGTTTAGATATATTTTATTGTGGGTTTGTCTAACTTGCCCTCACACCAAATTACTCCGAGGTCGTCTAATGGTAGGACCCATCCCTCTGGAGGATGGTATCTTGGTTCGAATCCAAGCCTCGGAACATTTTGGTGTGGGGGTAAAGTGTGACACATCCCTCTGGAGGATGTTATCTCATTCGGGTCTGAGAGACCCTCGGGATCTCGAATGACTTGGTTCGAGTCCGGTTCCCGCGGCGGTCTTATGCTAAGTCAGGTGACTGACTTCCAGAATTGTATTGGTATAGATACTTTTTGGATTACTTAAATTAAGATATAAAAATATGCGTATAAATTTCCACGAAATTTTTAATGTGAACACCGATGGTAGTATTGAATCAAAAGGAAGAACGGTAAAAATTGGTGGTGTTCAATTTGGCCCAGGAGCTAGATTCAAAAATGTTTCCTTCGGCGGTATAGATTTATCCAAGTATATTGGTAGGGATTTGGAGGTACGAGAAGAAAATGATGTTTATATCATAATAGGAATATACTGACATGGAAGAACCTTTAATTAAAATTCCCGAAAAAAATACTCCCGTAACTGGAATGCCAGAGGAGGTAAAGAATCGATTTGATAAAATAGATACCATATTAATTACAGTTGTTGTCGCTATTATAATAGCGCTGATATCGATTGTGGTAGCAGTTTTTGGAATATTCCTTGATCAAATGCGCTATAATAATGCGGCGTATAAGGAGTATTCCGAAAAAATCGGGACAGTTGAAAATACACAGAAAATTAATCAGCAACTTCTTGAGCAAAACCAAAAAAATCAAGCAATAATTATTGAGCAGCAGGAAAGTATTCTAAAATTAATAAAATGATTCCTAAAAAATTTGATGTTGCTATTCAGAAAGTAAAAGAACTAGAGTGGCATAATGAATATAGTGCCGCTTTTATATTCGGCTCCGTTGCTCGAGAAGATATAAGCGAAGATAGTGATTTGGATATAAAAGTTATCACTGCACTCGATAACGAGTGTAAAAATATCAATCATCCTTTCATTAATGGCATTAAATTGGATATAACTTTTCTTTCTCAGGGACAATTAGAAAAAGAAGTTAACAAAGAACAAATCGATGGGAGAATCCCAATGATTGTTGAATCGATAATTATTTTTGATAAAAAGAAAAAATTGAAGGAATTAAAAAATCGTTATGCTGAAGCAGTATGTCCCACATATTCTTCTAAAGATTATCAAAATCAACAATTTTTTATCTATCATATTGATGAAAAGGTACAAAGAAATTTAGAGAAAGATCCTGATTCTGCATTGCTTTCGATGACATTAGGCATTGGTGAATTAATAAAAATCTATTATCGTATTCAAGGTAAGTGGAAGGTTAGCAGTAAAAGAATGCTAAAGGATTTAGAATCTTGGGATAAAGAATTTGCTAATTTACTCAGGGAATTTTTACAAGAGAACAATATTCATAAAAAATTTAAAGTTTGGACTACTACTGTCGATCATATTGTAAAACCTATGGGTGGCAGACTGCCAATTAGAAAGAATCTCTGTGAATGCGTAAATTGTAGAAACCATCTGACTAATTTGTTGAAATAAACCCGACTAGGTCCCATCAGTTTGGGGTCTGATGAATATCCTGAGCTTTAAGAAGCAAAAAGGTAGCATGAAGAATCCCGTCAACAGCCTCCGTTAGCTTGTAATTATTAGCCTTGCCAAAGCGAGGTTTTTTGTTTGCGTGCGGGTGTAATAGTGGGCATTTTTATATAATGAAAAGTTATCCACAGATGTCTTATTGACATATAGGGTATGGGGGTATAACCTATAAGTAGAATTATTATTAATATCATAAATATATGTTAGATCAAAAACTTAAACATCGGGCGGTTCATCGAGCTAAGATTATCAGAGGTCAATTAGATGGTTTAGTGAAGGCTATTGAGGAAGAGGTGTATTGTCCTGTATTGTTGGAACAATCACTTTCTATCCAAAGGTCGCTCAAGAGCCTGGACAGTTTTCTTCTAGAGAATCATCTTAGGTCTCATGTAGGACATCAGATGGCAAAAAAGAGCGAGCAGGAAAAAGCAGTGAAAGAATTAATCAAAGTATATACCTTGTCCCATAAATAAACATTCGATAGGGTATATATTTACATATCATGTCAGAAAATACATATAAGAAACTGCAAAAAGCCGGATTAAAATTTCATGATCTTAGAGCCAAGCTCATTGTCAGAGTCTGGAATTTAGCAAAAAGGCTAGACCCCAAAACAATGAAAGAGGAAAAAAAGAAGAAAAAGCAAAGTAATGCATAATATTATTAAACATTTATTTTTATGATCAACACTAATCATTTATTAAAAGTCACTTCGGCTTGGACAAGCATTGTGTATGTTGTTTGTTATGTAGGGGTAGCGATGTATCCGCCAATAAGGATGATGACTATGCGCTACGCCATTCACGCTGATGTTAATTTTGTTTCAGGATATTTTGGACTAGGTTATTTTATTTCAGGCCTCATTATATGGAATGTAATTGCATTATTGTCAGTCTGGCTTTTTGCTTGGTTATTTAATACGATTAAGCAATAGAAAGTAATTTAATAATTATAAAAACATGAAACTATCAAAATTAATGCATATCGGAAGCGTCGTCGTAGGTTTTATCGGAGTTATTGTGTTTATCATTGCAGTTTTTGGCGGGTCTGGATCTGTATTCGGAATTACCAAGGTTGATACCTTGCTCTGCGCCGGAGTTCTCATTCTTATCGCAATTTGGACTCAAATTGCAACGATTCATCACATGATGCTTGAGAAAACAGGAGAGATTGTTTAAGTGGTATAATTATTAATCAAATAAAAATATGGAAAACCATACTCAAAATTCATCACCTTTTAGCATTCGATGGATTCTGATCGGCCTCTTGGTCGTTGCGGGAGTTTGGCTAGTTGCCGATCATGGCCAGCACTTAGTGCCATTCTTGCCGTTTGCATTCTTGCTTGGATGCCTTGTCATGCATCTTTTCATGCACGGCAGCCATGGCGGACATAACCAAAAAGATAATACTGACAAGCATAATCACCACTAAACTTCTATGGATATACAATATGCCTGGTTAATTTGGAGCTTATTATTGGTCGGCATCTGGCTGGTGGTTTATATTTTCCTCAACGATAAAGAAAAAAGGAAAGAAATGTTAATAGTAAGCTTGTTGACATCCTTAACCGGGTTGACCGAACCGCTTTTTGTGCCAGTCTATTGGAATCCGCCATCTCTTTTTAACCTTGCCTCCCTTACGGGTTTTGATATTGAAAGCTTGATTTTCTCTTTTGCTGCCGGAGGCATAGTAGTAATAATATACGAACTCATTTTTCGCACTGCCCACGAAAAAATGGAAGTATCGTCTCATCATGCAACGCCGCATCGCTATCATCTTTGGGCGATACTTTCCATGCCGATTATCTTTTTTATTCTTTTATTTTTCACCAAACTAAATCCTATTTATATTTCTGTCATTTCCCTTATTGTCGGAGGTTTGGCCACATGGTATTGCCGGCCGGATTTAAAAAATAAAATGGTTACGAGCGCTTTCTTATTCCTTGGATTATATTTTTTCTACTTTCTAACGCTTATTATTATGTTCCCAGGATATGTGCAACAGGTTTGGAATCTGCAAGTCGTTTCAGGAATTCTTGTCGTAGGCATTCCCTTGGAGGAATTACTCTATGCTTTCAGTTTTGGATTTATGTGGTCAAGTATCTATGAACATTTCACCTGGCGTAAATTTAAAAATACATAAATAATATGAATCATAATAATCACAATTCTCAGCATCAAGACAGCACAAAGACAATCTATGTTTGTCCCATGCATCCTGAAATACAGCAGAATAATCCTGGCAGGTGTCCTGAATGCGGTATGAATCTTGTTCCTGCAAAACAGAAAAGAGATGTCAATCATGGACAGGGTAAACATGCCGGTCATAGCACAGCGATGTTTTTTAGAAAGTTTTGGGTAAGCCTCATCCTTACCATCCCCGTGGTGCTTTATGCCGATGCGATTGGAAATATTTTTAAGTGGTCTTTACCGGATTTTCCTGGCTCGCAGTATCTTCAATTATTACTTGGTTCAATAGTGTTTTTCTACGGCGGATGGGTTTTTATTGCCGGAGCATGGCGGGAAATGAAAGGAAGGCTGCCGGGTATGATGACACTCATTGGCATTGCCATTTCAGCTGCATATTTTTGGAGTGTGTATGCGGTATTTGCTGGTGAGGAAGCACTCTTCTGGGAACTTACCACACTTATTACCATTATGCTTTTGGGTCATTGGCTCGAAATGCGGGCGGTAAGCGGCGTACAAGGAGCGCTTAAGGAGTTGTCAAAACTATTGCCTGATACCACTGAAGTAATCCGTAACGGAAAAACAGAAATTATTTCTCTTGAAAAGCTCCAAGAAAACGATATGGTTCTTGTAAAACCGGGAGCTAAAGTTCCCGCTGACGGCAATATTATTGATGGCCAGTCTCATGTCAATGAATCTATGATCACCGGAGAATCAAAGCCGGTTTCCAAAAAAGAAGGTGATGCAGTTATTGCTGGAACAATAAACGGTGACGGTGCACTTAAAATCAAAGTCTCAAACATTGGCGAGAAAACATTTCTTGCCGGTGTGATGCGTTTGGTGGCCGAAGCGCAGGCATCAAAGTCCCGCCTTCAAATACTCTCGGATAAAGCTGCATTTTATTTAACCATTATTGCGGTTATAGGTGGCCTTATTACCCTGATTTCATGGCTTGCAGTCGGTGCGGATGTAGCGTTTGCGGTAGCTCGGCTTGTTGCCGTGCTCGTTGTTGCTTGCCCCCACGCCTTAGGGCTTGCCGTACCACTTGTGGCTTCGATTTCCACAACGAAGGCAGCGCAGAACGGCTTTTTGGTAAAACAGCGCCTTGCCCTGGAAGCTGCCCGGACGATTGATACGGTTCTATTTGATAAAACGGGAACATTAACCAAAGGTGAATTCGGCGTGGTAAACATCTGGAATGCAAATGGACAAAAACAGGATGAAACCCTGCAATTAGCCGCTTCGCTTGATGTACTTTCAGAGCATCCTATTGCAAAAGCCGTGGTTGCTAAGGCAAAGGAAAAAGGATTATCATTTAAGGATCCAAAGAAATTTGAAGCATTAAAAGGTAGAGGAGTGAAGGCATTAGTTGATGAAAAAGAAATTATGGTGGGTGGGCCAATCCTCCTTGAAAGCATGGGAATTAATATCCCCGCCGAAATCCTACCACACATTCAGGATGCCGGTAAAAAAGGACAAACGGTTATATTCACCTTGAAAGACAAAGCACTTTTAGGTGCCATTGCTCTTGCTGATATCATTCGTGAAGAATCACGGGAAGCTATTAAAGCGCTTAAAGAAATGAATGTTAAATCCGCAATGATTACCGGAGATTCAGATGATGTGGCAAAATGGGTAAGTCAGGAATTGGGTATTGATGAATATTTTGCCCGTGTTTTACCCGACCAAAAGTCTGAAAAAATAAAAGAACTGCAAAAAAGAGGACTCAAGGTTGCTATGGTTGGTGACGGTATCAATGACGCTCCAGCACTAACGCAGGCCGATCTTGGAATTGCTATCGGTGCAGGAACGAATGTTGCCATTGAATCAGCAGGAATTATCCTTGTCAGGAATGACCCAAGAGATATTGTAAAAATCATCAGACTTTCACAGATGACATATTCTAAAATGATCCAGAACCTATTTTGGGCAACGGGATATAATGTGATTGCGTTACCATTAGCGGCGGGAGCGCTTGCATTTAGGGGTATTATTCTTGAGCCAGCGGTCGCAGCTGTATTAATGTCAGCGAGTACGGTTATTGTTGCAATTAACGCCGTACTGTTACATAGAAGGAAATTATAATTCAATCGAGGAAAAAGTAAGTGATTAGAAAATTATTTATTTTTTCCGAGTGCAGAATTATATGGATAATAAAAATTATCCATATAATTCAATTAAAATCTATGAATAAAAAATATCTTTATCTTAGTCTTGGTATTGCAGTCATTATTATAATTGGAGTATTTTTTCTTTTTCAAAATAGACTGCTAAATATTTCAAGTAGTAATTATTCAAGTACTGATGTTGTTGGTCTTCCTGAAGCCAAACCAACCGAAACCATTGAATTGAAGAGTGGCGATTCTTACAACTTAACTGCAAGCTATGTCAAAAAAACTATTAGTGGGACAAAATATAGAATGCTTGCCTATAATGGTTCAATCCCAGGACCAATCATTAAAATTACTCAAGGATCAGAAGTAACTATTAATTTCAAAAACAATACTGATATGAAGACACTGCTCCATTCCCATGGTGTTCGCATGGATAATCCATTTGATGGCTCACAGACAACTCAGAAAGAAATGAAACCAGGAGAATTTTTTGCGTATAAGTTAAAATTCCCTGATGCCGGTATGTTCTGGTATCATCCCCATGTCCGCGAGGATTACGAACAGGAATTAGGCCTTTATGGAAATTATCTGGTTATTCCTGCTGACAAGAATTACTGGTCGCTAGTGAATCGTGAAGTTCCTTTATTCCTTGACGATATTCTCATTGAGAATGAAAAAATTATATTAAGCAAACAAGAAACCAATCATACTCTTATGGGTAGACTTGGTAATGTTATGCTTGTTAATGGTGAAACTAATTACGCACTATCTGCAAATAAAAATGAAACTATCCGTTTTTATATCACAAATTCCGCTAATGCAAGACCTTTCAACTTTACGATTGAGGGCGCAAAAATGAAACTCGTTGGAGCTGATGGCGGCGCTTATGAAAAAGACCAATGGAAAGAATCGGTAGTCTTAGGACCGTCTGAACGCGCTGTCGTTGAAGTATTGTTTGATAAAAGCGGCATATTCGCCATTCAAAATAAAACACCAAATAAAACTTATTCTCTCGGGTCAATAACGGTCAGTGCAGATCCGGTTGAAGTTTCATATGCTTCTAAATTTAATACATTGGGCACCCATGACCAGGTCGTTGAAAGCATTGATTCACTTCGGCAGTATTTTGATAGGGCTCCTGATAAGAAAATAAATCTTTCTTTGCAAATGGGAAGTAATATGACAAAAAGCATGGGAGGACACATGATGCCAAATGGCCAGATGATGAGTGGAATGGGCATGAGCGTGCCGGCAGGAGGCATTGAATGGGAAGATGATATGCAAATGATGAATCAAATATCGGATACCGATTCAATCAAATGGAAAATAGTAGATCAAGCCACCGGCAAAGAAAATATGGATATTGATTGGTCATTTGCAAAGGGGGAGCCGGTAAAAATTCAAATCTTCAATGATCCCAATTCCATGCATCCAATGCAACACCCGATGCACTTTCATGGCCAAAGGTTTTTGGTACTTGAGCACAATGGTGTAAAAGAAACGAATTTAGTTTGGAAGGATACTGTTTTTATTCCTTCGGGTCAAACAGTTGATATTTTGTTAGATACATCAAATCCGGGCACTTGGATGGCGCATTGCCATATTGCCGAGCATTTAGAATCTGGAATGATGATGAAATTTAATGTACAATAAACAAAAAAATAGTATTATGAAATCGTTATATCTTTAACTACTTTGAATTACGAAACTCTTTGGCGGTATTTTTTCCAAATTTTAGGACAGAAATTTGATAGAATTTTTATGCTTAGCTACGCATAAGCATAAAAATTATTGCGAATTTATGTTCAAAATGCACCTTCGGGATGACCTCTGGGTCAAGGGGGAGAAGACCCCAAAATTCTTTTTCAAAGAGAGTTTCGTAATTCAAAGTAACTATTAAATCCTATGAAAAAAGCGCCAATTCCTAAAAATGAATTAAAAAGAATTGCATCTTTGTATGCCTTAGATCTGCTTGATACTCCCGCAGAAGAAAGATTTGATAGACTTACAAAAACTGCAACAAAAATTTTCCATGTTCCTATTTCAACCCTAACTCTTATTGATGCAAATAGAGAATGGTTTAAATCTTGCCAAGGTCTTTCAAAAACAGAAGGAGATAGGGCTATTTCTTTTTGCGGACACGCTTTAGTAGAAAACGAAATTCTTGTTATACCAGACACAAAAAAAGATGAAAGATTTGCAGATAATCCGATGGTTACAGGAGAACCTTTTATAAGATTTTATGCTGGGGTGCCAATTATTAGTGCCGACAATCAACGCATAGGGGTTTTTTGTATTAAAGATATTAAACCAAGAGAATTCTCTAGGGAGGATGAGGAAGTATTAGAAGGTTTAGCTGCATGGGCCGAACTTGAAATAAATTTACGCAATTTAAGTTTATCTGTTATAGAACAACAAGATATTATAAATAAATATCGATGGAAACAAGATAAACTTTTCCTTTCAAAACACACTGCCAAAAATTCAAACAAAAAATAAAATAAAATTGTCTTATTAAAAAATTAAAGAGAGGGGATTTGTAAACTTACTGGCATATAGTTAATTTATGAATGATAAAGATTTCATATTATATGTAAGAAACTTTATTTTTGGAGCCGAAGACAGCTTAGTGTCTACGGTAGGTTTATTATCTGGCATAGTTTCTGCAGGAGTTTTACAAAAGGAAGTTATTATTTCAGGGGTGGTTTTAATTTCAGTTGAAGCGTTTTCAATGTCAGTAGGAAGCTTTTTATCTGAAAAAACAACGGAAGAATTTTATTCCGGTTTTAGAGAAAGGAAAAGCAAATCCATTCCGGCTGCCATTGTTATGTTTTTGTCATATTTAATCTGCGGGTTTATACCATTATTCCCATATTTTATTTTTAGCAGGGAACAAGCTTTCTGGTGGTCAATTTTAGCAAGCTTGTCGGCCCTTTTTCTAGTTGGTTTTACAAGTGCTAAAATTTTAAAAACAAATATTTTAAAAAATTCCTTCAGGATGATGATTATAGGTGGACTTGCCATTATTTTGGGCGTAGTTGTGGGGATAGTTATCAAGTAAATTAAATTTATAATTTAATTAATTATTTATTAAATTAGTCTAACCGAGACCCACCGTTTTAAGATTATAAAAATGTCGTAATTTGTTCTTGGAAATATCGGTTCGAGATTGGAGTGGTTAGCAAGGAACAATTTTGCGCCTTACTGCACCCTGAAAGTGGCCAGTAGTAGCACAATCAAGACGCGGGAGGCACAGAGTCTTGTGCCTCTCAAGCCTTAAATAACATGTCAGAAGAAATAAAAAAAGAACCAAGCATTGAAACTGAAACAGAGCCAAAAATTCTTGATACTTTTTTGTGGGTGGACGAAAAAGGCGTTAGGGGCAAGAAGGGTCTTAAATATAACGGTGTTGTAAAATATGCCCAAGAAAAAGATCGAGAGGGTGTCAAAGCCGTTGAAATGGATAAACAAAAGTATAGGATGGAAAGAGGGGAAAGAAAATATGATCCCAACAAAGATCCGGATATGGGAGAATTTGATAGAATTTTTAGCGAGTCGGATAAACTTGCTTCACTTGTTTTAAATATTGATGGCGAAGTCGTAGCACATATTGATTTTGGTAACGATTCAAAGCATGCTAATATTGTGGAGTTTGGCACTGTTACGACTATGGAAAAATATCAAGAAAATGGATTTATGTCGAAATTACTATTTTTCGCAGAGCGGGAAGCACAAAATGTTTTCGGAGCGGAGATGATCAGGATAAGCACTCAAGAGAAAAATAAAAAGGCAATCGAATATTATTGTAATGAGAAAAGAGGTTACACGGATTCTGGTGAGCGGATAGAAAGAGATGGCGAATGGATGGGAGAGAGGCCTTATCAAAGCGCAATTCTTGTAAAACATCTTAAAAACCAACAATTAGAAGTTTGCCAAAACCATTAAACAGTTTATAGTGGCGTCCAGTACTCTTGGCCAACTAATGTGCCGAGAGGTATCAAAAATATGGAAGATGAAAAAGAAAAAAGAATAGCTAATTTCCTTTATGAAATAGGAACGATGCGTAAGTTAATGCGAATGCATCGCCAGGTGCTTCTGACTGATGATATGTCGGACAGTATTACATCTCATTCCTACCGTGTGGCAATGATAAGTTGGTTTTTGGCAAAAGAAGAAAATGTTGATCCATATAAAACGGTAATGATGAGCTTGCTTCATGATATTGGAGAAATTCGGAGTAACGACCACAATTGGATCCATAAAAAGTACATCAAAATTTTTGATGAAGAAATTAATGCAGAACAACTAGGATCGTTACCGTATCCTGATTTAAAAAATTTCATTGATGAATATGAAAAACGCGAAAGTAAAGAGGCAATTTTAGTTAAAGAAGCTGACATTCTGGACCAGATTCTTTTGTTGCGTGAGTATGCTTGGGCTGGTAATAAAGAAGCAGAGGTTTGGCTTCATGGTAAACCTGGTAAGGAAAAGATTTGTGTTCAACTCGAAAAACTCAAAACTGAAATTGGCCAGAAAATTGGCAAATCAATTTACGAGGTGAATCCATCAGATTGGTGGAATAATCTATGGACATCAAAAAATAGAAAATAATTGAGTGACTGAGAGGCGCTGTTCTGGAATCATAAAAATAGCCGGTTTTGTTCATGAAACTTTGGTTCTAGGCCGAGGGACACAGCTATTAATTTTTCAAACAAAATAAGAAAATATGTTCAAAGAGTATATTGCTTATATAAAAGATAATCCTAATAATTACTGGTTTAAGCGGAAATTGTATGGCTGGGGATGGGTTCCTGTAAAATGGCAAGGATGGTTTGTCATTGCTATTTTTATAGGTTTGCTTATTTTAAATTCTATACCTTTAGAATCAAAGTCAGAACCTAGTGCAGGCCAAATAACCTGGTTTTTTATAAAAACAATACTTTCTGTGGCGATTTTAATTTTTATTTGTTATAAAAAAGGGGAGAAACCAAAGTGGCAATGGGGAATATCCAAAGATAATAATAAAAAAGACTAACAATTTTTTATGAAAAAAATAATTCTTTTTATTGCGATAATTATTATAATTCTTGTGGGTGGATTTTTTTGGTTAAATAATTATGTGTATGTTGAAAAACAGGGTGTGAAGGGTTTTCAGAAAGGATATAAAGATTCATCGTATATTATAGAGGGAAGAGAAATTACCTTTATCAACGGTTTTTCAGAAATACAAACTGCTCAGGGATCGGCATCAAAAATAATTACAAAATATTTTGGAAATGAAGCAGAAGGTGACCTTAATAGTGATGGCGTATCAGATATTGTATTTTTACTTACCCAAGAAGGTGGTGGCAGCGGGATTTTTTATTATATAGTTGCAGGTATTAAAACTGATGATGGATACTATGGAACCAACGGAATCTTATTAGGCGACAGAATAGCTCCTCAAACTACCCAAATTAATAATGGTGAATTTGTGGTAAACTATACTGATAGAAAACCTAATGAACCCATGACAACAAGTCCAAGTATTGGCGTTTCAAAATATTTTGAAGTTTCTGATAGTATTCTTGTAGAAATTAATAAAGATATTGTAAAATAAATAGAAATATTAATAATTCGCTACAACCATTTTATTAACCAGTGAATGGTGTGGAGGTAAAAAATATGAATAAAAAATATATAGTTTCATTAGTATTTGCGGGCGTTGTAACGCTTGCGGGCTCTGTGGGAGCGGTAGCTAATATTGAGGGTTCAAATTATGATTCGGTTAAATCAGAAGAGACTAGTGTTGAAAGCAACACAGAAGTTCAAGTAAAAACTGACACTGATAATACTGCAACCACTAATACGGGCACAAAAACAGATTCTGAAAATGGATCTTCAGAAAGGGTATTGCCTACAGTAAATAAAGTAGAATTAGAAGGAAATTTAGAAGTTGATTCAGAAAGAGTGTTGCCAACAGTTAATAAAAAAACTGTTGCAAAAGTTTCAGTAATGGGTTGGGATGCAGTAAAAAAAGAACAGGTAGAAGCTAAAGTGCAAGCTGAATTAGAAGCAAATCCTGAGATAAAATCCGTAGAAGTTACCGAAAATAAGGTAGAAATTAATTATTCTGCACCTGCTAAATTTTTTGGTTTGTTTCCAGTAAATTTTAATTTAAATGTTTTAGCTGATGCAGAGGGAAAAGTAAAAGTGAAATTTCCTTGGTATAGATTTTTGCTTAAAACTGAATTTTCAAATTCTGCTGGAGTGTTAAATGCAGTGTTTCAAAATAACCAAACAAATTTAGAATTTTTAAAAGCAAAAGCTTCAGAAGACAGGCAAGTTGAAATATTTATACAAATTTCAAACAGCTTAAAGGTAATGCACGAAATGTCAAAGTCAATTATAAGTAAAATTTCGGCCTAAATAAATAGTCTGATAATCACCTAAAAACAGCGTTTAAACGCTGTTTTTAGGTGATAACCTTGAATTACGAAATGATTTCTCCAGACCTGGCGAATTTCGCCGAAGCGAAATTGCGCCTGGGTCTCGAAGGTATTTTTTCCAAATTTGTAAGGCGAAAATTTGATAGAATTATTTTAGCTAGCAGGCTAGGTAAAATAATTATTGCGAATTTTCGACACAAATTTGGATAAAAGACCAGAAGCTCGTCTTTTATTTGATCATTTCATAATTCAAGGTATAGTCTGGTTATTTAAGGTAAAATGGGGTATTATACCTAGATATATCAACTAAGATATGTCAAGTAACGAAACGATTATAAAATTTAATAGTGTTTCTTTTGAGTGGGAAGCCAATAAGCCTATTTTAAACGAGGCGAGTTTTCCTGTTCGTAGAGGTTCAAAAATTACTTTAATGGGTCAAAACGGTGCTGGTAAAAGCACTATTTTTAGTTTGATCATGGGTTCTTCAATTCCAGATTCAGGCTCAATTAATATTGTAAATAATATTACCGTTGCCACTGCAAAACAAATAATTTCACGAGATGAACTTGGGTTAACTGTAAGAGAATTTTTTGAAAAATGTTTTTCTAAAAAAGTGTATGACATTGAACCAAAAATTGAAAATGCTATGGAGGTGGTGAATTTAAGTATTCCGCATGATAGATTAGTGAAAAGTTTATCGGGTGGCCAGCAGGCAAGGCTTTTATTGGCCTCTGCATTAATACAAAACCCAGATGTATTATTACTTGATGAGCCTACTAATAATTTAGATAAGGCTGGCATTGACCATTTAACAAAATTTATTATTAATTATCAAAATACTTGCATTGTAATTTCGCACGATGCTGATTTTTTAAATGCTTTCACAGAGGGCGTTTTGTATTTAGATATATTTACAAAAAAGGTTGAACAATATACCGGAAACTATTTTGATGTAGTAGAAGAAATTAAAATAAGATTAGAAAAAGAGCGAATGAAAAATGCCAGATTAGAAAAAGATATTTCTCATAGAAAAGAGCAAGCTAATTTTTTTGCCCAAAAAGGGGGACACTTAAGAGATGTGTCTAGTAAAATGAGAAAAACCATTGAAAAATTAGAAGAAGAAAAAGTAGATGTGCGCCAAGAAGATAAAACAATAAAACACTTTACTATTCCATGCCAGAGCGATATTGGTGGTGTATTATTAAAATTGGATTCTGTAACTATTGTTAAAAATTTTACCCGGTCAAATCCCGCCAAAGGCGGGTCGGCAAAGCCGAATTTGACTGGGCAAGAATTTGTTGAAAAAAAGGTTAGCGTAGAATTAGGCAAAAGAGACAGATTGTTATTAACTGGTCCAAATGGTATTGGCAAAACCACGCTTTTAGAAAAATTGGCTTCTGGCCACGCTAAGGGAGAGCATACAAAGGAAGGTTTGCAGATAAGTTATTACCGTCAAGATTTTTCAAATTTGGATTTTGGCGCAACAGTGTACCAAAATCTTTCAAGAATAACTAATGGAAAAGATGTTACCGAACAAAATTTAAGATCGCATGCTGCAGGATTTTTAATAGATGCAGAAATTTTAAAAACAAAAATTGGGTCTCTTTCAGAAGGGCAAAAGGGTTTGGTTGCCTTTGCTACAATATCGCTTCAAAAACCGGGATTATTAATTTTAGACGAGCCTACAAACCATATTAATTTTAGGCACATTCCTATAATTGCGAAAGCAATTGATGAATTTGATGGAGCAATGATTTTGGTAAGCCATTCTCCAGATTTTGTAAAACAAATAAACATACACGAAATCCTCGATTTGGGGAAATTTCTTTAAATATATAGACTTCTTGCAAAATAAGGATTTACTGCAAAATCCATATTTTTGCCAAAAATTCGCTATAATTTTTGTGCGTAGCGCAAGGCTATGCTCAAAAATTCTATCAAATTTTTAACTAAAAATCTGGATTTTTCGTAACAATCCTTATTTTGCAAGAGGTCTTATGATTATAGATGATGTAAAAATAACCGTCACTGGTGGCAATGGGGGATCGGGAATAGTGCGGTTTAATAAAACAAAAATGTCTTTGGGCCCAACTGGTGGCAGTGGTGGAAAGGGCGGCGATGTGTATTTAAAAGGAGTTTCTGATTTAAGTGCTCTAAAGCAGTTCCGTTTTAAAAAAGACAATCTGGCTCAAAATGGCGATAATGGAAAATTCCAAAATAATGATGGCAAAGATGCAAAAGATTTAATATTGCTTGTACCAGTTGGAACTATCGCGCGAAATCTTACCATTACAAAAACCATTGAAATTACCCAAATTGGCCAAACTGAATTAATTGCAAAAGGCGGAAGGGGAGGCAAGGGCAACTTTCTTTATAGGTCAGCCATAAATACCACCCCCATGCAATCTGAAAAAGGAAAATTGGGAGAGCATTTTGAAATTCAACTAGAATTAAAAATGATTGCCGATGTAGGGTTTATAGGTTTACCGAATGTGGGAAAATCAAGTTTATTAAATGAGTTAACTAATGCAAGCGCCAAAGTTGCAAATTATCCATTTACCACTCTTGAGCCTAATTTAGGAGTGTATTTTGAATTAATTTTAGCGGATATTCCTGGTTTAATTGAAGGCGCTTCGGTTGGAAAGGGACTTGGAATTAAATTTTTGCGTCACATAGAACGAACAAAAGTATTGTTTCATTTAATTTCTGCTGATTCTGAAAATCCAATACAAGATTACAATACCGTAAGATTGGAATTAGAAACTTACAATCCATTACTTTTAAAAAAACAAGAGTATATATTTTTGAGCAAAATTGATGCAGTCTCAAAAGAAACGGTTGAAAAAATAAAAAACGAGTTTAAAAAATTACTTGCCCGCCAAAGCCCTGGCGAAGGCGGGAGTAAAGACATTGTACCTATTTCAATTATTGATTCTGGAAGCTTAGAAGATGTGAAAAAAATCCTTACAGACTTAATTTCAGAAAAAACAGCACCACCTCAATAAACAGTGCATTATTTGACATTTAATATGAAATATTGTATAATCAATGTATACAATCAAATATTACCTTTTTAGATGACACAAATTACTACGCAAAATAATACATCAAATACGCCAAATCAAGAGTTTGGTGGGCTTGGCATTTCTAAAGAAATTTTAGCAGTGTTAACTCGCTTGAATTTTATTACGCCAACCCCAATTCAGCACAAAGCCATTCCTATTGCTATAGAAGGCAAAGATGTGGTTGGTATTGCTCAAACCGGTACCGGAAAATCACTTGCATTTGGAATTCCATTGTTGCAACTTTTAATGGAATCAAAAAATGGAATGGGATTAATACTGTTACCTACGCGAGAGCTTGCGATTCAAATTAATGAAACCTTATTGAAAATTGGGCGCGAATTTGGTTTAAAAACCGCAGTATTAATTGGCGGGGCTTCTATGTATCAACAGGTTAACCAACTAAGGCATAATCCCCATATTATTATTGGAACTCCGGGTAGAATTAATGACCACTTAAAGCAAAAAACTTTGAGTTTTCATAATGTTTCTATTTTAGTATTAGATGAAGCAGATTGCATGTTTGATATGGGTTTTGCGCCACAAATAAAACAAATTTTACAAGTAGTGCCAAAAGAAAGGCAAACTATGCTTTTTTCCGCTACAATGCCTGATTCAATTATTAAGGTTGCTACCACACATATGAAGCTTCCTGTAAGAGTTGAGATTGCGCCTCCAGGAACTGCCGCTAAAAAAGTTGAACACGAAATATTTTTTGTAAAAAGAGAGCAAAAAACAAATCTTTTATTAAAATTACTTTCAGAATATAAGGGAAGTGTATTGGTATTTTCTCGCACCAAACACGCGGTTAAAAAAATATGCAATAATATTGTTAATACGGGGTTTGCGGCAGCAGAAATTCATTCCAATAGGTCTTTGGTGCAAAGAAGGGCGGCGCTTGATGGTTTCAAATCTGGAAAATATAGGGTTTTAGTTGCAACTGATATTGCTTCTCGCGGTATTGATGTAAAAGGAATAGAATTGGTATTAAATTATGATATTCCTGAAAGTGCCGGAGATTATGTGCATAGAATCGGCAGAACCGGTAGAGCAGGAATGACTGGAAAAGCTATATCTTTTGTAATGCCCGAACAAAAAAATAAAGTAAGAGAAATAGAAAGATTAATAAGGTCTACTATCCCAATTTCACAAATGGCGGGATTCACAGAAAGCCCTTTATCTTCAAGCAAGCCAACCTACGCTGCTCAGGCACCAAGAAGACACTTCAATAAGAATAATCGTTTTCAAAAGAGTGGTAATTCGTATCCATCAAGGGATTATAGGCGATTTTCAAAATAACCCTCTTTGTTAGATATATGAATGATAAAAAACACCAAAAACTGGTGTTTTTTGTTTAGACTCAAATAAATGCTATTATTAAACCCTGAATCACGAAATGCCTAATGAAAAGGCAAGTTTCAAGTCTTTTTTCCAAATTTCAACTACAAATTCGCAATAATTCTAAAATGTAGTGAACTACATTTTACAATTCTATCAAATTTTCGTTCTGAAATTTGGAAAAAATACTCTGAAAGCATTTCGTGATTCAGGGTTTCAGTTATGGCAGCCAAAGAATTTAAAAAATACAAAATTGTTGCAGAAAAATTAATAAAAGAAAAAATTACTCATTTTAATAATTTTTACCATTTTACATTTAATAAAATATTTATTAAAAATCAAAAGCGAAGGTGGGGAAGTTGTTCTTCAAAAAAGAATTTGAATTTTAATTACAAAATAATATTTTTAAAACAAGAACTGTCAAACTATATTATTGTCCATGAATTATGCCATTTAAAAGAAATGAATCATTCTAAACGGTTTTGGAAATTAGTTAGCCAAACAGTAAAAAACTATAAGAAATTAAATAAAATCCTTAAAAAAACAGTAATATCTTAAGCACCCAATACCCCCTTTTATTTTTATGAATTTCTGATAAAATCCAATAATAAGTTGTAATTATTCTGTGAATTCCTAAATGCCCAATTAAAAAAGTATTTTTCGGGTCTTTTTTCCAAATTTTGGCCGAAAATTCGCAATAATTATTTTACCTAGTTTACTAGGTAAAATAATTCTATCAAATTTTCATTCCAAAATTTGGAAAAAATACCTCGAAAGCATTTCGTAATTCACAGAATTATTATTAAACTATGTCAACAAAAATTATATCAATAATTATTTTAGTAGTTTTCATTATTGCCATTTTAATTGGCGTCATTTTTGTTTTTCAAAATAATAAAATAGCGGTTATTAATAGCTTTGAAGAGTGTGCCTTGGCCGGATACCCAATTATGGAAAGTTATCCCGAACAATGCAAAACTCCTGATGGCAGGAATTTTATTCGTACTATCAGTCAAGGTAAAAACACTTTTGGCCAAGCAAAAACTTTAGCAATCAACGAGAGTGTTCAGTTTACAGATGGCGTATCAATTACGCTATTAGAAATCAATGATTCCCGGTGCAAGGCAGGAGTTGTATGCGTATGGGCAGGAGAACTTTCAGCTAAATTGAATATAACTGGCGGGGATATTGGTGATTTGATAAAAGAATTTACTCTTGGGATGACTACTAAAAAAATCACTGTTATTGATAAATATACGGTCATATTGAATAGTGCCACTGAAAATTCAGTAAATATCATTGTAACAAAAGAGAGTACTTTTGGTGATCCGAAACCATGTTATATTGGCGGTTGTAGTGGGCAAATTTGTTCTGACCAACAAGGGGTAGTATCAACTTGTGAATACAAAGAAGAATACGCTTGTTATAAATCTGCAAAATGCGAAAGACAGCAAAATGGACAATGTGGATGGACTGATACGGTAGAGCTTACTACTTGTTTAAGTGGAAAATAAAAGGTCGTAAAGAAATTAAAAAATTAAATTATAAAATTATAGAAATTATATGGAAAACATTAATTGTAGCAAATGCAGTAAACCCGCAGATTCGCCAATGGCATATAAATGTGATGTGTGCAGTGCAGAATCAGAAACGCATGATCCAAGCCACGAGTGTGGAGAAGCTCATTGTGTTGTAAAGTGTTCCGAATGCAAAATGTCAGAAACACAATGCCCTTGTTCTTAAGAGAATCATTATAGTGAGATTAAACTTATTATTATTGCAAAAATACATCCAAAAGGATGTATTTTTTGCGTTTTTTGTGCTAGGATTACTAAAAAATAATCAAAATTTATATATTTAATTAGGTAAAGTTAGCGTTGGAAGAAGTTGTATTCGTTTTAAAAAAATCGAAGACCTAAATTTAAAAGTTTTAGAAAAAGTAATAAAACTATCTGAAAAATTCCCAGGGTTAGCCATTAGCTCTGTTAAATAAATGAATAAAAACCAATATAAAATTATACTTTTTTACAAATTCACGAATATAAAAAATCCAGAGGCGTTTAAATTACAGCAAAGGAAGATTGCTGAAGTTTTTAATTTGAAGGGCAGGATGTTGATTGCTAAAGAGGGAATTAATGCAACATTTGAGGGCACCACAAAAGATGTTAAAGGTTATATGAAGGCCCTTAAACAGCAAAAGGCCTTTGCAGACATTGTTTTTAAGGAAAGCAAAGGGAATGGAAAAGGATTTACAAAGTTAATGGTAAAAGTGCGTCCGGAAGTAGTTACTCTGGGAGTTGGTAAATTAAATATTAAAAAAGATACGGCACCCATGATTACAGCAGAACAATTAGACAAGATGTATGAGGAAGCCGCCTCGCCAAATGGCGAGGCGAGCCTCGCCCCTTCGGGGCGGGATTTTGTGGTACTTGATTTAAGGAATGATTTTGAAGTGGAGGCAGGATACTTTGAAAACACGGTAAACCCAAAATTAAGAAACTTCAGAGATTTGCCTGGAAAAATAGGCGAGTTGTCTGAGTTAAAAGATAAGAAAGTGGTGGCGGTATGTACGGGAGGTATTAGATGTGAAAAGGCAACGGTATTATTGAAGCAAAAAGGATTTAAAAATATTTATCAGTTAAAAGACGGAATTCATACTTATATTAAAAAATTCCCAGGAAAGCGCTTTAAGGGTTCGCTTTTTGTGTTTGATAATCGCATGGTAACTCCGGTAGTTGATAACAAAGAAAGAGAAGTGGTGGGCAAATGTTTTTATTGTGCGACAAAATGTGAGGAATTTTATAATGATGATTCGGTAAGGCCTTCAAAAAAGGTAATTTGCTGTGACAAGTGCATATTATTGCGCAAAAATAGGCTTCGAAGATGCATACCCGTATAAATTCTTGGTTTAGGTTGTGAGTCTTTTTTGTTTGTTTTGGCGTGTAAAATTAGGTACCATAAATAAATGAGTATTTTACCGCAACTTATCGTAAATAGTATTATTGCTGGTTCGGTATACGCTCTTGTAGCGTTGGGTTTTAACTTGGTTTATAGCACCACCAAGTTTTTTAATTTGGCACACGGAGTAGTGGCGGTTATTGGAGGTTATACGGTTTTTTTCTTAAATCAAAAACTTGGAGTAGGTATTATTTTAAGCATATTAATTGCTATTATTTTTACCGGCATCGTGGGTTTTGCACTGGATAAAGTGGTATATTTACCACTCCGAAAAAGAAAGGCTTCCAATATGGTTTTGTTGGTTGCGTCTCTTGGAGTTTTTACGGTATTACAAGCAGTAATAGCCATGTTATTTACTAGTCAATTCCAAACTCTTTCGCAGAGCATTAGCGCTACCGCAACCTATAATATATTTGGTGGCATCATAACATCCGTTCAATTAATTATGTTAATTTGTGCCATTGTAATAATGTGCGGACTTGTATTACTTCTAAAAAAGACCAAATTCGGCAAGGCAGTTAGGGCAGTTGGCGACGATGAAGAAGTGGCAAAAATTATTGGTATCAATACTAACAAAATAATCGGGCAGGTATTTTTTATTGGATCTACAATAGCCGGACTGGCTGGCATCTTAGTTGGATTTGACACAGGTATTGAACCAACAATGGGAATGGGGCTACTTTTAAAAGGCGTGATTGCAGCGATTGTGGGCGGTATTGGAAATATTTACGGAGCTTTTTTAGGAGCATTTCTATTAGCCTTTGTAGAAAATTTTGGTATCTGGAAAATTTCTGGGGAATGGAAAGATGCCATCGCTTTTGCAGTTTTGATTTTATTTTTGTTATTTAGGCCACAAGGAATTGTACGAAAGTGATTTATGATGTATGATTTACGATTTATGAATACTAGAAAAAAACTAGATTAAGAAAAATAAAAAACATGAGTTATGAATAACGAATCGCCTAAAATAAAAACATTTACTGATTTAAATGCTTGGAAAGAATCGCATGGTTTGGTTTTATTTTTATATAAAGTAACGAAGAAATTTCCAAAGGAAGAAATGTTCGGCTTAACAAGTCAGATGCAAAGGGCTGCGGTATCTGTTACTTCAAATATTGCAGAAGGATTTGGCAGGCAAACTTACAAAGAGAAAGTCCAGTTTTATTATGTGGCACAAGGATCATTAACAGAACTTAAAAATCAAATTATTATTGCAAAAGATATCGGATATTTAGAAATCGCAGATTTTCAACAATTAGATAAACAGTCAAATATATCCCATCAACTTTTACAAGGATTGATTACGAAATCAAAAACATTCATAAATCTTAAATCATAATTTTCATCGTAATTCATAATTCATAAATCATAAATCCTCGTTAATGTTTGAATATGTCATTAATTTAATAATCCTGTTTGCCATCTATGCGATTTTGGGTATCAGCCTAAATCTTATTGTGGGATACACGGGGCTTTTGTCTGTTTCGCAAGCAGCGTTTTATGGTATTGGCGCCTATACGACAGCAATTTTACTTACCAGCTTTGGTGTCAACTTTTTTATATCGGTTATTTTGGCAGTCATTGTTGTGGCAATAATAAGTTTTTTCATAGGGATAGTATTAAGTAAATTCAGCGGGGATTACTACGCGCTTTGTTCTTTAGGGTTTAATGCCATAGCATTCAGTGTGTTTTTAAACTGGCAAAGTTTAACACGAGGTCCGCTAGGTATTTCTGGCATTCCAAGGCCGAAATTATTTGATATTTCCCTTTACACCAACACATCATTTCTTGTTATATCTGTTGGTTTTCTTTTGTTGGTCTATGCAATATCTGTTTTTATAACAAAGTCTTCATTTGGAAGGGTACTTAAAGCCATCCGGGAAGACGAAAGAGCAATACAGGTTTTTGGATATAATACTTCATATTATAAACTTGCCATATTTGTCATCGGTTCAAGTTTGGCGGCAATCGCAGGTTCGTTATTTGCTTCGTATATTTCCTTCATTGATCCAAGCAGTTTTAATATTACAGAATCAATATTTATTTTAAGTATTATTATTTTAGGCGGCTTGGCAAATATACGAGGATCTATTTTAGGGGCGTTAATTTTGATTCTTTTACCAGAAATTTTGCGCTTCGTAGGATTTCCACTAGATGTTGCAGCACAAATGCGCCAGTTAATTTACGGGTTATTATTAATAATATTAATGCTATATCGCCCACAAGGTCTTGTGGGTGAGTACAAATTATAAAAATATGGACAAAAAGTATATTTGGTTAATTTTAGTGATTTTAATTTTAGTCGGTGGATTTTTGATTTTGGGAACCAAAAAACAAATTAACCCACCTAAAGAATTAGTAGTGGGGGCTATTTTTCCATTAACTGGGTCAACGGCACAATTTGGCGAGCTTTTCCGTCAGGGACTTGATGCCAGTTTAAAGGACTCAAAAAATATTAAAATTATCTATGAAGATAGTGGGGGTGATGCGGCGAGGGGTGTTACTGCTTTTCAAAAATTGGTAAATATAGATGGGGTAGATATTGTTCTCCCAATCATTTCTAAAGTTGCGGCGCCTCTTGTACCTCTCATGAGAGAGCAAATGGTACCAGGAATTATGTCACTAGTTGCTACAAATAGTGCTACATCAAAAGATAATAATTATGTATACCGATTATTTTGGACTGCAGATGAAACTGGAATAATTTTCGCTCAAAGAATTATTGATGCAGGCTTTACTAATGTTGGTTTGTTGCAAGCAAAAAACGAAGTTTCTCAATCTAATATTGATGTGATAAGACCTCTTCTAGAAAAAGCTGGCGTGAAAGTGAGTATAGAAACTTTTCAAGATCCAGATACCGATTTTAAAACACAGCTTTCAAAGTTAAAAAGCGAAAACATTCAAGCTTTGGGAATTTTAACAATCCCTCCCGTTTCTATGAAAAATATTATTACGCAAACTAAACAACTTGATATTAATATTCCTTTATATGACATATTGAGTGTTTTCTTAAATCCAGGTGTTCCTGAAATGCTAGGCTCATTGGCAAATAATATTTATACTATTGCCACGCCATACTTAATTGGTGACTATAAAAAAGATTTTAAAGACCAATACCAATCACAAACTGGAAAAGAATTGACGGGATACTCTAGTATTGGATACGACATGGGAACTTTGTTAAAATATCTTGTTGATCAAAAAGCGTTTGACCGTAATTCAATTACGCAGGTTCTTGCCGATATGAAAAGTTTTGAGGGAATTTCGAGTCCTTATATTATTGATGATATGCATAATATTAAGCCAACTATTTCTAAAGCTCAATATATTAATGGTGTAATCCAAAAATCAGAGAAGTAAATGAATAAAAATAAAAAAATTACTATAATAGTAGTCGTTATTGTTGCCATTGTATTAATCGGCTATGTTGTTTTACGCAACCAGCAAAAAAACAATGAAATAAATATTGGTGTCGTTTTGCCGCTTTCAGGAGGCGCTGCGAGTTTTTATGGAGAATATGGCCAGCGGGGATTAATGCTTGCTCTCGAAGACCTTAACAAGGATTTCAACCAAAAAAGAATATCAGTAACCATTGAGGATAGCCAAGATCAGCCGAAATTAGGTATTAATGCCGTTAACAAGCTTATAAACCAGGGTATACATTTTGTTATTGGCGGCCAGATTTCAGGAGTTACTTTGGCGATGGCTCCGATAGTAGAGCAAAATAAGGTCTTGCTTATTGTACCAGGATCAGCATCTCCAAAAGTAACTGATGCGGGGGATTACATTTTCAGAACCAAGGTATCAGCGGCTATTGAGGCAAAAAAAGTCTCTGATTTCATTGTTAATGAACTTAGTATTCGTAAAGTTGCATTTTTATACCAAAATAGTGACTATGGTGTTGGAGTATTTAATGTGCTTAAAGCTGAAATGGAAAAAGGTGGCGTTATAATGACGAATGATGAACACTTTGAAATTGGATCGGTTGATATGAGGACCCAGCTTACTAAAATTAAATCGAGCGATGCAGAACTTGTTTTGTTAGCGGGTTATCCTAAAGATATTGGGCAAATATTAAGACAGGCTTCTGAATTGAAGTTAGATAAAAAGTTTTTTGCCCATAGCGGATCGATTGGGCCTGATGTTGTTAAGGTTGGTGGGACAGGAGCGGAAAATCTTTTATTTCTCTATGAAATTTCGGTAAATAAAGAAGATCAAAAGACAAAAAGCTTTTTCGATAGGTATGAGCAAAAATATTCCGATTCACCAGAACTCTTTTCAATGATAGCGTACGATACCACTGTGCTTTTAGGAGAAAAGATCCGAGAATGCAAAGAAGATGTTGAATGTGTGAAAAATGCACTCTATAATACCGTTAATTACCCCGGCATTACAGGTTTGATTAACTTTGATAATAAGGGGGATATCATACGCGATTTATTTACATTATTTACTATTAAAGAAGGGAAATTTGTCATCACTGAATAATAATGAAAGTTTTAGAAACAAAAAATCTGACAAAAAGGTTCGAGGGCGTGCACGCTGTGGACGGACTTTCGATTGCGATCGAGAAGGCCAAAATTACCAGTATCATAGGTCCGAATGGGTCGGGCAAAACTACACTGATTAATGTGTTGAGCGGTTTTGTGCCGTTTGATTCTGGGGTGGTGATTATTAATGATGCTGCGAAGCTATTAGTCATAAAGCCTCACGAGATTATTTTTTATGGAATCACAAGAACCTTCCAAGATGTGCATCTTTTTAACCAAATGACTGTATTGGATAATCTTTTGGTAGTGCTAACTGAACGGAATGTATTTAGTGCGCTATTTGAAAAGCATAAAGAGTATCACTTGAAAAAGGCAGAGGACATTTTAAGGCGCGTAGGGCTTTGGGAAAAAAAGAAAGAGTTGGCAGCAAATCTTTCATACGGGCAAAGAAAATTACTTGAAATCGGGCGAACAATGGTAACCAATGCTGATGTTTTTCTTTTTGATGAGCCGTTCGCAGGTTTGTTTCCCGAAATGGTTAAAATTGTTTCAACTATTATTCAGGAACTAAAAAAAGAAGATAAAACGATTATTTTAATAGAACATGATATGAATTTAATCCGGGAACTTTCTGATTATGTTTTTGTTATGGATGGCGGTAAATTATTGGCGGAAGGCAAGCCAGAAGAGGTTTTGGCTAAAAGGGAAGTAGTAGAAGCGTATTTGGGCGGGTAAATTAATATTAAATTTAATATAAAATATGGATAAAAATATAAAAATTATATCGGTAATAGTTATTTTAGTCATTGTTATTATTTTTATCGGTGTTTTTTACAATAAAAGTAGCGCCAACACTGTTAAAATTGGTGTGCTTTTACCTTTAAGTGGTTCCGCGGCTTATTATGGCGAAGAAAGTAAAAACGGACTTTTTTTGGCGGAGAGGGATTTGGAAAAGAAATTTCCAAATATAGATTTTGAGCTAGTGTATGAGGATTCTCTGTATAACCCAAAAGGAGCAGTTGATGGGTACCAAAAATTATCAACGGTTGATGGTGTAAAAGCAATTCTTGTGGGCGGAAGTCATATTGCTGCCCCACTAGTTCCACTTGCCCAAAAAGATAACATTCTTGAGATTGCAGTTTGGGCAGGCGCGCCCTCGTATACTGATAAACACTCGATGAATTTTAGGGTAACACTATTAGCAGATGAGCAAGTTCCACCACTGTTTAAGTATATGCAGGAGAATAATTTAAAAAATCTTGGTATTTTGTTTGCAGAGAATGAATTTGGAGTGGCTTTTAAAGATGTTTTTAAGAAACTAACCGGTAGTCAGAGCATAAATATCGTGAGTGAAGAGGGTTTTAGTAATACAGAGACCGATTTCCGTACGCAATTAGCAAAGATTAAAGCTAATCAGCCAGACACGGTGTTTTTTGTTGGTACATCTGTTCAGCTTGCTACTGCATTGAAACAATCAGAAGAATTGGATTTAAATGTTAAATTTTTAAGTACTACTTCTGCAGAAGATCCTATTATTACCAATATGGGTAGCGTTGCGGAGGGCTTAGTTTATAACTATAATTTTGATGCCACAGCGCCGGAATCTTCTGGTTTTGTTAAAGATTATGTATCTCAATTTAACAGAATTCCTACCTTCTATTCAGCTGAAGCATATGTGGGTTTGCAATTATTAGCAAAAGCAATCAATGGTTGTAAGAATGAAATTAATCCGCAGTGCTGGAAGAATTATTTGGAAAACACCAAAAATATTGACACAATACTTGGTTTAGGAAGTTTTGACGGTAGAGGTGATTTTAAAGCTGGTAAAGTTATTTTAAAAGCTATAAGAAATGGTCAGTTTGTTAAATTAGAAGAATAAAATGATTACAAAAGAAACTTTATTACAATTACATAACATCAGTGTAAACTATGGCGGTATCAAAGCGCTTGAGGATGTTAGTATTTCCATTGATGAGGGAGAAATTGTGGCGCTAATGGGTCCTAATGGCGCCGGTAAATCAACCATTCTTAAGGCTATTTTTGGGTTGGCACCAATACATTCCGGTCAAGTGCTATGGCATCAAAAACCTATTAAACCAGTTTCATATCAAACCGCAAATATTGGCATCGCTTTTGTGCCACAGGGGAGGAGAGTTTTTACGCATTTGACTGTTGAAGAAAATCTTGAAGTTGGTGGATTTATTGTGAAAGATAAAACAGAACTTCAAAGAAGGATAAATGAAGTGATGGAAATTTTCCCAGCATTAAAACAAAAAAGAAAAGCAAAATCCGGTACGCTCTCAGGCGGGCAACAGCAAATGTTGGCTTTGGCCCGGGGATTGATGACCGATCCAAAAATTCTTTTATTGGACGAGCCATCACTTGGCTTGGCTCCCAAAATAGTTAAAGAAGTTTTTGAAAAAATAAAAGAAATTAACGAGAAACATAATACCGCAGTATTAGTGGTAGAACATAATATCAAGTCATTGCTTAAAATAGCTGATCGTGCTTATGTATTGGATAAAGGTAGGGTAGTGCTTGATGGAAAACCATCAGAATTAATCGAGGGTGATAAATTAGAAAAAGTGTTTTTGGGGAAGCTATAACATTTACCATTGATAAGAATAATATAGCTGTGGATTTTACAGAATTAGATAAAACTGAAGTTTGACTGGACGATTTTTATTTGTTAAAGTTTTAACTAGTTGGGTCATTATAGCGTGGCAAAAAAAGAGCGATTGCAATAATATAAATAAATGCGCGTGTAGTTCAGTGGTAGAACGCCAAACTGATAATTTGGAGGTCGAAGGTCCGATTCCTTCCACGCGCACAAAATTACGGTGTAATGAAATTATGAGAGAAGATTTTAATATTAGAGACTGGGTTTTGAATGTTGAAACCAAAAAACCCGAAATGAATATATTAGTTTCGCTTTTAAAAAACTACGATGCTACAGTAGAGTTTAAAGATTCAATGGATGTGGCTGCTTTGCATTATAATCTTTCATTTCGATTTGAAGATGGAGCAATTGTTACTATAGGAATTATTCTTATGGACCATCAGACCGACTCAGATATAGTGATAGAAACTATGACTACACTCCCGAAAAGTCAAAAAGGAAAAGGATTTGGCAGTAAAGCAATAGGAAAAGTTTTACAATGGGCTAAAGATAACGGACTTAAAAGTGTGCGTGCCACACAAGTGAGTAATTTGGATAGCGAAAATTTTTGGAAAAAGAATGGATTTATAAAAGATGAGGGGCCAAATCCATGTAATGATTTTATTTATATTATTCCAAAACAGCAGGGTTAAATATATTTTATTGGTGATATTTTTACAATAAATGTTTTGTCCCAAGATTATTGTGTAACAAAAGAAAAAGTTAAAAATATGTTTACAAAAATAGATAAAAAATTATTAATAATAGCGGCGGTATTTATAATCTTAATATTGATTGGTAGTTTTTTTGTTTATAAATATTTAATTGCTATTGATTCAGATATAAAACTAAACCAAGAATCATTGGAGCAACAAACGCCTGAAAATCAAGAAGCTAAAAAAGACGACACTCAAATGGAAGGAATTCAAGCAGAGGTAAATAATGAGAATGTAGGTACTTTAACTATTTGTTCGGATAGGTGTGGAGATGGAGTTTGTCAAAAAGAAGACTTAATTTGTGAAAATAATAATTTAAATTGTATCTGCCAAGAAACTTATCAAGATTGCCCTCAAGATTGCTTGCAATAGTTTTTACTATTTTCGCCTTTAGTTAAAAGGCATTATCGCTATAAATGATCAATAAAAATAAACTTTTTGTTGCAATAGTTCTTGTTTTAATAGGAATTACTTTATACGCTTTTGCATTTTTAAATAAAGATTTTTCATTTTTACTGCATAGGTATATCGGTTCTAATAATTTAATTATAGAAGGCGTTGATATTCAAACTGAAAAGTGCAGAGCTTCAAGCAATACTACGATTACTAAGGTAATTGATGGAGATACGGTTATTGTTGAGGGAGGTTATAGTGTCAGGCTTTCGGGTATTGATGCAGATGAAAGAGGGCACCAATGTTATGATGAAGCAAAATATAGGCTTGAAAAATTAGTGTTACATAAAAATATAATGTTAGAAAAAGAGAAAATAGAACTTGATAAATATAAAAGATGCCTTGCAACTGTTTTTATTGAAAACGAAAATATTAATTTGAAATTAGTAAAAGAAGGATTGGTTGTTGCTAAGTTTTATGGTTCGGAATTAAAATATGAGAACGAAATAATTGCAGCTGAAAAATATGCTTCTGAAAATAATGTAGGATGCAAGTGGGAAAAATAATTATAACAAACAATATTTTACATTTAAAATTATATAAAAGTTTCTTGTAGAAGACCCCCAAAATACGGGGTTTTTAATTTGATTTTTGAGTATAAATGTGATATAATTAAAAAACATGAAGATTATTATCAAAGCAAAACCGGGGAGCAAAGAAGATAAAATAGAAAAAATTGATGAAAGTAATTACATTGTATATGTTAAAGCTTTGCCAGTTGATGGCAAGGCAAATGCTGCGATAGTTAAACTATTAGCTGATTATTTTGACATAAGCCAATCGTTAGTTGAAATAATTTCAGGACATATGGCAAGAGTTAAAGTCGTGGAAATTAATAATTGAAAGAGCATGGATAATGAAAGACGATCAAATTTTCTAGAATCCGGTCAAGAGTTAATCGTTGAAGGTGACCCCCTAGAAACATTGCGTAAGTGTGGCGGATATTATGCGTGTCCAAAAGATTTTAATGGAAAGCGTTTGGGTGCATTGGTTGGTTATGCGGGAAAATACAAAGATATAGATGGGCAAGAGAAAAATTATGTTGGTGATGTGTATTTTAATTTTGCTATGGCAGACGAGTATCCAAGCGTATTAAAGCATTTTTCAGAAGCTATTAAAGATAATTTAACGAAGCAACTTGGGGAAATAGATATTTTATGTGGAGCTCCGATTGGTGGTTATAGTTTTTCTACAATGTTAGGTTTGGTATTGGAAAAACAAACTATAAAAGCTGAAAAGAAAATTACTGCAGTTGCGACGCCCAATTCACGAGAACAATCACAATTAGTTTTTGCCCGACATAATATTAAATCAGGCGTTAAATACGCAATTGTTGAGGATGTATGCAATAATTTTTCTACTACGGAGGAATTGATTAAACTTATTAATTCTAAAGGGGGGAATGTTACTACTATTATATGTTTATTAAATAGATCAGAAAAAGTGGATTCCCAATATCATACAACACAATCTCTCAATAACACTCCAGTGGTTTGCGATGTTCCAGTAGTAAGTTTAGTGCGTCAGGTAATACAAGAATATCTTCAAGATGATCCTGCAGTTGTCGAAGATATCGCAAATGGTAATGTAGTTTGGAAGCCAAAAGATGATTGGAAACGCCTTATGGATGCCACGCAAACATCTTGATTAAATACGGGAATTATCGTAAAGCACGCAAGCCATTGAAAAATCAACGGCTATTTATTTACAGGGACTAAAAAAAGGGGGGTAAAAATGAATTATTTCTAGTTACCGTGAATTAAGAAATATTTTTTAATTGTCCATTTCGTAATTCACGGTAGATAATCCCCCTTGAAAAAAAATTCTAACGGGGTAAACTATATGTAATGAAAAAGAAAAATAGGGCTGCCAAGATTAAAAAATTAAAGCTAAAAAAGATAAAAATTAAAAAAAATAAGAAACCGGCTTTAAAATTGCGGAAAGTTTTTTCTGTTAAAAAAAATCCTATAAAAAAAATCAATAAAAAAAATAAAAAGCAAAATAAAATTAAAAAAAGGACCAAAAAAGTTGTAAGGAAAAAATTATTTAAAAAAAGGCCACGAAAAAAAAATACAACAATTATAAAAAATAACTCAAGCGAAGTTTTTTCTGCAAAATCTTTTTTTAAGGCTAAAATAAAAGTTATTGGTATTGGCGGAGGGGGATCTTCTATTGTTTCTGAAATTGGTAGGTCTTTAAATAAAGCTTCTTTTGTGGTTGCTGATACCGATGTGAGGGCATTTAAAAATCGCCGAGGAATTAAACAGTTTTTATTTGGTCAAGAATTAACCCATGGATTAGGTACTGGATTAAATGTTGATTTAGCAAGAAGAGCTGCAGAGCAAGAAAAAGAAAAAATTGCTAAGCTTTTTTCAGGTCAAGATATTGTTATTTTAATTGCGTGTTTGGGTGGGGGGCTGGGATCCGGGGCCGCCAAAGTTTTTACAGAAGCTGCTGAGAATTTTAATGGTATTGTGTTTGGAATATTTACGCTCCCTTTTAAATTTGAGGGTAAAAATAAGCACAAAATTGCAAGCAAGGCGCTTTCGCAATTAAGAAATTCTCTTGATGTTTCTTTAACAATACCAAATGAAAGGATTTTTAAAATAATTAACCCAGATACCGCTATAACCGATGCATTTTCAATGGTTAACAGAAGCCTAGTTGAATCATTAGAAAGCCTTATTGATTTAATATATAATCCCGGTGTAATAAATATTGATTTTGCCGATTTAAGGGCCATATTAAAGGGGAAGGGAAATTTGGCTTTTTTAAATACGGTTGAAGCATCTGGTAAAGATAGAATAGAAGAAATTAATCAAAAAATCTTACATAATCCTTTGTATCAAAATTTACCAGGAATTGATCGTGGTACTGGCTTTACCGCCGATAAAATTTTATTTAACATCTCGGGCGGTTCAACGCTAAGCATGTTAGAGGTAGATAAAATTAGCAGGACAATTTCGGCAGCTAACCCTCGGGCAAAAATCATTTTTGGAATTTCAAAAGATTCAAAATATAAAAATAAAATAAAAACCACGCTTTTGATGACCGGGGGAGCAGTGGTAAAACCCGCTGTTATAGTAAAAATCCCTTTGGTAAAAAAGGTGGTTACAAGCATTCAAAGAATAAAAAAATCAAAAGATTTGAATGTGAATAAAAAAGTAGTAAAAAAAATTAAAACAAAAAAGAAAAAAACAATTATTAAGGATAAAATAAAAAAAGCACCAGGTGTGACTGAAAATGATAATACTTTTTTAGGGCAAACTGATGAAAAAAGAATTCCCTTTGGTGATAAATTACCCCAAGTATTTGGGGGCGTTCCAATGGATATATTGGGCGCAAGAAAATTAAGTATTGTTGAATCTTCACAGCCCTTCAATGCGAATCAGGATAGAGATGAAAAAAGAGCTATTAGAAGAACCGCGTTAGATATTAAAAAAGCAGAGGAGATAGAAGAAAATAGAAAATCAGAACAAGAAAAAGAATGGGAAATTCCTGCTTTTTTAAGAAAAATAAAATCTAAATCATAATCTGAAATTATCTTCTATGGAAGAAAATATAGAAATAAAAAAAGCAATAATTCCGGTAGCTGGATTAGGCACAAGATTTTTGCCATTATCTTTGGTTATTTCCAAAGAATTTTTTCCTTTGGTAGATAAGCCAATTATTCAATATATAGTTGAAGAGGTAAAAAAGTCAGGTATAACCGATATTGTGTTTGTGATAAGTCCAAAGCAGAAAATGATAATGGATTATTTTAAAAAATCTCCAGAATTAGAAAAATTATTAATTAAAAGAAATAAAGAAAAACAATTAAAAGATTTAAATGAATTTGAAGCACTCTTTGATGGAATTCGTTTTTCTTATGTTACCCAAAAAATGCCTCTTGGAGATGGGCACGCTATTTTGCAGGCTGGAAAATTAGTGGGTTCTGATCCGGTTGCAGTTTCGTTTGGCGATGACATTATAGATTCGCCTGAGCCCGCATTGTTGCAATTAATGAATATTTTTAACACCTGCAAAGCCCCCGTGGTAGCATTAAAATCTTTGCCAAAAGAAAAAATACCGGCGTATGGGTCGGTAGTGGTAGAAAAAATTGCCAGCAATCTTTATAAAATAAAAAAAATTATTGAAAAACCAGAATCTTCTCAAATAGAATCTAATTTAGTTGTGGTAGGTAAATACATATTAACCCCAGAAGTTTTTGGATATTTAAAAAAAGCTAAACCCTCAGAAAAAGGGGAAATAATTTTAGGCGAAGTGTTTGAAAAAATGCTTAGTGAGGGCAAAACTATTTATGGGTATGAGTTAAAAGGAGAGTGGCTTGAGTGCGGAGATAAGTCAAAATGGTTAAAATCTTTTTTGTACTTAGCGCTCAAAGATCCTGTGTTTGGAAAAGAATTAAAAGAGTATGTAAAATTAATCAAGTAAATTTTATAATAGCCCTAATATATTATGGAAAATAAAAAAATTGCTTTTTTTGAAATTGAAGATTGGGAAAAAGAATATTTCACAAAAGAATTTTCAGATTTTGAAATTTCTTTTTTTAATGAGCCTGTTTCAAAAGAAAATATTGCATTGGTAAAAGATTGTCAGATTATTTCTGTGTTTGCGAATTCACAATTAGATAAAGAAGCGCTTTTGCAATTACCAGAATTAAAAATGATTGCAACAAGATCAACCGGTTTTGACCATATTGATTTACAAGAAACCAAGAAAAAAGGCGTGTTGGTGTGTAATGTTCCAAACTATGGAGAAAATACGGTTGCAGAGCATACTTTTGCCCTTATTTTAAATTTATCAAGAAAAATTTACCAATCTATAAGTAAAACAAAAAAAGGGGATTTTTCTTTAGATGGATTAAGGGGGTTTGACTTAAAGGGCAAAACGATAGGCGTTGTTGGATTAGGTAATATTGGCCAACATGTGGCAAGAATTGCAAATGGTTTTGAGATGCAGGTTTTGGGTTTTGATATAAATGAAGATAAAAAATTATCAAAAAAATTAGGTTTTAAGTATGTTAGCCTTGAAGAATTATTAAGAAATTCTGATATTATAAGCTTGCATGTTCCTTACAACGAACACACGCATCATTTAATTAATTCTTCAAATATTCATTTAATTAAAAGGGGCTCTTATCTTATTAATACTGCAAGGGGTGGTATTATTGAAACCGAAGCCTTAGCAAAAGCTTTGGGCGATGGAATTTTAGCAGGAGCTGGTTTAGATGTATTAGAAGAAGAGTGCTTTATTAAAGAAGAAAAAGAGCTTTTATCAAAAGAATTTCCTAAAAAATGCGATTTAAAAACAATGTTGCAAAACCATCTTTTAATGGATCAGGAAAATGTAATTATTACTCCGCATAACGCATTTAATTCAAAAGAAGCATTAGAAAGAATCATTGAGACAACGGTATTGAATATTAAATCTTTTTTAAAAAATAAACCTATTAATATAATATCTTAAATTATAAAATGACATACGATTTAATAATTATAGGAGCTGGGCCAGCAGGAATTTCTGCGGCTGTTTATGCTGTGCGACAAAGATTGAATATGCTAATTATTTCTAAGGATATTGGCGGCCAAGTTGCAAAAAAGGCAGTGGATATAGAAAATTATCCTGGTTTTGATAAAATTTCGGGGTCCGAACTGGTTGAGCTTTATCAAAAACAGCTTAAGGCAAATAATCTTTTAGTACAGCAAGACGAAGTGTTGGGTATTCAAAAAAAAGATGGAATATTTTTTGTTTCGACAAAATCTAAAAAAGTGTATGAATCTATTTCTGTTATTATTACTTCTGGTGCAGAATCAAAATTAATTAATGTACCTGGCGAAGAAGAATTTTCGGGAAAAGGTGTAAGTTATTGTTCATTATGCGACGGGCCTATTTTTAAAGATAAAATTGTGGCGGTGGTGGGAGGTGGTAATAACGGATTTGAGTCAGCATTATTTTTATCAAACTATGTTAAAAAAATCTTTATTTTAGAATTTTCTGATAAGGTAAAAGCAGATCAAGAAAACCAAGACTTAGTTTTTAAAAATAAGAATATTGAAGTGATAACCAATGCAAAGGTAGTAAAAATTGAAGGTAAAGTTTTTGTAAATTCAATAACCTATGAAGATTTAAAAAATAATAAGGAAATTACACTAGAAGTTAATGGGGTATTTGTTGAAATTGGATACACTCCCTCAACTTTATTTGTTGGAGATTTAGTTGATTTAAATGAAAAAGGCGAAATAGTATTTGATCCAGAAAATTTAAAAACAAAAACCCCAGGGCTTTTTTCTGCAGGAGACTGCAATGTTTCAAAATACAAACAAATTGTAATGGCTTCGGGTGAGGGGGCAAAAGCAGCTTTATCTGCGTACGAATATATTAAAAGAAATAAATAAGGCGACACCAATATACTAATAACACTCTAATATACTAATGTTAAATATTATATTAGTAAATTCGTGTGTGATTAGTAGATTAGTGTCGCTGTAAAAATGTCAAAGATTAAGGAAATTATTGCGCGAGAAATAAAAGATTCCCGAGGAAAACCAACGGTTGAAGTTGAGTTGGAAACTGAAAATGGAGTTTTTATAGCCTCGTGTCCATCTGGTGCTTCAACGGGAAAAAATGAGGCCTTAGAATTGCGAGACGAAGATGGTAGGGGAGTTTTGAGAGCAATAGAAAATGTAAATAAAGTTATAGCACCCAAATTAAAAGGGAAAGAGGTGGCAAACCAGAAAGAATTAG
>Ga0209542_10002274_pt1 | contig 43294 bp, 36 predicted proteins | sample RifCSPhighO2_01_FD_184028 | JGI IMG/M metagenome (GOLD analysis project Ga0209542, IMG submission 184028) | Soil microbial communities from Rifle, Colorado - Rifle CSP2_plank highO2_0.1 (SPAdes) (version 2) | ecosystem: Environmental > Terrestrial > Deep subsurface > Rock core/Sediment ... | reverse complement strand
TGGTGGCAATAACCAGGTCACAGTTACCAACGGGGCCAGTTCTATCACCCTTTCCACTCCCCAGGATATTGCCACCACCTCCACTCCCCAATTTGCCAGGTTAGGCCTGGGAGGGGCAGCAGATGCTACTAATATCTTAACTGTTACCTCAACCTCAACTACAGATCTTTCCAAAGCCTTAAATGTTTCCCACACCGGGGCTATTACCGGCACCGGCTACGGCGGGTATTTTTCCAAAACCGGCGCTTCAACCACCAACATCGGCCTCTACTCTACAGCTTCAGGCGCCACCAATAACTATGCTGCCATCTTTGAGGCCGGCAACGTCGGCATCGGAACCACCTCCCCTCTGGGCCTCCTTCATGTAGCAGGGCAATGTGTGACAGGAGATACCAGACTCCGCAGAAGAAAGAGGCGCCGACGCCAAGGCTCTGGCGCCCAAGGGAAAAATGGAGAGTGGTCAGATGAATATGAAGATGTAGAGATTAAAGACATTCAAGAAGGAGACCAGATATTATCCCTAAATGAAAAAACCGGTGAGTTTGAACCTCACACTATCAAAGCCCTAAGAGATATGGGCAAACAGGAAGTATTCATGTTAGTTACCCAATCCGGAAAAAGAATTGAAACCACTTCAGAACATCCTTACTTGACTGTACAAAAAACTCCCGATGTTTACCAATCAACATCGGGAGTTAGGGCAAAGAGATCTACTGTTTTTGAAGTGGATCAATCTATAAGAGTGGAGGATAAAAGTGCTGACACAATATTAGCTATAGCTAATATTGAATCTTCCTTTATTATGAAACTTGAGAAAATTCAAAAACAGATTATTTCTAAAGATTATACTAAAAGGAATAAACCAAAATTATTGGGACCAGAAATTTTTGCCAAGATAATTATAGCCACAATTAATAAATTTGATCTCAAAGTTACCAGGTTAGTAATAGATAGGGAGTATTCTGAAAATTATGATGCCTTGATTGTTAAGACAATTGAAGAACAAATTCCTCACATTATCATTAATTTTAAAAGTATTGGTCATAAATCCCCAGCTCACAAGGCAGCTTATGCAGTTAAATTTGAGCAAAAAAGAAGAGGACCAGGCCAATTTGAAACTCAAAGGCTTCTTGGCTTCAGAACTTCATCACACCCGGCCAAACCCGGAAGATTCGATAGTCCACTGTCCCTCTTAACTTTGGGTAATTGTATCACTAAATGGGAAAAAGTCAAGTATTTAAAGCCCGGAATGATTATAGCAACCATTGATGGATGGGAGAAAATCCAGAATAAATACTCTACCGGCCGCAAGCAAACCTTTGATATAGAAGTAGAAGGTACCCATAATTTTGTTGGTAATAATATAGTAGCCCACAACACTGCTATCTTTGGGGCTGGTGAAGGATCTACCCCTACTACCACAACCCTCCGGGGTGCTGCTGCAACCGGTACAAATATAGCCGGGGCTAATTTTACATTTGATGCCTCAAATGGTACAGGCACGGGTGGCTCAGGGGCCTTCATATTCAGGACTGCCCCGGTAGGGACAACAGGCTCTACTGCCAATACCCTGGCAGAAATTATGAGGATCACCCCGGGTGGCAATGTGGGTATCGGTACCACTGCCCCGGCAACTAAATTAGATGTCAATGGCACAGTGACTGCTACCTCCTTTACAGGGGCCGGGACAGGGCTTACAGGCACAGCCTCAAGCCTGACTGCCGGCAATGTTACCACCAATGCCAACCTAACAGGAGTTATTACCTCAGTGGGCAATGCCACCTCCATTGCCTCACAGACAGGTACAGGAACAAAATTTGTGGTAGATACCTCGCCAACTTTAGTTACCCCCATTTTAGGGGTAGCTTCTGCCACCTCTTTGGCTGTGCCAGCCTTGACTACTGCTTCAGGAGCAATGAGTATCACCCCAGCCGCTGGTTCTAATTTAAATATAGCTTTATCCACTACTGGTGATTTTGCAGTCAATACAAGCCAACTATATGTGGATACATCAACCGGCAACGTCGGCATCGGGACAGCGGAGCCAGGGGCGCCATTACATGTTTCTGATGGCGGAACTATTCCGACCCTAGTGGGTGGTGAAAAAATAATCGCACAAGAAAATTCTGCTGCAGGCGATCATTCAAGAATAGCTATTGTGTCTGGCACATCTGGATACAGCACATTGTTGTTTGGAGATTCAGGGGACATAGATATTGGTGGAATTCTTTATAACAACGCAGATAATTCTATGCGCTTTGATGTTAATGCAAATACAGGCGGGGTATTGTTTTTAAAATCAGACGGCAATGTCGGCATCGGGACGGCGGGACCTTTGGCTAGGCTTGCTTTGGTTGGAGGTAGTACTCTTCGGTTTGGTAATGACGGAGACAGTGGTGACAACAGTCTCTATCTTCGCGGAGGAACGACTGGAGATAAAGCAGATATCACTCTAAATCATTACGGGTATGCTGACTGGCACATTGCTGCTGGACTTAATGGAAATGGATACTTTAGTATTACAAATTCCGGCTCAGCTGGTGCTACGGATGGGATAACAATATTAAATGACGGCAACGTCGGCATCGGGGCGACTGTGCCTGGTCAAAAATTGCATATCAAAGCGGCTGCAGGCACAGTATCATCAAAAATATTCTTAGAGGCTGGCGACAACACACGCAATGGTTATATCGAGGGCGGTAGTAATGATGGCATAGGCGGCAGCTTCCTCGCACTTGGGTATGCCTCTACTAGCGAGCTCATACGAATTAACGGCACCGGCAACGTCGGCATCGGGGATGTTGATCCTGATTATAAACTTGATGTAAAAGGTACTATTTGCCAGGATACCGACTCTAGCGAAAGTTGCGACGGCACTGTTACATCTGATATCCGGCTGAAAACAAATGTTGAAGAGATTGGCTCGGCCCTTGATAAGATTGGCCAGCTCCGGGGCGTGTACTTTGATTGGGATGTAACAAACCCGACTACCGAACATCTCGGAAGAGGCACCCGTCAAGTTGGTGTGATTGCCCAAGAAGTAGAAGCTGTTTTCCCTTCGCTGGTATATTCCGATATGCAGGGGTATAAGATGGTTGATTACCAGAAACTTACCGCAGTATTAATTGAAGGAGTTAAGGAACAGCAGGCAGAGATAAATGATCTAATTGCAGGGCAGGCCGGGGTGGCTAATTTGAATATTGATTCAGAGGGTAAGTTAACTGCACCTGAGGTAAAAACTGATAAATTAATAATCAGCTTACCGTCTACAGACTACAGTCTACCGCTTTTGAACTCATCACTTTTAACTATGAACCCCTCGACTTCACTCGGGACAGGCTATGAACCATCAGCTAATAACTATAATGTTGATGTTTTAGCCTCCCTGGGATCTATTTCTGAGGCTATCTTAGGCATTTCTACTTCTGAGGCTACCACCTCAGCAGCTTTGGCTAGCTTAGAGACAACTGTAGCTTCTCAATCCTCAGCCCTGTCCGCGTCAAACGCGGCTATCGCAGACCTGCAGGCTCAGGTAGCCTCTTTAAGCTCACAGCTTACTGCAAACAGCTCACAGCCGGAATCTTCTTCTTCAGCGGTAAGCAGTAGTCAGTCAGCTGTCAGCAATCTTAACCTCACCTCTGCTGACCTGCTTCTGGCCACAGACTCTGCTTCCCTAGCTGCCAACTACCAGCTACTAACTGCCAGCGAGGCTACCATCTCAGGCCAGCTCACTGCCAGCGAGGCTACCATCTCTGATACCTTCAAAGCTTTAGGCAACTCCTTCTTAGGTAATACTGTAGTTGCAGGAGACTTTAGTGTAGACGGCACTCTCTCTCTTACTGGAAGTTCCTTAAGTAACTTAAGCACCTTATACATCCAAAATTCCCCCTTAGCCACCCTTGTAGACTTCTTCAATGGCCTGGTCACAATTAATAAAGAAGGTAACTTGGCCGTTGAGAGTTTAAGCGTAGGCAGCTCTACCTTAGGTTCAGGCACAATACCGGCAGGTGAAACCGAAGTACCTATCTCAAACACCAACATCCAGGTAAATTCTAAGGTCTTCCTTACCCCAACCTCTGATCTGGAGGGAACCCTGGCAGTCTCAGGCCAAATCCCAGGCTTAGGGTTTGTAGTAAAAACCAATAAGGTCAGCTCACAGGATATTACCTTTAACTGGTGGATCGTTGGGACAAGGTAAAGGAAAACTAGAGGAAATAGAGGAAAGTACAGGGGCAGTTAGGGGCAAGCCAGGGCAAACCTCCTCTACCATCCCTTATCATCCTTTGATATCCTTTAACTTATGACCAAGGATCAAGAAGAGGTTATCAAGGCAGCCATTGCCCAAACCATGAGGGAACTTTCTGCCCCTCCACAACCTGTCCAGAGATCCAGGGTTTGGAAAGACCCTGAAGGATACCGGCACCTTGTTTCGTGGTCAAATTCAGTCCTTCTAAGGTTTTTAATCAGGTCTTTAACCTCCTCTTTGCCTAAGTCAGAGTACAGGAGAAAAGCCCAGTTGGATGATGCAGCCAGGTCTGTTGTCAGGAACCAGGAAGAAGGGTTCAAAAGAAGTACCACTAAGGAATATTCTGATTTTATTGGTTTTTCCCAAGGGTCTTTGGAAGAGGTTAAAGGTGATATTAGGGAACTGGCAGAGGATGGATTCTTAAAATCCAAACCAGGCTCAAGTTTGGCCAGCATTGGCCTTAACCTAAAGGATCTCAATACAGTATTAAAACCTAAAGGAAAATTAGAGGAATTTAAAGGAGAGTTAAAGGAATCTTTCCTCTATCAACCTCTAACCATCCTCTATCCTCCTTTAAATAAAGTCAGGGCAGAAGACTTAAGCTATGAAATTTTCCTAGAGCTAATTAACAAGACCGACTACAATTTAAGGGTTTTAGTGGAATCCCTGGAGAAAAAGCTAAATGATGAGAAAAAAGGCTACCAAATAGAACAGGCCAGGATCAAGGATAAATTCAAAAAGTAGAAGCAGGATTACTTTAAATTAATCCCAAACAAATTTGGTGTTGAGGCCGTTGGAGTATTGAAAGTAGTTAAAATTACTAACCTCGAAGCATCCGGCCAGGGAAAGACAAAGCTGTTTTCAAATGTACCGGCATAAATTGTGGCCACATTTCCCCCGTCAAACTCAGAAATCGCCACCTTGCCATCAGCAACCAAGATGATATGTTTTGAATCCGGCAGCCAGAAATAGACCTTAGCCTCAGGCAAATCATAGGATTTATCCATCACCAGGTCATATACCTTGGCTGACTGCTTACTGCTTTCTGCTTTCTGCTGTTTGCCGTTAGCTGTAGGCTGTGGGCTATCAACAATAAACTTCGTCTCATCCGGGGACCATCTTAATTGCTGGCTGCTTACTGCTGACGGCTGACTGCTGTTAGCTGTTAGCTGCGAGCTGGCTGAGGCAATTTTTCTTGTTTCCAAATTTTTAATAGCTAAAACCCTTAAATCGTCCTTGGCTTTCTGGTCTGTCTCCCATTCTTTTAGGGTATTTGTAACAGTCGCCGTGATATCCCTTAACTCCCCCAGGGAGCTTTGCCTGTCGGTAGGTAAAAGGTAATTCCTTTCCGAAGCCGCCCCTTTAGTCCCTAAACTGACTAAGACCTGGGTTGAATCAGGGGAAAAGCGCAAAGTCCCTTTTGAAAAATCCAAATCTGTAGTGGAGGCAACAATCTGGTGAGGTTCACCCGAACGGGCCAAGGCAATGGGCTGTGAGGTCATTGTCCAAACCCAAATCCCTCCTTTTTGCCTAGTAGGAGAATCAGATACAAGCGGCACGGCAAAGGCTAATTTCTCACCGTCAGGCGAGAGCACCGGCCCCAGTACCCCATTGTAGGTCAAAGGGTAAATGGTCGGCAAAGCCGGGAAAAGGGTGGCTTTTACCTCTGAGACAATACCCTCACCGACCTCAACTTCTTTCTCCCAGGGTATAAAACCCTCTTTGATAATTTTAACATTGTATTTTTTAGGGGTAAGACCTGAGATATTGGTGTTGGTGGCAGTGGTAAGGTGTCCGTCTATATAAACAGAAGCTCCGTCAGGTGTTGAGGCTACAGAAATAATTCCGGACCCTACTAAACCACCCTGCTTGGAGGAAAAGGTATAACCCTTGGCCATAAGGACAGCCACTGTTGCTGCTACTCCAATAAAGACTAATGTAGCAATGGTAAAAAGAAAACGTTTACCCACAAGTTTCATTATACAACACAAAAGTAAAATTTCTAATTACTAATTTCTAATTACTCTAATCAAATCCCAAACACCAATGATCAAATGACTAAACTGGGATTTTGGTTCATTGGGTATTCTTTGGGTCAATTAGAGCACTTAGGTCAATTAGGTTAATTTTCTTAGCTGCCTGCCAATCTGGCCCTCACTATCATCCTGTTCACCAACGTTCCGGGCGGGTCACAAGTCTGCAAAGTCAGGACTGATTCATCATAAGTCCTGGTCAGGTAGTCTGTATCATGCGCCCCAACAATAGCCTTATCAAACACAATATAGTCATACCTTCTTCCCTGGTAAAACAGGATTATTCTGTCCCCGGGGTCAAGTTTCCCTAAAAGATAGAAAATGGCATTGAAGCGGACAATGTTCCAGGGGGCATCGGCAGAGTGGGAAAAAAGGTAAATATTACCCTTCTCTCCCGGGTATACGGTTCCTTTGGCATGGGCAACACCCTGGGATAGGACAGCTATATATTCCCTTTCATTACCGGGGTCAACATTGGCAATAACCCTGGCATTAGCATTAATTTTCTCCACCACAATCCCAAAATTAGTATCCACCGGGACAATTGTCTCCGAACCTCCAATAGCCAGGCTGCCAAAACCCAACTGCTCTCGGCTACCCGCTAACTGCTGACTGCCGTCTTCTGCTGGCTGTAGTCTGTCAGCTGTAGTCTGTGGGCTTGTACCCGCAGAGGTACCTGCACTGAGCGAACTTGTGGTGAGCGTAGTCGAACCAGCCGAAGTGACCACCAGGGGAAGGCTGTGCCGGCGGTTGAAAAGCTGATCCAGGCGGTATCTTCCTTCTTCGCTTACAACAGGCTCAAGAATTAATAGGACGGTGATTAAACCGGTAAAGGTTAACAGATAAGCTAAAAACCTGATCAGAAAGATTTTCCTGAATCTTTTAGACGGAAACATATCCAGTACCCCCGGAGGGAATCGAACCCCCGACACCAGACTTAGGACGTCTGTGTTCTATCCACTGAACTACGGGGGCAAGATGCAACTAAAGAATTAATAGCGAGAACCTTTTTTAAAAGATCTCCCCCTTTAGCTACCCTAACCCTGCACATTCCATATTCCAATTTACCTTTCTTTTTGCCTGGTAATATATGGACATTAATAAACCTTTCTTTTGCTACTCCTGTTAGTTGCGACCAAAAGTCAAGGCTTCTCTCTTTATCTATATCTTCATATAATCTTAAGCTCACTTGCAAGCGATCCTTATTGATCCCCAACACCCCGATCAAACCTTCTACAAACACTTTTACTAATAAGGGATCTGTATTTGTTAGAATAAAATCCTTTTTATTACCCTCGGCCCAGTATAAAGCAGAAATAAATAGCAGTTTCTCCTTAGATGATAGTTGTCCTACTAAATTCCGAGCTTCTTCTAAAGCCTCTTTCTCTTTAATATATTTTCTTTTTCTACTACCACCTCTTTTACCGAACCAATCCTGTCGATATCCAGGTAAAATATCGACATCCTGCACGTATCTTAAGGCTGTGCTCTTAGAAATACCCACCTCTCTACTAATTTCAGGTAGGCTGTAACCTCGTTGCCGCAAAGAAGTAATTCTTTGCAAAACATCATTTGTAACTTTTCTCACTAGATGATAGTAGTACAAAAATACTTAAAAATCAATCTAGGAACGGATTGCTCTGTCTACTGAGCTACAGGGGCAATCAGTCGGGGACGAGGGAATAGCTCGCTTCGCTCCCTGATCCCTCGCCTACCAACTTTGCTGTCGGGGACGAGGGAATTGGACCCTCTGCCTCTCGAACCCGAATCGAGCGTTCTACCGATGAACTAGTCCCCGCAAACTTACCACTGCTATATTTTACTGCTTTTACTCTTGCTAGTCTATTAAAGGAAGAAAAATATTATTTACCAAACCAGAGGGTAATTTCCCTCTCTGCTTCTTCAGGAGTCCCCGAGGCATGGACTAAGGTATAAATTGTCCTTTTTTGCGGGTTGGCAACAATAGAGGAATCATTTGAGTAGTCTCCCCTGATAGTGCCAGGAGCCGCTAAGATCGGGATTGTATGCCCAACCAGTTTTCTAACCACCTCCACAGCATGTGACCCTTCCAAAACCATTGCCAAAACCGGCCCGGACAAAAGCATTTCCTGATTATAGCGGTGGATTAAATGGCCAATTTCCTTGGGATCATCAGTCCCCACCACCTCTTTTGCTTCATAACCATATTTTTTGCAGTCATCCAGGGTATGATTGCCCACACCAACCAGCCACTCATCAGTTACCGGATAGTGCGCCTCCGCCAGCTTTTTATCGGCCCACATCATCTTGCAATTTATAATCTTTAACCCTACCCTTTGGAAACGGGCAATGATCTCCCCTGCCAGGTTGCGGGCCATAGCATCAGGTTTAATAAAAACAAGTGTTTTCTGGTTAATTTGCTGTCCCATTAAATCTCCGTATCCGAAATATTGTAACTGCCATCCTCAAATACGTCAACGATGGTAAACCTTGGCTTCTGGACATTCCTTTCAGTGGCCAAGGCCCCCACAACCGTCATCTTCAACCCCGATTTTGGGTCTTCATACCTACCGAAATTGTGCACATCCCCGGCAAATACTTCGGAAACCCCACCTTCTTTCATAATCCGGGTAAGCTCCGAAGCCTGGTTTGTAAGCTTGGGAGTTACTTTCCCCATCATATGGTCGGAGGACGGATGGTATAAAGGCTCATGCAAAAAAACCAGGACCTTTTTCGACTCTTTTGTTTCCGGACTTTCAAGAATATCTTTCAGCCATTTTTTTTGCAAAGCATCTACCCCCTCATAATTGTCACTATTAAAAAGTATGATAAACCGTATATTACTATCACTAAATGATTGAAAAGCCGAACCAAAAACTTCGCTGAAACGCTCGGTTGGGGCATGCCCTTTATCCCGGGCATCCCAAAGGTCATGGTCCCCGGCAGTTACATAGTAAGGCAGGCCTGAAGACACAAAAACCTCCTTCGTTTTTTGCAGCTCATCTATTGTGCCAACCTCAGTATAATCACCCAGGCCGATGACAAACTTGGCGCCTTCTTTTTTAGCCGAACTTAAAGCCCGGCTTAAATTTTCGTTATTATTGTGGGAATCTGCAACCAGGGCAAACCTGACCAAAAGCTTACCCGCTTTGCCGCGAGGCGAGCCACTCGCGCCAGGCCTGGAAATGTCTTCGGAGGGGCTTTGGGATTCCGGGTTTTTACCTAATTTAGCAGAAAAGTCCTGGATATTAAAACCAAATATTGTGGGGGCCGATAAAATAATCGCCTGGGGATCCATTTTCAATGGGTCTGTGCCGGTAAAATTCTTGTAGGCCTGGTAAGCCCCCAACCCCAGGATTAAAAACATGGTGAGGGACAGGAGCATCCTGAAGATGACCATGGGTAAAAAGGCACTTCTTCTATGGTATTCCCGTTTCTTTTTAAACATAAATTTAGGGTACAAGGGTCAAGGGTACGAGGGTATAGCTATTTTTACTTAAACCCTAAACCCTTACACCCTCAAACCCTTCCTTCACATCCGTTCCGGTGCACTCACCCCCAACAGGCTTAAGGTATTCCCTAATGTTATCTTAGCAGTTAAAACCAGTGCCAGTCTAGCCTCTTTCAGTCCTTCAGTTTCAGCATTAAGCACCCTGCAGCTTTCATAAAACTTATGGAAGAGGTCGGCCAATTTGGTGGCATAAAAGGTCAGTTTGTGGACCTGGTAATCTTGGGCTATCCCCTCTACCAAATCAGGCAGCTGCACCAGATGCTTAATTAAAGCAAGCTCAGCGGGATGGCTAAGCTGTCCAGCAAGGCCAGGCCTTGCCGGGCAAGGCCTGGCCTTGCAAGAATCTATAGGTTTTTCTCCTGCCTTTTTTAGGATGTTACTCATCCTGGCATGGGCATATTGGACATAAAAAACAGGATTTTTATTGGATTGTTCCTTAGCCAAATCCAGGTTGAAATCAATATGCGATTCCGGAGAATACATCAAAAAGAAAAATCTGGCTGCATCTTTGTCTACCGCCTCTAACAACTCGTCCAAAGTGACATATGTCCCGGCCCTTTTGCTCATCTTAACCTCCACCCCGCCCCGGAAAAGCTTGACCATTTGCATAAAAATAATATCCACTTTGCCTTCAAAACCCAAGGCCGCCACCGCCCCTTTTAGCCTGGTCTCGTAGCCGTGGTGGTCGGCTCCCCAAATATTGATTTTTTTTAAATAACCCCTCCCCAAAACATCAAAATGGTGGGCAATGTCGGCCAAAAAGTAGGTCGGTTCGGCCCTACCCCGACCGCCTTCCGAAGTCATAAGTACCCGGTCTTTTTCATCACCAAACTTAGTTGAGGCAAACCATAAAGCCCCCTCATTTTCATAAGCAAAACCTTTTTCTTTGAGTAATTCAGCAGCTTTTTCAATTAAATTTCTTTCGTACAATGAGCGTTCGGAATAGAACTCGTCAAACTTGATCCCTATGCGTAAAGCAGCCGGCTTAATTTCACTATCCAATAGGTAATCAGCTAAAAGATGCCCCAAACTTTGTGGGTCAAGGTCAAGTTTATCCTTAAACTTTTCCGCCAAGTCTTTAATATATTCCCCCCGGTAGTGTTCCTCTTTGGCTTCTGCCTTGCCTGCTGCAGCCAGCACGGATTCACCTAAATTACGCACCTGGTTGCCGGTATCATTAACATAATATTCACGGCCAACTTTATACCCGCTCCATGATAAAACATTGGCCAAAGTATCACCAATCGCCCCACCCCTCCCGTTGGCCAGTGTCAAGGGGCCGGTTGGGTTGGCAGATATAAACTCCACCTGGATCTTTTCTCCTTTGCCAAGCTCATTTTTCCCAAAATCTTCCCCTTTTTCTAAAATCTCAGCCAATTGGCCGAATAAAACCTCCGGCTTAATAAAGAAGTTGAGGAAGCCTGGACCAACAACCTCGGCCTTACTTAAGTAACTTAAGTCACCTAAGTGGCTTAGAATTTGTTTAGCAATTTCTTGTGGAGAGTGCTTACGGTTCCCCGATTTTAGTTTAGACAGTTGCAAAGCGATATTTGTAGAGTAGTCCCCGTGGGCCTTATTTTCAGGAGTAGATAAGACTATATCAGTGGCCGGATAATCCATCACCTCCATTGCTTTTCTTAAGTCCTTTAAAAGTTGCTGTTTTAGCATAAGTCTATATTAGCACAAAATAATTCCTAATTAACCTAATTACTAATTGACCTAAATAATGTCTAAACTATTAATGTCTAAAATTTGGTAATTGGGTCATTGGGATTTGATTAGAAATTAGAGCACTTAGGAATTAGGTCAATTTATCACCCTGGTTTCGGCTCAACACCCAAATTACGGCTCCAATTAGAAAGTAGTACCCAACCCACATTACTATCCCGCTTTCCCCCACCTGCAGGCTAGCCCCGGGCAATTTAGCAAAAAATTCCACAATATAAATAAAATAGGTCAAAAGAATGGACGGGATAAGCCCGGCCAGAGTCCCAAGCAGGTTATCAATCAACCCCAAGGCCAATACTAAAAATCCGGAGACCATCACCAAAGGTATGCTCCACAATATCAAAAGGTTAGCTACTATACCAAACAATGACAGCTGTCCAAAGTTATAGACGATCACAGGTAAAACCATAACCTGGGCAGCGATAGTCACCCCTAAATCTTCCCGTAAAATACTTGGTACTTTACTTAAGCGTTTGACTATTATCGGCGCCACCGCTATCACCCCAAAAGTGGCCAGGAAGGAAAGCTGGAAAGAGATAGACAAAAGCCAATTGGGATTGTAAAGGAGCATCGCTCCCCCCGTTAGGAACAAAATCCAGGAACTCAAATTTTCCCTACCTAAAATTTGAGCCAGGTAGGCTAAAGAAACCATAATAGCTGCCCGGACCACCGGAACTTCAAACCCTGTCAGGATACTGTAAAAGGCAATTAACCCCAAAGAGAGGATCAAAGCCTTTTTCCTTCCTAGAAACCCTGCCAGGCCAATCAAAAACCCAGCTACAATGCTTAAATTCTGTCCCGAAACGACGATCATATGGATGGTAGAGGTGGCTTTCAGGTCATTTTTAAGGGCAACCGGCAGGTTTTTATCCACCCCAAGCAGAATTCCGGCTAATATAGCCGATTGAGGATAGGGCAAGTTATTATCCAGGGTTTGCGCCAAAGAATCCCTTAAAGGCTGCAGCGCCTGGCTTCCCTCATCCCTGTATGTTGGGTCAACCCCACCAAACTGGATAATCCGGGCAGCAAACACAACTAACCAAACCGCTGTGATAAATATTAGACGGATAGCCATAATAGATATGGGACTTGGGATCAGTAGCTAGTAGCTAGGATAAAAACAAATTTTCTTCCCAAACTACCAACTACCAGCTACTAACTACCAGACAGATACCAGCTCTTTAATCTTCTCATACACTGACCTTGTGACCGCCTTTTTGGTAAAAAGCTCCTCAATACTTCCGTACGGCCTTCCGTCAATGATTTTTTGGGCACCAACCGGCCCTACTCCGGGAAGTTTATCCAGCTCGGCAAGTAAGGCTGAGTTAATGTTAACCAAAGAGTTTTGGGATGAAACACTGGCAACTTCTCTGGCCGAGGCTTGTCCAAAACCTGCTTGTGGTGAGCTTGTCGAACCCACCTCAGGGATAAAAACCTTCATCCCGTCTGATACCTTTTGGGCTAGATTTATAGATTTTGATACAAAAGCAGGATCTGCCGAATCTTTAACCCCACCGGCAGCCTTTAAGGCATCCTCCACCCTGGCACTTGAAGATAAGGTATAAACACCCGGGTTGATTACCGCTCCCGAGACATCAACTTTAACTTCAGAGGGGTTTGATACAACGGAAGCCTGGCTAATACCTGTACCCGATTTGGTAGACTTAATGAACGTTTTAGGAATAATGCCGGAAGATATTACCCCGCCGATAAGAAGAACCAGCCCCACAAACCCCATAGCTAAGGGTAATTTGTGCGCACTTAGGAATTCATCAAGGGAATTCTCTCCATCCATGATTTATATCCTGTCATCCTGAGTGTAACGAAGGATCTATCTTTTATGCAAGTACCTACCTACCCTGTAGTACTCTCTCAACTCTTTCCTATATCCTCTAATCCACTCCCTGTAGGCCTTGTATAAATGTATCAAACCACGATCTTCCAGTTCACGGCGGATAACTCCCCCCTCATGCGGGAATTTATGAAGCCTTTTATGGGGGGAGGAAAAACCATGGGCATAGTGGCAAAGCTCATGGGCAATAGTGTGGTCCACTATCTCCTGGGGGAATCTTCCATCCTTAAACATCCCGGAAATAATAATGTACGTTTTCTTAGTTTTTCTGTCCAGCCTGATTGAACCAAACCTCAGCCTAGCATAACGGCCAAAGCGGATAAAAACGGGGTTTATTTGGGCTACATCTGAAAAATGGTTTGACCAGAGATGATCCAGGCGGGCAAGCAGCCATTTGTCATCGCGCATAAGCCCATACTAATGGAACCAGGCTGTGGAGTCAAGCCTAATTAGGGATTAGGGACCAGTAGTTAGTAGCTGGGGTAAAGACAAAATTACCCTAACTACTAACTACCAGCTACCAGCTACCAGCTACCAGTCCCAATTATCCTATTACAACAACCTAAACTAATGGGCTTATTTTTTAGCAATTAGAAAGAGGCTCTGCCAAATTGGAAAGTGATCCTATTCTGTGACAAAATTAATAATTTTCACAGGTACATACACAGCCTTTTTTATTTCCTTGCCATCCAAAAACTTTTGTACTTTAGGGCTTCCCAGTGCTATTTTTTCTATGACTTTTCCATCACTTGCCATATCTTTATGTATCACCAGCTGATCCCTAACCTTACCGTTTACCTGAACGGCAATAGTCACTTCCTCCTCTTCCAGATACTTCTCCTCATATTTTGGCCAAGTCTGCAGGTGGATGGACCGGTTTTCCCCCATCATCTCCCACAACTCCTCAGTGGTGTGGGGGGCAAAGGGGGTAAGCATTACAAGAAAAGCCTTGATGGTCCCCCTAGATACCCTGCCTTGTTTGGATAGGAAATTTAAAAACTCCATTAGAGAGGCAATCGCCGTATTAAAGCGCAAGTTCTCCATATCTTCCCCGACTTTTTTAATAACCTTGTTTAAAATCTTAAGTTCCCCTTCTGTAGCCTCGTCAGCATGCTCATTTTGCGCCAATTCCCAAACCCGGGAGAGAAATCGGTAAACCCCAGAAATTGAGGCTGCCCGGAAATCCCCTCCCTCGGTAAACGGCCCCATAAACATCAGGTACATCCTTAAGGTATCTGCCCCCCACTCTTTAATAAGATTATCGGGGTTTATGACATTCCCCTTGGATTTGCTCATCTTTGCCCCTTCGGCAATGATTAATCCATGAGCCCGGAACTTTTTAAACGGTTCCTCAAAGTCAATAAAGCCTAAATCGCGAAAGACCATGGTGATAAAGCGCGAGTATAAAAGGTGCAGAACAGAATGTTCCGCTCCCCCGATATACATATCCACCGGCAGCCAATTTTTTGCCCTTTTTTCATCAAAGAACCGGTCATTTAAGTCAGTGGTCAAATAACGAAAAAAGTAAAGGGATGAGTCCAGGAAATTATCTGAAACATCAGTCTCCCTTTTAGCTGGACCAGCACATTTGGGACATTTGACGTTGACAAAATCAGGCTCAGAAGCCAAGGGCGAAATACCGGTACCGGTTGGCCGGAAGTTCTCAATAAAAGGCAATTTTACAGGCAAATCACTCTCCGGTACCGGCACAGCGCCGCATTTGTCACAGTAAATTATAGGAATCGGCGGCCCCCAATACCTTTGGCGGGAGATTAGCCAGTCACGCAAATGGAAATGCACCTGCCTCTTGCCTAAATTATGTTTTTCTATATAGTCTGATATCTTCTCCCGGGCTTCGGTGGAACTTAAGCCGTCAAACTCCCCGCTGTTTACCAAAATACCCTCTCCTGTGTAGACATTTGTCTTGTCATTGCGAGAAATCCTGAGCGTAGTCGAAGGAGACGAAGCAATCCCTTCTTTGTTATTCTGAGATTGCTTCACTCCGTTCGCAATGACAGGAGAGGTGTTCTCGATGACAGTTTTTATCGGCAAATCAAACTTCTTAGCAAACTCAAAATCCCGTTCGTCGTGTGCCGGCACAGCCATAATTACCCCTGTTCCATACCCCATCAGGACATAATCTGCTACCCATACCGGAATACTCTCTCCTGTGAAAGGATTTTTAACATTTGTGCCTGTAAACACACCGGTTTTTTCTTTGTTCTCCTTCCGCTCCAACTCACTTTTCTTTCCGGCTGCCTCAATATAAGCACTCACATCTCCCTTCTGCTCGTCAGTCACTAGCTTGCTCAGCAACGGGTGCTCCGGACTAACAGCTACAAAAGTAGCCCCAAAAATCGTATCCGCACGCGTAGTAAACACATCTAAACTATCGAATGCTATCAGTGTCCCTTCCGATTTGCCAATCCAATTCCTCTGGGCAACCTTAATTTTTTCCGACCAGTCAATCCACTCTAAGTTCTTTAAAAGCCTCTCTGCATAGTCTGTAATTTTAAAAAACCACTGCTCAAGATCCTTCTTCTCAACCTGGCTGCTACACCTTTCACAAGCTCCGGTAATTACCTGTTCATCGGCTAAAACGGTTTTACAAGAAGGGCACCAGTTAACCTCAGCCTTCTTACGGTAGGCAATCCCCTTTTTGTAAAGCTGCAGAAATGCCCATTGAGTCCATTTATAATATTCAGGTTCATAGGTGTTAAGTGTGCGGTTCCAGTCATAGGCATTGCCTACTGTCATAAACTGCTCATAAAAGTGCTTTTCCGTGCGTCGACTTACCTCCATCGGGTGTTCATTGATCTTTAAGGCATAATTTTCACCATGGATACCAAAGCCATCCAGGCCAATCGGCTCAAAGACATCAAGCCCCTGTAGCCTTTTAAAACGAGAGTAGATATCTGAGCCTGTAAAGGCATACATATTACCTACATGCATCCCCTCTGCCGAAGGGTACGGAAACATCATTAAAGAGTAAAAAGGCTTCTCAGACTTATCCAGATCAGGACTAAAGAGCTTGTCCTCTTTCCATCTTTTTTGCCACTTACCTTCAACCTCATTTGGAAAATATCTTTTTGCCATATTTCAATCTTAACATAGGGTCAGCCTCAAGTTCAAACCCTTCTTAAACGTCATTCCGGCTTGACCGGAATCTTTCTTAGATTCTGGAGTCCCCTTCGACAAGCTCAGGATCCCCAGAATGACAATGGGGATACCTTTCCACACCGTTTTCACATACGTGTTTTCTATCACCCATGCACAGATGTGATATGGTGTATATATATTGAGACCTATACCCTACACCCCAAACCCTAAACGCTAGTCTCCTTCCCTGCCTGTGCAGAAAATGAGTTGACTATGTGTGATATACAAAGAGCTCTTGACACTGTTTTCACTTTTGTTTACACTAAGTGTAGTTCTTTATATACGGGCAGGAGTAATGCAGACGGATACTCCTGCCCGTATAGTATTTAGACTCAGCCTCCTACTTAACCCTCTTACCTAAAATTGCCTGCTTAAAACTGAGTCGCTACGCGCCTCGCGCTCCACGCTGCGCGTGTCACACTAAGCCCGCTAATGACGGGTGGCATGGAGGAGACCCGCCTGTCAAGAAAAAGTCTACCGTCTACAGTAAAACCAGCTGCGGTAGCCGGAAGGCCAGACCCTGGATGCCACTACCAGCTCAGGGGTTATTCTAGCCGGCACCAAATCTATAGACATCCCCACCCCAGTTACCCAAAACCTGCCCTTCGACTGGTTCCTAGTCAACGAGTCCAACTAAGGAAAATCTAATTTACTCCGTAAATTCGTTTTTTAGAAAAATGATAAGATAAGGCTATGACTATTAAGGTTGACAAATCAGTACATGAGTTTGTGCAGAGTTTGGAAAAACCGACAATTTCCAAAGTCTCCCGATTAATTGACTTATTAGAAAAGTTTGGTCACCAGCTTTCTATGCCCTATTCCAAAAAATTGTCCAGCCAACTTTTTGAGTTAAGGATTCGCGGATCACAAGAGGTACGGATTTTTTATACTTTTCATCAAGACCAAGCAATACTTTTTCATTGCTTTATTAAAAAGACACAGAAAACACCTAAGAGAGAACTAGAAACCACTTTGGTCAAGTTAAATAACTTGACAACTGCATAACATATATGTTATAAGTTAAACACTATGAGAAATTGGAAAGATGTTAAAAAAGAATTACTCAAAGACCCTGAGGTCAAAAAAGCCTATGATGCCCTGGAACTTGAGTTCAGCATCATTGAACAGGTTATCCAAAAAAGGCTGGAAAAGGGACTGAGCCAAAAACAGCTGGCCGAGAAAATAGGCACCAAGCAATCTGCCATAGCCAGGCTTGAAGGGGGCACTACAAACCCTTCAGTTGCCTTCCTGGCAAAGGTTGCCAAAGCCCTAGGCAGCAAACTTCAGGTATCAATTTAAGATCCAAAGCTGCCCTGTCGTGGCTAAAACCTACAGATCTAAGACCTATAATCCCCCTCAAGGCCTGGCCTTGCAAGACGTAAACCTCTATGTTATACCTAAAATATGCCCTCCAGAAACCGGATAAAGGAATACCACAAAGACAGTTACTACCATATATATAATAGGGGCGTAGAAAAAAGGCCGATTTTCCGGGACTCACAGGATTATTCTGTTTTCCTTTCCTATTTGCAAGGTTATCTCCTGCCCAAGGATGAGGAATCTTTAAATAAAATCCTAGTTGACTGGCGTTCTTCACCGGAGGAAAAGGAAAAGGCCAGAAAACTTTTAAAATTAAATAATTTTTCAGATGAAATCACCCTCCTCGCCTATTGTTTAATGCCTAACCACTTCCATTTCCTAATTCACCAAAACAGTGCCGGAGCCATGGATAAATTTATGAATTCTCTGGCTACCCGCTATACAATGTATTTTAATAAGAAATACAAGCGGGTAGGATCCTTATACCAGGAAGTATATAAAGCAAAGCTAATCCATACCGATGAACAGCTTCTTATAATCTCCCGCTATATTCATAAGCAGGCCTCAACAAACCCAAGTTTATCCGGTTCTGGCCAACCATCCTCTTATCAAGTTTTCATAGGAGACACAAAACCCAATTGGGTACACCCGGAGGAAATTTTAGCTTACCTTACCAAAAACTATCCCAGCTTCACATATAAAACGCTCCTGCAAGAAGAAAGCGACTGGGATCTCATACACAACTTCACCCTTGACGACTAACTGAAGTTTTAAAAAACAAACTCCTTATTCCCGCTCATTACTACAAGCCATCTTATTAGCCTCCCAGCAAGGCCAGGCCTTGTAGCGCAAGGCCTGGCCTTGCAAAAGGATGGCACTGCGAAAACTCTACCCCATTATAATTGACCTATTATGATTACTATTTGATATAGATGATCCCAGTTGTCAAGGCATTTACCAATAGTAGAAACTGTATATACACTCATGAACGGAAAAATTACTGCCTGGATAAATATTATTTTCCAATTTGGGGTTTTAGCCCTGGTTGTTGCTACCCCCTTCCTATTTTGGAATATTACCTCAGAATTTTATGAGATCCCTAAGCTCATCTTCTTTTTACTGGCCACTGTAGTTTTATTAATCCTTTGGGCTACCCGCTGGGTAGTTGAAGGTAAAGTCACCTTAACCCGCACACCTTTGGACCTTCCCCTGCTCCTACTATTAATAGTATTTATAATTTCAACTTTCTTTGCAGCAGCCCGGCCGATCGCCATTTTTGGTAACTTACCAAGGATCCACGGGGGGCTTGCTACCTTTGCTGTCTACATCATTTCCTACTTTGTCTTAGTTTCTAACCTCAAAACTGTAAACATTGTCGGGCATATTGTAAAAATTTCCCTTTTTTCCGGTGTCGTTCTCTCAATTTTAAGTTTCCTTTCTTATGCCGGAATAAATTATCTCACCCTTCCCTTTACTGCCGGGCTAAACTTTACCCCTACCGGTTCTACTTTTACCACTACCGCCCTTTTAACCTTACTATTGCCCTTTCCCCTCATTGCCATCCTGCAGGGCACCGGCAATGAAATATTGGGTGGAATGGAATATCTAACAGAAGGGGGTGGGGCTAAGTTTAAAACCATCCTCAATAAGATAGCTTTGACAGCGATTTTGGTCTTATTTGCAGCTGCTATTGCCTTAACCGGTTCTGTTGCCACCTTTGTTGCAGCTGTTGCTGTTTATGCCCTGGCCCTTTTTGCCACCTCCCCTAACCTAATCCAGAAAAACCTGCCCTATATCATTACCCCGGTCGTGGTCGCCGTACTTTTAGCCCTTGTCTCTTTTGTACCTTTAGCCGGCTCAAAAAACATCCTTTATAACCAGGCCCAAAATTTTCCCCGGGAGTTGCAGCTGCCTTTTGATACTTCCTGGAAAATTTCCGTCTCCGCTTTCCGCGATGCGCCGTTTTGGGGTACAGGCCCTGCCTCCTATCTTTTTGACTTCACCGCCTACAAACCTGCAGAGTTTAACAACTCCAAAGTCTGGAATGTCCGCTTTGACACCGCTTTTAATGAATACCTCCAGGTGCTGGCTACCTTAGGCGCCACAGGGTTTATCGCCCTTCTCTTTTTGACTGCCGTGTTTGTTTCAGCAGCTTTTAAGGCGCTCTCTTCCCCCCGCGGCAGTTTAGGTTTATCACTGGCAATTTCCGGTCTTACCTTCTTTGTCCTTCTGGCTGTACACTCCTCCACCGCTCCATTATGGATTATGGGAATTATTATCCTGGTCTCATTTATGGTGGTACACAAAGAGCTAACCAAACAGGTCCATATTGGCACCTCACCGGCAAGGCCGGCAACCCCGGTAGGAGATGGGTTATACCTTCACTTTGATGCTTTGCCAACAGTTGCCGCTTTGGTAATCCTTGTCGCCAGTATCTTTACCCTGTACCACGCCGGCAGGTTAACATTAGCAGACTACCACCACCGCCAGGCTTTGGGTGCGGTAGTAACAGGCCGTGGCCTTGACGCCTACAATTCACTGGTCAAAGCGGAAAGCTTAAACCCTGAGGCAGATTTATACCGGACAGACTTGGCCCAAACTAACTTTGCCCTGGCTAACGCGATTGCTGTATCTAAAGGCCCAACTGAGGCCTCCCCTGCCGGATCATTAACTGATGAGGATAAACAAAATATCCAAACCCTTTTATCCCAAGCCATTAATGAAGGGAGGATTGCCACAACACTTTCCCCCAACAATCCGGTCAACTGGGAAATCTTAGGGTCAATTTATAGGCAGATTTCCGGCGTTGCCCAAAATGCCCTAACTTTCTCGCTTGACTCATACGGACGGGCTATCCAGAAAGACCCATTAAACCCATTACTCCGGCTCACTGTGGGAGGTATTTACTACTCCGCTAAAAACCTTGACATGGCAATCAGGTTCTTCTCCGACGCAGTTAACCTAAAGCCGGACTATGCTAACGCTTACTATAACCTGGCAGTAGCTTTAAGGGACAAGGGGGATTTGGTTTCAGCCGCCTCAAGTGCCGAAAGGACTGTATCCTTACTTGACCCTAAAAGCCCGGATTATGAGGCCGCAAGCGGCCTCCTGGCGAATCTGAAAGAACAGATCGCCAGTAAAACAGCCAGTGAACAAACCGAGGCACCGGCAGCCAAGACAAGTTCGGCCCTGCAAGGCAAGAATTTACCTCAAGTATTGGATTTACCCAAACCGGAAAATGTTGCCACCCCCCCGGCAGTGAAGAAACAGTCTCAAGAGTAGAATTGACCTAATTGATCTAAGTACCCTAATTTCTAAATTTTAGACATTAGATCATTGGTGCTTATTTAGGTCAATTAGTAATTAGGTTAATTAGTAATTCTAAGTGTGGACCAGAGCGGAATAGGAACCTCTCGCTATGCTCGAGAACCCTGCGACCTTCGGTCTTCGAACCGTCAATATTGTGGACTTGCCGGGAATAAGAACCTGGCCTTCGGCCAGAACCTTGCCCGTTCGCCTTCGGCGAAGGGTTGAATCCGGATTTAAGTGGACCAGAGCGGAATCGAACCGCCGACCTCCTCAATGCGAATGAGGCGCAATACCACTATGCTACTGGCCCTGATTTTTAGATTAGATGTTAGAAGTTAGAAAATAGATTAAGAAGTTAGAGATTAGAAGTTGGATAATCCAATTTCAAACTTCCAATTTCAAGATCCAGCTTCAAATTTCCAACATCTAACTTCCAGTGTGGACCCGAGGGGAATTGAACCCCTTACCTTCTCCATGCCATGGAGACGTCATACCGGTAGACCACGGGCCCTAACAAATCCTTATTTTACCAAAAATTATATCTTTTTACTAAAGTATTCCCAGACTTCCTTAGAAATATTGGCAAAAGCTTCTACCCCATCATTTTCATACTTTAAGTTTTTACTTAACATTACAAGGAGATATGCTTTTTTAGGCACTGCGCTTTCACTGGCCCCCTCAACCTCTTTATCCAGGTAGACTATCCCGGCATCATGCCTGATTCGGGAAAGCTCCCCTGTTTTATGGACAATTTTTACCTCCTTTGGTAATTGGGCTGGAATCCGGTCATTAATTTTTGACAGGGCCAGAAACCCAATAATCTTATCCGAAACCGTTTTTGAGACCACTTGGCCCTTGTAGAGTTTCTTAAAAAAGGTAGCAATATCTGAAGCAGTAGTGGTAATGAGCTCATCACCTTTGGGGTTAAGGTTAGTATTCTCCATACCCAACTCCAATGCCATCTTCGCCAAAGGGTCAAAAGTAGAACCCCGCCTTAATTTTTCCGTTAACATTATCGCTGCAAAGTTATCCGAAATCCTGCCTACCCTAGTTAATGCCTCCTCAATCGTATATTCAATCCCACCTGAAACGTCTTCATAACCAAAATCAACACTGCCTAAAACATCCGTCAGGTGGGCCTTAGTAGCTGAAACCGTATCTTCCATCTTTAAACTCCCCTGTTCTTCTTCCTTTAAAACCGCTGCCATTAAAACCAATTTATAAAGCGAAGCAGACGGATATTGCTCGTTTACCGCCAAAGGATACCTTTCGTCGCCGGACATATTCTCGATAAAAATCGCAAAATCCCCCTCGACCCCTTTCAGGTTTCTTTCCACAATCTCCCGCAACACATTATCGGTATATTCCAGGGTAATACCTTTTGTAAAATCAAAGCTGTAGGTCTTGGAAGCAGAAACGCCGGAGAATTTAGCCAGCACAACTAAGGATACTATTATAATAAGAGTCCAGATGCCGAGTTTGGTATGGGATGACATAGTTAAATTAACCTAATTGACCTAATGACTAATAAGCGAAGCTTGAAAACAAAGTATTCCAAGCAAGCTTTCAAACTTTGTTTATTGATCTAAATAAATCCCAATAATTAAATTTCTAAATTGGGACATTGGGTCATTCTTTAGAAATTAGGTTAATTAGAAATTAGAAATTTGTAAAGGCCTATTTAAGAATTGCTAGCGGATTTACCGCAATCCCCTTATATCTTATTTCCAAATGCAAATGTGTCCCGGTTGACCTACCTGTTGATCCCATTTGACCTAATATTTGCCCCCTTGATACTGTTTGGCCGACTGTGACATATATATTTGATAAGTGGGCATAAGTAGTTTTATAACCGTTGCCATGGTCTAAAACAACCCTGTTCCCAAATCCATAATTGTCAGGCCACCCGGACACCACCACTGTCCCCCCATCGGATGCAGCCACACCGGGGCCCACCCTGTTGGCAACATCTATACCGGGATGGTACCAAGAAAAGTATTGCGTTAACCCGCCATTCGTCGGCCAAATAAAGTTCCCTCCGCCGGGGGCTTCAAAGGTAGGCGAACCCGGCCCTTGGGCCAAGTATTGCGGCGCAGGCCTTGGCCGTGCCGGGGCCGGAGCTTTTGGAGGCACACCATCCGGGATAATCAGGACCTGCCCCACCTTCAGTTTAAAATCATCAGGTACGTCATTAAATGGGAAATCCATAATAGCCTGCTGCTCGGCAAAGTACTTTTTAGCGACAGATTCCAGGTTATCTCCGGAGACTACTTTGTGGGCCACCCCTGAAACAGGTAAAATCTTTAATATTTGCCCGGGTTTAATAGCAACACCGGTTAAGTCGTTTGCCCACTTAATAGTGTCTGTGGAAACATCAAACTTACCGGCAATGCCGGATAATGTATCACCGGTTTGCACTTCATATTCAATAATCTCGGCGCGGGGCTTTTGGGAAATTTGGGTCCTGGTATCAAACAGGGAGTTTAAGACAGGGTCGTTTTTTATCACTTCGGGGTCAACGGTATCCACAAACCTTGGGTCCTGGCCACCTACCCCAGGAAAAGAAGATGAGATTATAGTCTGCCCCCCAAAAATCCCCGACGTAACAATACCAAAGGCTGAAAGCCCGATCATACTCCCATGCCAAACCCTCTTCTGGAAAACCCCCCTTTTAAACATTAAAAGGTCAACTGATAAATTCTTAAAGGCTTCAAAATGGGAGGCAAAAAGTACAACCCTGCGGCGAAGGTATTTGAGGAAAAACTTTAAAAAAACCTTTAAATCAGATAGGACGGGATTCAAACTCCAACTATTTTAGCAGAAGAGTGCAAGAGATGGAAATGGGACTGGGGATCAGTAGCTGGTAGCTAGGGTATTTTTGTCTTATCCCTAACTACTAACTACCAACTACCAGCCCCTAACTTACTTTACGTCCTTTAGACTTTCCAAAAATTCCGCGTTAGACCCTACTTTAGCTAACCTCTCAAGGAATACCTCTGTCCTCTCCGAGTCATTCAGAAGCCCTAACATCCTTCTCATCACTACCATCTTGCGGTAGATATCCTCTGCAAACATCAATTGCTCCTGCCTGGTCCCTGAGGACCCAATGTTAATAGCCGGGTAAATCCTGCGCTCAGCCAAAAACCTGTCAAGGTGAAGCTCCATATTGCCGGTACCTTTAAACTCCTCATAAATTAAGTCATCCATCCTGGATCCTGTATCAACTAAAGCCGTACCGATAATGGTTAAAGAACCGCCTTCCTCACAGTTCCTGGCTGCCCCGAAGAAATGCTTGGGCGGATAGAGCGCTACCGGGTCAAAACCGCCGGATAAAGTCCTTCCGGAGGGCGGTACGGAAAGGTTGTAAGCCCTTCCAAGCCTGGTAATTGAATCCAAAAGGATAACCACATCTTTACCCGCCTCTACCAACCGCTTAGCCCTTTCAAGAGCAATCTCGGCCGCGGTTGTCTGGTTTTCCGCCGGCTCATCAAAATTAGAGGCTATCACATCACCCTTAATTGAGCGGGAAAGGTCGGTTACCTCCTCAGGACGCTCCCCAACCAAAACTGCCATCAAAACGACATCAGGATGGTTTTGGGAAATCCCTGCGGCGATATCTTTTAAAAGCGTGGTCTTACCTGCCTTGGCGGGAGATACAACCATCGCCCGCTGCCCAAAACCAATCGGGGAAATAAGGTCAATGACCCTTTGGGATAAAGGCATTTTGCCGGTTTCCAGTTTTAAGTGCCGGTTAGGATAAATTGGGGTGAAATCTTCAAACCGGATCCTTTTTGTCCTTCCTCCACGCACTGCCGGGTCACCGACATACTTCTCCGCATCCTCACCATTAACTTTGTTAACCTGTAAAAGCCCAAAATAGCGCTCGTTTTCCTTTGGGGGACGGGCTGCACCATCGACAAAATCACCCGGGCGGAGGTTAAAACGCCTGATCTGTGAAGATGAGATATAAACATCACGGTCTGAGGGGGTATATTTGGGACGCAAAAACCCATGCCCTTCAGGCATGGTGTCTAAAATACCGGAGACTTCCTCCGTCGGGACATCGCGGTCGGAATAACGATCGCCATTTTGATAACCATCACGACGATAATTTGATGTTGGATGTTGGAAATTGGACGCTGTCTCACTTCTAACATCTGGCTTCTCATCCACTGGTTCTCCCACAAGAGCATCCACCCCTGACGGGCTGACAACTGACTGCTCACCGCTTACTGCTGGCTGATTGCTGTCAGCTGTAAGCTGTTTGCTATCTTTTGGTTTAAATGAACGTGTATTTGGCATGGTTTAGATTAAAAATTGACCTAATTGACCTAATTTCTAATTGACCTAAACTTTCGACACCGATATTTGGGATTTGTTTAGAAATTAGAGTGCTTAGAAATTAGAAATTCTTTCGAGGTCTAACAAAGAAAGTATCCCATACTTACTGCACAGTGTCAAGAGCAGAAGAGCCGGGAGCTTTTAATCTCCCGACCCTCATCTGTTCCCTTAACGATCAAACTCCCTCTTCTGCCAAAGGTACCTCGGTGTATCCTTTAGGCCCTTACCAAAACTCCCGAATTTCCGCAAGCCTAAACCTGCCGGTAAAAGCCCTGATAAAACCCAAGCTGCTATAGGTAAACCTGTTTTTGGCAGTTCTGTGACTTTAGTAGATACTCCTGCCACTAGAGGTTTGGCTGCCCCTGCCACTACCGGAGAACCGGCACCGGATGTGACATTAACATTACTTGACCCACCGGTTGCAGAGGATGACCCACCTGTTGCCGTTACCGTCTGGTTAACAGTCTGGCTTTGGTTCTGGCTTTGCACTTGCTGCAAACAGAAAATATTAGAACCAGATACTACACTGACAAACCCTGCCGGACACTGCAAATCAACCTGCTGGGCACCAGCCGGAAGAGGTGTCGGCGTCGGGGTTACAGTTACCACCGGCGCTTCAGTCGGTGTTGGTGTAACAGTCGGTGCCGGTACTCCTGTCGGTGTCGGCGTCGGGGTAGGTTCAACTACTGCTACCTCAGTCAACTGAGCCTTGAATAAGACTTCGGCAAAAACATTTCCTCCCGGAGCCAAATCCCCTACTGACACTTCCCCACCTGTCCCGATTGACTCAATGGAGCTGGTCACATTACCCGGATGCTTGATCAATGTTGCATGCCCCGGGAAATAAGTTAGGCTCTTCCTTGTTGACGTAGCAGGGACATTAACTACCGCTGTGTCACTTATCTCAGATGCATTATCGGCCTTGACCTTAATCCTCACAGAAAGCGATGTCCCATCCTCGTTAGAGGGAAGCTCAGCTTGAACCCTTACATTACTGGCCGTTTCATTACTATTGTTGACGATCTCTAAATGGAATTCCACAATATCCCCAACATTGGCACTTACTGGGTCAACCCAAGCCGGGTTATTGGTGTTGGAAACCAAAAAGATATTACCCCCCTGAAAACCTGCAGCCGCAGAAACCATAGCCGGAGCAATGATTGCAACTGCCGGTAAAACCAAGGCGATAAGAACCGCTAACACTGTTATTATTTTTTTAAACTTACTTATTCTTCTCATATAAACCGTATACTATATACTACTTTATCACCTCCTTGTCGGTGTTGCTATTGATTCTCTGGTCGGATTGGCTGCACTTGGCGTAGCGGCCCCTGCAGTGGGCTGGCTAGGAACGCGGGACGGTTCTTTACTGGGGGCAGCTTGTGGAACAGCAGCCGGTGTCGCGCTTCCTTCAGGTTTAGGGGCGGAACCAGGTGTCGCAGTAGGAGCCGCAGGCCTCGTCTGCGGCGTGGCTGTTGGCTCCCTGCCGAGGGTCGGGATAGGCGTAAAAGTCGGTGCGGGAGCAGCTGTTGGGGTGGGAGTTGGTATTGGTGGTACCTGAGGTGTAGCAGTGGCTTCCCTGGTAGGGACAGGTGTTAGTGTAGGCGTGGGAGCGGTTGTTGGGGTTGGTGTGGGTGGCGCTTCAGGCGTTGGGGTGGGAGTTGGTATTGGTGGTACCTGAGGTGTAGCAGTGGCTTCCCTGGTAGGCGCAACCGTTGGAGTGGAGGTTGGTACGGTAACCCCAGTGGCAGTTGGGGTAGCCGCTGGCTGTCCGGGTTGCTCCTCTTCTCGAACAGGCACATTAAAAAACTCCAGCTCCTCAGTTACACCCGGCACTAAACCCGCAAATTGGAACTGTGACTTCCGGACAGCCTTAAAATTTAGACCAAATTGGTTTGTATCCTCGTCAACCTCCATCCGGACTTTCCCATCCTTAAGACACTCGGCAGGAACAGGGAAAATCAGTTCCCCAATATCATTGGTTGAATGAAACTCATCGATCCTACAATCCGGATCATCAACCGACCGGATCCGGAACTGCCAATCCTTTTTCCCTATAAAGATTCCCTTCCCTATCTCATCAACAAACTTTCTTACCTTTAGGAAAGCGGCCGGTGGCGGAGCAGTAGTTGGTGTCGGCGGCACAGCGGTCTTTGTCGGCGGAGCTTCTTTCGCCCTGGGGGCAAAAGGTATAAGGCCGTTATGGCATTTTTTCAGCGGGTCCTGATTCACTAAAACCGCCGCTATCTGGTCAGTGGGATCATCAAAAAACATGGCCATGTTTTCACCTGTCCAATGCACTCCCCTTCTGTCTGCCTCGGCTTTATCATCCACAAACTCTAAAGTAATAGTTCCTACCTTACCGGTAATTGGGTCCACTATGGCAACCGGAATAAAATCACCGATAAAGGAACCCATCTCCTCCGGGGTCATATCAAAGCCCTTTTTGCGGATCTCCCCGGCCAGCTCCTGCCGCCACTCCTTAATGCTCTGGACACCCATAAAATCACCCCTATTCCACTGATTAACTTTAATATTAAAGCGCGAAAACCAAAGTCTTTGTTTTTCAATATCCTGAACACACCTGAGAAGATCTTCCGGAGATTCAGCCTCTAAGGGAGCCGCTTCTGCCACCGTCGGAGAAATAAAACTCAAAGCCATGTCTAAAATTGTCTGTTCAGATTCAAGGCCTAAAGCTACACCGGTCTTACAGGAGGCAATACCCTTATTCATAAAAGTATTGCTGTCCCAAGAGCTTATTCTCCCTTCAAGATGATTTTGGTCATATTGCTCTATCCCTAAAGAGTCAGCAGTGACAGCTTCCGAGACTTTAGGCCGGAGGCTAAGGGCGGTTGGGCCTGCAAAATTAGGGTTATCGGCCGCCCTGGGAGGCGGAGTGGGGCTGGAAAACAGTCCACTGACCTCATAAAGGGCATAGGCAGGCACTCCTACAACAGCAGCGATTCCCATAATCCGGGCTACCTGCTTAACATCTAATTGCCTGATTTTATCTGAAAAAGCACGGCTTAAAGCACCCAGGCTGGGAAGATTGTCTGCCCCCTCTTGCAAGCGTCGTCTAAAAGATCCTTTTTCCATAATGAATCCGGGCAGGTTTGTATACTCTACTATAAGCTCCTAGATAATACAATAAGGATGATGTAAGAAATATGTAAGTAATATGCCTGAATTTGAGTCCCTGGTCACGATCTTAATTGGGAACTAGTCCCCGCCTGCAACGCTTTGCCCGCTCGCATCGATATGCGAAGCGTTTCGGGTGGGCGTAGCAATGCGGGCAGGCCTGTCCTAAGAATTTGCCCTACCTAACCTAAATTCAAGACTGGGGGCTTGTCCCTGCCCAAGACAAGCTCCCAGTCCCAAACTCAGATGCAAATTCGCAATCCACAACCCAAAATCAACTACTTGACCCGTTCGGCTGTCGCTCAGGGTCAACCCCGAATGAGCAAAGCTCCTGCTTCGCAGTGAAATTGAGGGGTTGACAAGACCGGGTTTTTATGAAAACCTATTATCTAGAATATAACTTCTAACTGCTCTTGAAGTTATCTTCGATGAAGAGAGGTTCCGCCTCATCTTCGAATTAATAAAAGGGCATTGCTATTCGAGTCCGTCTGCGGTAGTAATGCTCTTTTTTTGTGGCTTCGCCACACAAAAGAGCCTTGCGATCCACCTCTGGCGGATCTAAATGCTCTTTTTTTGTGGCTTTTTCTAAGTTACCTAAGTGGCCTAGGTTACTTAAGTTACTTATTTCTTTTCAAAGTACCAAAAAGGGCCTTTTGGGCCCCTCTTCCTGAAAAAGGCTCCTTGGTCCGTCTGCTCCCAAGGAACCTTTTTCAGCCTCTCACCATCAAAATTAACTGCTGCTCCGTTCCCGTCAAAACCTTTCTTACCTGCTCGGCTAACGGGTCCACCCGCTTCAAACTGAATCTTTTCAACCTGTTTCTCCGAGTGGCAACTTTGAACATTAAAATTACCATATCACAACAAAAATTATTTGTCAATACTTTTGGATCCGATAGTATTTTTCATGAGGAAAATGAGGAGTCCTGTAGTTTATTTAACCGGCCTATGTATGATGATTAGGGTGCTATAACAACCTAAACTGAGATGGATATTTTACATTTCCACTAAAAATAATTAATGTGGATAAGTGGTTTTGGGACTGGTAGTTGGTAGTTAGTAGCTTGGGTTTAAGACAGAGAACGGATTAGACCATTAATTAATTTTGCAGATAATACAGACTGCTCCGCTAACTGGTTAAATGTGTCTCTTGTCAAATACTCAAGGTCTCTAGCTATTAAGAGCTGATTTTGTAGTTCTGTTAACGACCCTAACGCCATTCGGTAAAACTGGCGCTTCTCCTTTTTACTAAACCTGGAAAAACCCTCTGCCATATTAGAAGTAACTGATACAACTGCCCTTCTCATCTGGTCCACAAGTGAAAATTTTTCACCATTTGGGAAAGAATCTGTGACTTTATAGATAGCTAGCACTAAATGATGCCCTTCTTTCCATGCATTTAATCCAGTAAAAGATTTGATCTTAGAATTTTCCATGTCTTACCCGAACTACCAGCTACTAGCTACCAGTCCCTACTCCACTCTCTTCCCAAACACCATTCTCCCTGCCGGACCCTGGAGGACTTTTGTAACTTCAACTTCAAGATCTTGACCCAAGGAATCTGCCGCATCTTTGACTACTACCATGGTACCGTCACCTAAATACCCTACTCCCTGGCCGCGGTCCTTCCCTTCACTTACCAGCTTAATCTTAAGTTTTTCCCCCGGCACAGGCAAAGCCTTTAAGGCATTTGAGAGCTCATTGATATTTAAAACTGTCACACCTTTAAGTTTTGCAACCCTGTTTAAATTAAAATCACAGGTTATAATTTTCCCTTTGATACTTTTACCCAAGGCTATTAAGGCATCGTCAACCGCCTCTCCTGCGTGAAGCTGTGACAACGGCCCTTCCCATATATCAAGCTTCACTCCTTTAATCTTTTTTAAGTGGTCTATAATTTCAAATCCCCGTCTGCCCCTGGCTCTTTTGATAGCGTCTGAAGAATCAGCCACCTGCTGAAGCTCTTTTAAAACAAAGCCGGGGACTAAAACTAAACCTAATAAAAATCCTGCCCCAGCCACTTCCAAAATCCGGCCGTCAATTATACTGGAGGTATCTAAAATATACGCCCCAAAGAACTTTGGTTCATTCCCCTCATGCCTCGCCCCCGGAAGGAGGGTCAGCCCCCGGGAAGTGGCGCGGGAAACCTGTTTGGCTACCTCGGAAGCAAGCCAGACAGCAGCTGTGGTAGCCAAAGTGACAACCGAATGGGCAACCCATGAAGAAAAACGGGCAAACATCAAAAGGCCTAAAAGGATCCCTAAGACGGCATAAAAAGCCCTGGACTCACCGTCTATAATAGGCAAAGGTAAAACCCCGCCCAGAAAGTAACCCACTAAACCTAAAAATACGGCTGTGACCAAAGTTGCCCAGAATTGAAATTTGCTCATGATTACAGGTATATTATACCTTAGGGGGGATCACAGGACTACGCAGAACAGAAACCGTCGTTCCATCAGGTTAAAAGGGTTTGATTATTCATCAAATGGTGCATATTTTGTAACGATTTGTACAAAAGACCGGCAGGAATTATTTGGTTCCGTTGTAGGGGCAAATCACGATTTGCCCGATGAACAAACCACCATGATTTTAAATCGGTACGGGAAAATTGTGGATCGGATAATAAAATCGTTAACGGATCGGTTCCCTGTTGACATTGATATATGCCAAATTATGCCAAACCATATACATATGGTCATCATTATTACCGGTTGTTCCCATGTAGGGGTGATTCACGAATCACCCCCTGACAAAAGGGCGCATCATGATGCGCCCCTACATTTGGCACAACCACAACGTTCGTTGTTATCACAAATTATTGGATTTTTAAAAATGAATTCATCAAAATTAATCCATCAAATTTCCGATAACCCCCAATTTCCCGTCTGGCAACGGAATTATTACGAACATATTATTCGTAACGGACAGGAATTATTTAAAATTAGGCAATATATCCAATTAAATCCAAATATGTGGGAAAGGGACAGGAACAACCCGAAAAATTTATATTTCTAAAAAATTCCTAATTTAACGGCAGAGTGAAACTAAATGTTGTACCTTTGCCGGGGCCTTCAGACTCTGCCCGGATTTTCCCACCATGGGCCTCCACAATCCCTTTAGCAACCACTAAACCAAGGCCAGTCCCACCCTTTTCTCCTGTTTCCCCCTTGCCAAGCTGCTCAAACTTGGAAAAAAGCTTCGGCAAATCCTCCGCCGGGATCCCTTCCCCACTGTCTTTGACCGAAACAACTACTTGTCCTGAGCCTGCTTGCCCTGAGCCTGTCGAATGGGTCGAATGGGCCAAAATTTCAATCTGGCCGGTTTCGGTATATTTAATAGCGTTTGACAACAGGTTATTTAATACCTGGCCAATCCTTCTGCGGTCAAAAGATATTGTGGGTAAATCCGGCGCCACGGAAAGTACAATCTGGAGATGTTTTTGGTCAGCCATAGGCTTAATCATAGCTACAGTATCAGAGACCAGGGAGGCTAAATTATCCTCCTTTTTAACTATCTGAAACTTCCCGGCCTCAATTTTTGCCACATCCAAAAGCTCGTTGACAAGCTCCAGCATATGGGAGGCAGTAGACTGGACAATTTTGATACTTTCCCCAACCTGTTCAGATGTCATCTTTCCAATATCAGAAAGCATCATATCGGTAGAATAAGAAATTGTAGTCAACGGCGTCCGGAGCTCGTGGACCATCATGGCTGTAAATTCATCCCTTAATCTCTCAAGTTGTTTTCTGGCCGTAACATCATGGAAAACAACCGCCACCCCAAGGACAATCCCAAATTTGTCTTTAACCGGCTCCAAATCAATTTGGACCGCCTTTTCCCCTATGCTTATTTCAGGCAACCTTAAAAGCTGCTGGGTAGATAATGAATGCCTTAAGGCTCCCTCAAAATCGGCACCTGTCCCGATTGCCGCCACAACATCATATAAACTTTGGACCTGTTTTAACCCCAACAAGTTCGGCAGGATACGGTTTACAACAATCGGGTTAAAACCTAAATCCACCATCATCACCCCATCAGCAAGTGATGCCACCATCGCAGATAGCCTTCTTTTTTCATTTTCTACTACCTGGATTAATTTATTCGCTTGTGTTGAGACCTGGCCTAAAATCGTATAAAGGACTGCCGTTTCTTCGTCCCCATATAACCCAATCTTGCAAGAGGCTACATTCACCAGCGCCGCCACTTTCCCTCCAATCACAATGGGTAAATTAAAGTAAGATCCAATAGGTAAACTCACACTGTCATCCAAAGCACTGCCGGAAACCGTTTCGTCCACCAATCCTGAGTATAAATTTTGTTCAGTCATGGAGGAAAAGTCCTTTAGTACCTGTTCTTTTACAGAAGCAAAAAAGCTGCGTGAGACCCCCTCCGCTACCCGGATTTTTAAGGAACATCTGCCTTCCTTGCCGGGGATTATATAAGCAATAGTTGAAAATTCCACCACCCCGGAAAGGGAGTCAATTAAAACTTCTAAGATTTGACGAAGGTCTAAAGAGTAGCCAACCCGCTCCCCTAAAGAGCGCAGGACTGAAAGTTCCAAAACCCGCCGTTTAAGCTCTTTATCGGCAGCCTCAATTTCGGCGGCATGTTTTAGGGTATATTCTTGGAACCTTTTAAAATAACGCCAGGCTATAAAGCCCAGGGTAATATTTCCAGCCGCGATAATAAGCAGGCTTACCGGGTGCATGTTTTAAGTGTAACAAGAGTACCACGAGGTTAACAAGTACCACGGGTATCACGAGGTAGAAAAATTTCTAATTTCTAATTACTAATTTTTAATCAATGACCAAATGTTTGAATGTCTAAAACTGTGATTTGGGATTTATTTAGGTTAATTTATTTTATCCTGCTCATTTGGTAGATTTGGTACGATCCCCAGCCTAAGAGGATAAACCCGATCAGGAAAAATGTCCTATACATTGTAACCAGGCTCTCCAAATTTACCCCTAAGGGGAAATTAAGCAGGAAAAACCCGGCTGCAAGAAATAGCATCCCCCCGCCAAATGCATAGGTGGACATAGCCAAAACCCCGCTGCGCAGCCTGGCTGCGTTATACAGCGTCAAAAGACTCACTAAAGAAGCTACTATTAAAGCAATCCATTGGATCATATCTATCATAGTTTTTGTCTCTAGCTATACCCTATACCCTAAACCCTATCCCCTAAATCTTTATCCCCGGGTATTTGGCAATTATTGATTCCAAAGTCATCTGGGCAATAGCGCCTGAAAGGGCCATATATTGTTTGGCCACAGCAGAAAGCACTGCCTGGGGGTCACCGGAAATAGAGCTTACCGTCCCGTCATCTGAAACCGTAAGCCCGGCAACTTTCCTCGCCTGGCCCAAAGCTACATTGGGACCCAACATCACCATCTGTTTTTTAATTAGATCTGTTAAGACTTGTTGGTATTGGTTAGGCTGGGGTTGGTTGTCCATTCGCCCCTCCTGTGTTGCTTGTCGCGTTAATCAGCATCCTGATCTTTTCCACCATCTGGGCCGGGACTACCTGATATTTAACTAAAACCTCCACTACCCCCAAGCTTCTCATCTGCTCAGCGTTAATATCCTCAACATAGTTAGTCATTACCATCACCGGAAGGTCTTTTGTTTGGGGATTTTGGCGCATCTGGGCCAAAAAATCCGGCAGGTTCCCGTCCGGCAAGAGGTAATCGGTCAAAACCGCCTGGTAAGGGCCAGTTGTAAGTTTGGCTTTGGCCTCACCCAGGGAAAAAGCCTGGTCCACATCAAAACCCTCAACCCTAAATTTGACGGCGATAAGGTCGGACATTGCTTTTTCATCTTCAATAAGTAAAACCTTAGCCATATTATTTAGATGCTAGATATTAGATACTAGATAGCTAGTTGGTAATTGATTTATCCTTAACTCTATGTTCTTTGAACTAGTATCTAGCCACTAGTTACTAGTATCTCATTTTAATAACTATTTCTTTCCAATCACCACTTCTGCATCCGCTTTATCCGAGGCAGTTAAATTGGCGCCGGTTGATGCCTCAAGGTCAGGCGCAAGATCGGAAATTAAAGTTTCTGCAACTGCCGGAAGGCCCTCTTTTACCCTAATGGTAGTTCGAGCCGTTGCCTGGTCTTTGGCATTGCCCTTGGAGAGTATCCCCCACCCTTTAACCTCAAGCCCTTCGGCTAAAGTCCCTGCCGCCCCGGATTTGGTTGTACCGTTTAAGACCCTAACTTTGTATTGGCTTCTGTCTAAAGCTGGGGTGGGAGTCGGAGTGGCGGTAGGAAGGGCGGTGACAGGTGTCGGGGTAGGAGCCGGATTACCTTTTAAACTGCCAATAATAGTATCTTTGAAAAATAAAGCCCCACCGAAAAGGGCCAGGATTAAAACCACCGGGATAAGCCAGGCTTTAGAGGAACCTGAAGAATTATTATGCCCGGCATATGACCCCACACCTGTTGCCCCACCCTTATACAGGCTGCTGCCTACACCCACAGACCCGCTTACCAGACGGGCAGGCCGGATTTTCTCATGGGGTAAAGCTGTCTCTTCCAAGCTATCCTCTTCTGTAACTTCCGGATTGTCTTCTACCTCTGATGGCCTTTCCGCTTCCTGTTGACCGCTTACCGCTGGCTGTTCGTTGTCAGCTGTAGGCTGTAGGCTATCTTTTGGTTCTTTCGTGACCTCTCCGGCCTCTTCCAGGTCATCCAATTTATCTTCAACTTCTTTCGAAACTCTGGTAGTTGTCATAAAGTGCTCAATACCCATATTAAACTTATCATTTGCAAAATCCAAGAGGGAAGAAATATTATCCTCTAAATTATCCATACTTGACTGCTCTTTGCCCCAGGCATGTCCGTCTCTTACAAGCACTAACTCTAACCCCCCGGCAGGGCCATATTGGTCTATTAAGATTGCCTGCTTCTCCGCTTTATTCTCTGAGGCAATAACTTCGGCATGAGGCAGTTCATCGGCTTCCTTGCCACTCTCTTTAAGGTAGGCCCAGTATTGGGTGTGACCGCCTTCGAGAGGCTGGCTCCCTACCACCAACTCTTCTTCCGGCCTTGGCCACTGTGGGGGCTCACCATCTTTAACAACTTGAAGATAATACTCGCCGGGGTCAGGACGTTCCATCGCTAATTATTAGTGTACCAAACTTTGTAAATAATGCAAACAATATTGTCATTCTGGTAACCCTGAGCAACTCTGAGCTTGTCGAAGGGGAGTCGAAGGGGCATCCAGAATCTCAATAGATCCTGGCCAAGCCAGGATGACTAATTTGTAACCCGAATATACTCCCGAACCCTAACCCGAATCTAATCTCGTTTTCCCCAGGTTATCCACAAAAGAAAAGGGTTTAGGGTTCAGGGTTCAGGGTTCAGGGTTCAGGGTTCAGGGTATAGTAAGATAAGATTATGCTGAACACATATAAAGACCTAATTGTCTGGCAAGAGTCTTTTAAGCTGGCACGGGTTACGTTTGAAAAAACCATCCATTTCCCTAAATCGGAACTTTATGGATTAGTCTCGCAAATGAGGAGGGCTGCTGTTTCAATCCCATCCAACATAGCTGAGGGTTACTCCAGAGGTCATAGACAAGAATATATTCAATTCTTGAGAACAGCTTTAGGGTCTGCTACAGAATTAGAAACTCAGATTCTTCTATCCAAAGAGCTAAATTTCCTGAACCAAAAAGATTTTGATGATCTAAACGATCTCCTGCAAGAAGTGCTGCGTATGCTTAAGAAGTTAATCTTAACCCTTAAACCCTAGTACCCTAGTACCCTAGTACCCTTAAACCCTAATACCCCGCTCCATCAGCTTCTTCCTTGGTCTTGTGGACCGTTCCGGCCGGGTGGTGTGGGGGCGAATAAGTGGTAATAATTTTCAAGTCTTCTTCCCCTGTGTTTATAAAGTTGTGTTCCGTCCCGGCATTGACCAAAACCAGGTCCCCTTTTTCTATATCCGCCTCTTCTCCGTTTAGGATAGCCTTCCCCTGGCCAGCCACAAAATAAAGCACCTGGTCATTGTCCGGGTGGGTTTCCATCCCGATATCTTCCCCGGGAGCAATACTCATGATTACAATCTGGGTGTGTTTGCCGTTTTCTAAAACCTGCCGGAAATAGGTATTGGAGAGAGCCTGGCCTTTAATGTCTTTAACTAAACCTTTCATAATTTTCCTCTTTGTCATTCCGGCCCGCTTCGCCGACTCAGCGAGGCGAGCTTGTCCGGAATCTTTCTTTTACGATTCTGGATGCACTCGCTACGCCCGTTTACCAGAATGACAGCTTAATTCATTATACACCAACTCTATCAATAATCTGCAAGAAATCTCACCAACGCGGGCCTCTCGTCCCCGAAGAGTAACTACGGGGACGTTCTCTTATTTCTTCCAGTTCCAACTGGCAAAAAAGGTGGATAAACACTGCCGGCCTGGCAACTTTTGACAATAATGCATCCAGGCCAGGTAAACCTTTCAACTCCCGTTTTTCCCATCTGTGCTTTGAATCATCACCTTCTTTAGGATCCCTCAGCGTTTTTTGGATAATTCTTGCTTGTATCATTGGTTCCTTTGACCGCCCTTCCAATCTCATCTCCAGAACAAGTAAGTCTGCCAAGCTCTCGCTTAAAGTAGGCTCAAGGCACTCGGATACGTCAAAGCCACCTACCTCACCGTGAGAAGACCTGGTTAAAAGGTGTGTTGTGTTTAATTGGCGCAAAGCCATTCGGGCGTTACCTAAGCCTACCTCAACTTCTGCCGGCGCACTCTCCCCTTTACGTCCAATTCACCTACCATGCCCCAGATTGTAGCACTAAATTCCAGTTTGACAAGATATCAAGGCAACTTTACCATCTTAAAGTTGCTTTGAGCCAGCAGGGTGTGTCTGTTAGGCCTGAAATGTTTTGGCATCCCCGGTAGACCAAGTACCGCCTCTCAAGTTCTTCATGGCGCCAAAGGGAGTTTTCGCGTAGTTTGTCATAAATTTCCATCGCCCTTCTCCAACCATCACTGCCCTGCAAAATCCGCTCCTTTTCTCCCCACTGCTCAATAACAGCTTCCCTGCCAAACCCTAAAATTCCCTGCTCCTTAATATAACTTAAGGACTGCTCGTAAACGGAAAAATTTTGGTATAAATTTAAAGCCAAAAAGCTTCTGACAGGAAATTCCGAAAGCCAGGTATTTATAAAAATAGAGAGCCTGGGAAAGTAAAATCTTTCTACCGCTTTGTAATCAAATTGGAAAACCTTCAAACCCGCCGGATTTGGCTTTGTGTTACTAAAGTACACATTAAGCCTGTCTTCATCCGGAAGTGAGGAGCTTACTGCGCGGTTATAAGAGGCAGCTACACGGGCCACCTCCCTGGAACCCGAGCCCTGCACCATAAAACCTAAAAGGTCATAGAGGTATATTTCTACCTGCTCTTTCCGCAATTCATACTCTTGCCATTTTCTGCTGCCAACAAGAGGCAGTTCCTCCTCTCCCCCGCCCGGAAAACAGGAAGATAAAAGAATTGCCGGAGTAGCCACTAAGGCTAGTTTACCCAGGTGGATAGCTGAACGACAAAATGCCCGTCTGCTTGGATCAATTGGATCAAACTCAATCATCTAAGCGCTAGCCTCACTGCCTGGGCCAGTGATTTTGCATTCTCAGAAGAAATTACATTGGTAAATCCCAACTGTTTAGCTTCAGCAATTCTTTTGTCTAACCCCCTTACCTCCCTTACCTCCCCTAACAACCCCACCTCCCCAACTATCATAGTTTTTGGGACAACCACCTTGTCTTTTAAAGAAGATACTATTGCCAGGCAAATTGCCAAATCCGCTGCCGGCTCAAAAACCTTCAAACCTCCTGTCACATTGACAAAGATATCCTGGTCATATAAGGGCAAACCCAGCCGTTTTTGTAACACTGCCGTAAGAAGCTGTAGCCTATTATTATCTATCCCTGTCCCCACCCTTCTTGGAGCCGGTAAAAAGCTTTTAGTTGTAAGCGCCTGAATTTCTACCATCAAAGGCCGGAGCCCTGTTAAGGTTGCGACTACTGCCGAGCCGGGAGCCTCTACTTTAGTTTCTAAAAACATCTTGGAAGGGTTTTTGACCTCGACCATCCCTGTCTCTTCCATCTCAAAAATCCCTACCTCATCCGTTGGCCCAAACCTGTTTTTGGTTGACCTTAAAATCCGGAAATTGGAAGTTGGCTCCCCCTCCAGGGATAAAACTACATCCACAACATGTTCCAAAGTCTTGGGGCCTGCTACAGTCCCCTCTTTAGTCACATGCCCCACTAAAAAGATAGGGACATGCAGGGACTTGGCCACCTTTTGCAGCCGGTGGGCACATTCCCGGACCTGGCCAACGGAACCTGCCACCCCGGTTAAGTCGGAAGTCTCCAGGGTTTGAATAGAATCAATAATTATAAGAGAAATTGGATGTTGGAGATAAGCAGAGCTTGCGACCTGACGGTCTTTGGAAGCTGGATTTTGAGATTGGAAGTTTGACGATGGACTTTCTACCTTCAAACCTCTAACTTCATCATCTATCTTCCCACTTCTAACATCTAATCTCAAATTTCTTATCACTTCACATATCACATCCACATCAGTTTCATTTAAGATTGCCAAATCCGCCTTAGGGTTAATCCTCTCCGCCCGGATTTTAATTTGATGGGCTGATTCTTCGCCGGCAACATACAAAACATTTGATGTTGGATGTTGGAGATTAGAAGATGGACTATGAGGTTGGATATTAGAAATTTGATCTTCTAATTTCAAACCTCTAACTTCTTCATCTATCTTCCCACTTCTAACATCTAACCTCTGATTTAATCCCAATGCCAGTTGTGTCAACAGAGTACTCTTTCCTATCCCTGGGTCTCCTGAAACCAGGACCAATGACCCCGGGACAATGCCCCCGCCCGCATCGCTACGCGAAGCGTTGCGGGCGGGCCCACCAAGTACCCTATCAAACTCTCCTAAACCAGTACTTAACCTTTCAAAATGCTGTTTTTCCACCTCAGAAAGATAGGTAATCTTTGCCCCTTCCCCTACTTTCCTACCTTTCCCCATAGACCCTAAACCCTGTACCTTAGACCTTTCTTCCACCTGCTCTACTAAACTATTCCAAGTCCCACACTCCGGACACCTCCCCAAAAACTGGAAAGACCGGAAACCACATTGTTGGCAAACAAACACAGAAGTCAGCTTCATCACGGGCACATCTTATCATATTCCCCCGAATTGATTTTTGTAAATATTATATGTACTCTTAAAGTAATGCCCAATTTCATCAAAGTTGCTGCACTGCTTTTAGGCCTCTTCTTACTGCTGCCGGTTGTGGTAAATCCTCCTGTTTTTGCCCAATCAACAGATATCTCCTCCTCCTATACGATTGCCGACTCCGGGGCACAGGAAGCAGACATCCTAATTTCAACCTCGGACAGAGGGATTGTCCGGGCTACTATCCCTTATGACAATAAACTCTTCGGAGTTTTACAAAACCAGCCTTTGATGGTCTTCCGGAGGGCAGACAATACAGGCAAGCCCGTGGCCCGCTTTAGCACCGCCGAGGTCAACGTCACCACCTTAAACGGTCCCATCACTACCGGGGATTATATAACCTCCTCGGAAATTGCCGGCAAAGGAATGAAAGGCACCCTTTCGGGGTATGTCATAGGGGTAGCTTTAGCTCCCTTGGATGAAAAATCAGGCTCCCAGATTGATTTTCAGCCCAAGGACCCCTCCGAACCTGTTAAAAAGATCACCTCGGGTAAAATCCCGGTAGCGTTAAAAATTGAATTTGCCGAGCTTTCCGGCGCCAGAACCCCCTCCCGCCTCTTTGATTCGGTTAACACCGCCCTTTTTGCCAACGTTAAAGACCCTAGCAAGGTAGCTGAAATCTTCCGTTATGTGGCCGCCGGAGCCATCGTTCTGGCAAGTTTTGCCTTTGGGTTCTTCACCTTCTCCCGTTCGGTTCCCAAAGCAATTGAAGCTATCGGAAGAAACCCTTTAGCCGAAAAAGCGATCCTTTTTTCGGTCATTATCAATATCTTTTTTACAATCATTACCGCCGCCGTCGGAATATTTGCAGCAGTACTCATTCTAAGGTTGTGATATGCTTAACTTAATGCCCAACTCAATACTATCCCCTGCCTTTATCGGGCACCTTTTGGCTGCCATTTTAGCTTTAGGTTTTCTTATAACCCTTGCCCTTTTCCTGCGGGAGCGCCGCAACTTACAAAAACTACTCAAGGACAACTCCTTTGAGAGTGTCCGCAGGAAAAATGCCGCCATACTCGCAGAGGCTTTAGAAAAGGCCCAGAATGTTGTTGAAAAGAGCCGTCTTTCGGTTGATAAATTCGAAAATTACTTCCAGGGCCAATTTAATAGCCAAGCCGAAAAAGCACAGCAAGCTTTGGACAAACACCTTGAAACCATACGCTCCCAGAGCGAAAGGGCCGAGCTTTTGTCTGCAAGCTACACCAAAGAAAAGGCTAATGGGATATTAGAGCGCTTTGAGAAAAACCTGGAAAGTTTTCTTACCCAAGCCGAGGCAAAAAGCACCCAGTCACTGGAGAGTGAGCTTGCGGCAGTAAGGCAAACGATTGAAACCTACAAAAAGCAGCAACTTTCTTTGGTGGATGAAAACATTGTCGCCATGCTGGAAAAGACCTTAGGGTTGGTTTTGGCTAAGAAAATATCACTTAAGGACCAGTTAGACCTGGTCTATGAGGCATTAGAAAAAGCCAAGGTAGAGAAGTTTATCCTATGATCCAACCATTACTCGATAAAATTCTCGCTCAAACTTATACCCAGACAGATGCCTTAAACCGGCTTCATGCCCTGAAAAACCTGCTGGTTGCAGAGCTTTTCGGCCGGGGTAAAAGTTCAGACCGGCAAACCGCTCCGGTTTCTTTGGGGAAAGATTTTTACAAGCACTTCAACAGAAACAACGTCTACAATCTCTTTGATACCCTGGAAGAAAAGATAAGAGAAATAAAGCCGTTGGTGATTTTCCTCCCCTTTGAACTGCCCGAAGAAGGTATGGCTGCTTTAGGACAGCGGATGCGCAGACTTTTTGGCAAAAATTTCCTGGCCGAGATTAAGCTCGATCCAAACCTCCTGGCCGGAGCGGCCCTAGTTTGGGACGGAGTCTATAAAGATTACTCCCTAAGGGAAAAAATTGAGGACAACCGGGAAAGAATAATAAAAACACTGAGGGAGGGAATGAAAAGATGATGGATACTCAAGAAGTAGGTTTTGTCAAAAGTGCCCGGGATTTTCTCGTTTATTTAGACGGGATGCCTACTATCAGGATCAATGACACAGTACAAAACGATCAGGGTGTCCGGGGGCTGGTCAGCGCATTACTCTCTGACCGGATAGAGGTTTTACTTCTTGATGAGGGTCAAGTCACCCCCGGCCAAATGTTCCACCGGCTAGGCCATAGCTTAAACATCCCTGTCGGGCAGTTCCTGCTTGGAAGGACTGTCAATCCCTTAGGGGTGCCAATAGACGGAAAAGGGCCACTTGCCAAGGCAAAGGCCGACCAAAATTCCCAGTTGGACAAACCGGTCCCCAGCATCGGAAGCCGGAAGTTTATCAACAAACAGCTTACCACCGGCATCACCCTGGTAGACACGCTTATCCCCCTAGGCTGCGGCCAAAGGGAATTAGTTTTAGGCGATGCCCGTTCCGGCAAGACTGATTTTTTGATTAACGTTATTGTCAACCAAAAGGCAAACGGCGTCATTTGCGTTTACGCCTCCATCGGCAAGCCGGTCGCTGAATTACGGGGATTACTTGACACTCTACGCTCAAACGGAGCTTTGCCCTACACCATTGTTGTGGCTGCCTCCTCCACCGATATCGCCCCCCTGATCTTTCTCACCCCACAAGCCGCTTTTTCCATTGCCGAATACTTCCAAGGCAAGGGTCGCGACGTACTTGTCATCCTTGATGACATGGGCATCCATGCCAAAATCTACCGGGAAATTTCCCTTCTTGGGGGTAAAGCCCCGGGGCGCGAGTCTTATCCGGGTGATATTTTCTATCAGCATTCCCACCTTTTGGAACGCGCCGGCAACTTCAATGAAGCCGCAGGCGGAGGCTCCATCACCGCCTTGCCTGTCATTGAGCTTGGGCTGTCTGATTTTACCACTTTTATCCCCACCAACTTGATGTCCATGACCGACGGACATTTCCTGTTCCGCTCCGCCCTTTATAACCAGGGGCGCCGGCCGGCCATTGATATCCCCCTCTCAGTCTCAAGGGTTGGCCAACAAACCCAAAACAGGATTCAAAATCTTCTGGCAAACAGGATAAAACAGGTTTTAGCCGGGGCTGCCCAGCTTGAAACGGTTAGCCGTTTCAGCTTCGAGCTTCCCTTTGAAACACAGCAAATTCTTCGTCAAAGAGAGGCTCTTGAAGAGCTAACCAAGCAACCGCCGAATACCTTTCTTTCACCGGAAATCCAAACCGCCCTTTTAGCCCTTCCTTTTACCAAGTTTGCGCAGGATAAAGACAGGGAGTTTGTTAAAAATGCCAAAGATATATTGGTTGATGCCCTCTCTTCCGATCCCCAGTTATCCAAAATTACCAAAGAAGTTTTCAAGCTTAAAAGTGAACAGGAACTTATTGACCAGCTCGATGCCGCCTCGGATAAATTAACTATCCTGACCGGCAAAATCAGCCAG
>Ga0209542_10002273_pt1 | contig 43314 bp, 33 predicted proteins | sample RifCSPhighO2_01_FD_184028 | JGI IMG/M metagenome (GOLD analysis project Ga0209542, IMG submission 184028) | Soil microbial communities from Rifle, Colorado - Rifle CSP2_plank highO2_0.1 (SPAdes) (version 2) | ecosystem: Environmental > Terrestrial > Deep subsurface > Rock core/Sediment ... | reverse complement strand
CAGTTGACGATATCGGATGAGGTTAAGACCTTGCTTCCGTTGGTTGAAACGAGTCTCGAGGCGGTGAGGACGTCGTTGGTGATGTTGCCGGTTACTCTCAATCCCTTGGTGATGCCGAGGCTGCCGGCAAAGGAGTTTGAAGCGGTTGAATAGCCGATGAATTTGCCGGTGGCGGTGATATCGGCCAGGCCGTGGATGCCCTTGGTGACGTTCAGCGAGCCGGCAAAGGAAGACGAGCCGGCGCCGTTGACGGCAAGGTTGCCGCCGATGGTCTGGTCGCCGGTGAGATTGAAGTTGCCGGAGACGCTGGCTCCTCCTCCAAATGACGCCGTGCCCCTTACCTCAAGGTCGCCGGAGACAAGGACATCGTTGCTTGCCGACATGTAGTTGGCGTGGCCGGTGGTCGAAGTTCCGAATCGTGAATAACTCGTTGACGAGAATCCTCCCACCTGGAGAGTTCCGAACAGTCCGTAAGACGCCGAGGCCGTGCCCTGAACTTCAAAGACAGTGGAAGGAGAGGTCGTATTTATACCAAAAAAACCTGAGCTATTTATTCTGAATCTTTCAACGCCTCCGGTTGAAAAGGCAACCGCGTCAGCGGCGGGTCTGAAAAGTCCTGAATCCTGGTCGATTGTGAACGAAAAACTTGGAGATGCCGCGGAACCGGATTGGGCAATGAAGCTTCCGGCCGAGGCAACCGCTCCCAAACTAAAATCGCCATCGATGAAAAGAGAGCCATCAATCTCGAGATTACCGGAAATTAGAAGATCGCTGGCGTCAGAAAGCAAGTGGGAGGTACTGTTGGTTCCAAATCTTGAGTACGAAACCGTTGCGCCAGCGTTAGCAAATTGAGCCGCATTACCGACAATCAGATAAGACGCGCTTGCTGTTCCGCCAACTTCAAGGTTTGCTCCGGATAAACTGCTCCCGCCAATCGTCAAACCGCCGCCAATATTAACCGAACCGTTAACATCAAGGGTATAGCCGGGAGAAGTTGTACCGATACCGACACGATTATTGGTTGAATCAACATAGAAAGTGTTTGTATCGACGGTCAGATCATTAACGACAGAAAGAGAACCGAGGACGGCGGCGCCGGAAACGTTAAGAATTCTTGATTCAAGAGCATCGGGGTTGAGAGTGATCGGACCTATCCCGCCGATATTGGTGGATGGCGGTTGGAAGAAGGTAGGAGTTATTCTCTGAAATGAAGTGAAATCGTTGGCAAGATTTGAAAGATTTATTCTTGTAGCCTCGATAAGAGCCACTGTGTTGTCGAGACGTTGCTCAAGTTGAGCGAGAACTGTCCCTGAAGGAGTAATGATCACCTCGCGGATAATCTTAGTCGCAGGTTGCCCCGCCTGTGAAGGATCGCCCCCCACAAGTCCAAACGCAAATCGTCTTTCAAGAGAAGCAATCCTTTGTTCCTGTTCTTTTACTTTTCCTTCTCTCAACCTGAACGGGTCAACGAGAATATATGTTTGGGTGCTGTAGTCCTCAGTGAATAATCTGATTATATTTCTGAACGCGTCAACTATGCCGGCATATGTTCGTTCTCCCATAGCCGCTCTTGCCATTTGAGGAGCAAGATCGTTTACGAAAGGACGAAAATATACCGACAAAAACAAAATGCCACCCACGAGAAGTAAAAAATTCTTCGGGATGGCATTTACCCGGCCAAGTTTTTCTTGAGAAAAGCTGGAAGGGTTATCTCTCCTAACTGTTTGTTTTGCGCTGTAGGAACTTTCGTCTTTTGAAAAAGAACTGGCGTAAGGAACGGTGGGGCTGTTAATTTGCGACGTCTGAAATTCTAAAGTTGATTTATTCGCTGGTTTGTCAGCCAAAGAACTCTGATATTCAACAAGCGATTTATCGCTGGCATACCATTTCCCGTGTTTACCGTATCGAATGGCTTGAATCCGGCCGGTTCTTGCAAGCCACCCGACATGGTCTTTGGCATATCCGTATTTTTCTGCTAAATCAGAAGCCGGGAAATACCCTCTCGACAAGAGGTATTCATGGCTGACGGTAATTTTTTTATTCAAAATTTCTCGCATCGCACAGAATTAACAAAAACTCCATGCGGCGCAAAACATTTTAAAGAACTGGGGCTCTTCGAGAATCACGAGAATCACGAGAATCACGAGACGAGATTCGCGAGATTCACGAGAAAACAAGTACTACAGCTAACAATATAATTATATACTAGGTTACATATATAGGGCAAGAGAATTTTTAAATAACTAATAACCATCCTCCAGCGCCCAATAAAACCCTAAAATACAGAAGCATTTGAAACATTTAAAAACTAATTATTTATTGCTTATTGATGGTTGATGACCAGTTCTTACCGGCAGTGTTTTTCCTTATAAACATTCCTAAACCTTTATATAATTTAAGCCTTAGTTAAGACCTCAAGTGTCCTGATGGCGGTCTTATGCCATTCGAATTTTACCGATTGTTCGATTCCTCTTTTTGTCATTAATTCAGAAAGTTTTTTATCGTCTAATAATTTAGTTATCCACAATTCCAATTCGTTCACGTCATATGGATCAACGGTTATGGCGGACGCATCAACAACCTCCGGAAGAGAAGAATTTCTCGAAGTAATAACGGGGGTTCCGCAACTCATCGCTTCAAGAGGCGGAAAACCAAACCCTTCAAAGAATGATGGGTAGACAAAAATTTCCGCTGCACGATAATATAAGTTTCTTTCTTCGTCATGAATCTGTCCGGTAAAAATTATGCGGTCGTTGAGGTTAAACTTCATGTTGAGGTTTAACCTCAATCTAAAAATATCTTCATACAACCAACCCTTGGCTCCAGCAATGACCAGACCGACATCATTGTATTTTGAATTTAATTTTAAGCTGTTGAACGCTTTGATTATGCTTATTATATTTTTGCGCGGCTCCAGTTTGCCGAGAAAAAGAATGAATCTATGGGGAAGGTTTTTTGCGCGTTTAAATTCCTTGAGGTTAAACCTCTCATGATTGAGGTTTAACCTCAATTCAACACCGGAATATATTACTTCAATACGAGCGGGATCAATTTTATAAAAATTAATAAGATCCTCCTTTGTTGACTCTGAAACGGCAATTATCTTGTCGGAGAATTTTGCCTGCCATCTGGGTATCATCTGGAAGTTATGCCAGAATTTTTTTCTTAAGGTGAGGTGCTCGGGAAAATGAACATAAGAAAGATCATGGAACGTCGTCACCCTTTTACAGCTCGGCGAAAGAGAAGAAAGAAAAAAATGGGGAAAGAAAAAAACATCCACCCCTCCAATCATCTTGTCGAGAAATGGCTTGTTCAAAAATCTGGAAGAAGTGAAGAGTAAATTATTCGGATAATTGAATTCATATAGTTTTACATTCTGCGCCTGGAGCCAGTCATATTCAGGAAGATAACTTCTTCGAGAAGAATAAAATAATTTGAATTTTATGTCATTACCCTCTTTTATCAGGTGGGGCATCAAATTTTCTGCATACTCTTCAATGCCGCTTTTGGTTTTATTCCCAAGAACTCTTATATCAATACCTATGGTCATACTTAAATTTTTAGTTTCTTGAGCATATTTGATTTAAAAACGCTAACATCGAATTTTTCTGCTTGTTTTTTACAATTTTCAGGTTTAAATTTTTTAAAATCAAAATTCTTAACGGCATAAGCGAGGGAGTCGACCGTTTGTTCATCGAAGAACAAGCCCGTCTCTCCTTCCTTTATCGTCTCCATCGCCCCTCCGGCACGATATGCAATAACCGGCCTGCCGGATGCCATTGCTTCCAAGGGCACAATACCGAAGTCTTCTTCCTGAGGGAACACCAAGGCCTTGGCTTTTGAATAAAGATCCGCTAGGCGGTCGTCGGAGACAAGTTCGAGAAATTCAATGTTATCGCTGGCCATTTTTTTTAATTTTTTCAGTTCTGGGCCGATACCGATTATCTTCAGGGGGAAGCCCAGCTTATTGAACGCTTTGACCCCAAGATCAAACCGTTTATAAGCAACCAGCCGGCCGGCCATAAGAAAGTATTCATCCAGATCATTGGAAATGTAGAATTTGGACATGTTAACCGGAGGATAGATAATTTCTGAGTCTTTGGAATAATACTTTTTTATTCTTTCTTTAATAAAATCGGATATTGCCCAAAACTCATCAACTCTATAGGACGCTTCCCTGTCCCATACTCTTAAATATGAGATGAACGGCGGCAAAATATTTTTAATTAATCTGGGGTATCCGAACTCTTCAACAAATTTATGACTGCCGTCCCACAAGAAACGCGGCGGGGTCAAACAAAGACAGATGTGCCTAGTGTATGGTTTTGTAATAACACCTTTGGCAAAAGAAGCGGAAATAGATACAACCACGTCAAAGTCGGAGAAATCGAATTGTTCTATGGCAAGCGGCATCAATAAAGGAAACCCGCGATGGTGTTTTTTTATAAAAGGTATGTTTTGAAGAAAAGACGTTCTTACATCTCTCCCCTCAAAAACACCGCCCGTGGCATTCTTGTCGTAAAAAAGGGTATAGATCGGGGCATCGGGAAATATGGCGCATAAAGTTAAGAGCATTCTTTCGGCCCCGCCAAACTGATTGAGATATTCGTGAACGAATGCAATGCGCATTGGAATTTCTAATTTCTAATTTCAAAATAATTTCAAATTTCAAAATTTTAAAAAGTTTTTGAAATTTGAGTTTAGAATTTGTTTAGAGATTAGGGCTTAGAGATTAGAGATTAACTTTATACTGCTGACTTATCGGTGAAAACCTTGAATATCGTTTTGAGAATAATCTTAAGGTCTATCCATAAAGACCAGTTCTCAATATAATATGTGTCCAAAGCCGCTTCCTGCTCGAATGGTATGTCTGAACTGCCTGAAACTTGAGCAAGTCCCGTGGCTCCTGCCTTTATGGCAAGAAGTTTCCTGTGATGTTTCTCGTATTTTTCTATCTCATCCGGCTGGTGAGGCCTTGGACCAACTAAACTCATATCACCTCTCAAAATATTAATAAACTGCGCCAACTCATCTATGCGGTATTTTCTTATAACTTTGCCGACGCGGGTAATGCGCGGATCGTTTTTCATTTTAAATAACGGTCCGTCTTTTCGTTCGTTGAAAGCCGCTAAAGAAACCTTGAGCGACTCGGCTCCTCCATCGGGATCGTGAGCAATCATTCCTCTAAACTTATATAATACAAATTCTTTATTTTTACTCACCCTCTTCAGCCGAGCAAATACCGGCCCCGGCGTATCTAATTTTATAACAATCGCCGTTACCGCGAATAAAGGAGAGAACAAAACAAGACCAAATATCGATGAGAAAATATCGAAAGTTCTTTTAGCAACCTTCCCCCACCCATCCAAGCGTGTCCTCTTTAACTCGATGAGGGGCAACCCTCCTATAACATCTATGTCGAAGTTGACAGTCAGAGTTTTATATATATTTGGAATATACTTGAAAACAATGTGATTCTCGTGGCAAAAATTAACCAACTCTAAAATTTTCTTCTCCGGATAGTCGGGGTTAGTCAGTATTACTTCATCAATCAGGTTTAAAGTTTTCGCCTTTTTTATTTCATCAGGCTCGGGTGATAAGACGTGCTTGAATAATCGGTAACCATTATGTGGTTCGTTTTTTATCTGAGCGACGATAGAAGTTGCCAATTCGTCGTTCCCTATCACCATAACGTTATGTATTCCAAAGTTGCGCTTAACTACGTAAAATTTCTGGATCCGGGAAACCAATATGCGTCCGACGAATACGAATATTATCGCAAAAAACCAGCTGCCAAGAACCAAAAATCTGGAGTCGAAAAGCTCTTGCCTCAAGAATATGTAAATAATAACGAGCATCGTTCCGGCAGAAGATGCAACCACTATCTTTATAAGTTCATCAAAAAATCCCCGCCTTGATTTCAAAGAATACAAACCCGAGACGGCATAAGAACCGGTAAATAAAAGCGATACGAACAGTACAAGGTAAAGGTATTTGGCAAAGGGCAGATTAAATTCAAAAAGCACCGGCCTGAAAACGAACAATATCTCTGTCCTTAAAAAATAGGTGGAAACGCCGGCAAGAATAAGCATTACAAAATCAACAGGCAGGCGCAAAACATTGAAGTATAACTCGGACTTCTTCATCCCGCAAAAACTACCACAAAACCTGACTCTTTTCAATCTTTTAAAAATCGTGTATAATATATATGTCCTTGCAAACTAGGCAGTCGCCCCGCCAAGGCGGGGAGGAAAGTCCGAGCACCAATCTGATAATAAGCAGAAAAACGGTAGCGGGTAATACCCGTCCGTGGCGACACGAGAGTTGCGATTAGAGACGTCCCAGGAAGCAATTCCGAGGAAAGCGAACCCAAAGATTTGAGTTAATCAAATTAAGCTTAGTCCGATACTGTGGGTGAAAAGTGTCGGAATGAAACGGCTAAACACTTACCGGGGCGCAAGAGCAGCGTTCCCGGCACTTTCTTTAAAATCTTAGAAAGTGCTGAGTTCGAAAAGCTAGCTCGCTAGAGCTTCACAGTAATGTGGAGCCCAGATAAATGATTGCCCTCCGCCAACCGGCGGAACAGAACTCGGCTTATTGTTTGCAAGGATAACAAAAATCCCGCTACCAGCGGGACTTTTGTTATAATTTTAGTTTGTTGGTTTCCTTATCCAAGACCTGATTAACTATCCTGTCTGCCTCTTTATTTTTTCCCCTGGGAATATGTTTGAAAATAATCTCGCCGAAGTCGGTCTTCAGATTCCATATCTCTATGAAAAAATTTTTAATATTTTCATCTTTTATTTTATACTCTCCGTTCAACTGCCTCTCTAGGAGTTCACTGTCAACGTGAATCTCAACGTTTGAATCCTTTGCTTTCTCGCCACCAATGAGATGTTTTAATTTCTTCATGGCCAAAATTACCGCCCGATATTCGGCTTCGTTATTCGTAACCTCGCCCAAATATTCGCCGCCATCCTTTTTTCCGATTAAATCGCCTTGGATGACAAACCCGGCTGCCGCCGGCCCCGGATTGCCTCTTGCTCCACCATCGGTGTAAATCGTGAAATGATATTTCATAACTTTTTCCAAGGAAATTTGCATTGTCCGTCAAACCTAAATCCGGCTGCTCCTTTGTGTCCACCTCCGCCATATTTTTTTGCGACTTCAGAAACGTCAACGCTTCCGTCAGACCTTAAAGAAACGGCTATCTTGCCTTCGGACCAATGCCAGACAACGGCAAAAGGCGGTTTTTCTTTGCACAAAAAGTTTCCCATCTGCGAAGCAAAAAAATGAGGAGCATTTACGGCATATATTTCGTGCCCCTCAAAAATAACCGATTCTTTATTAGAACTGACAATATCTTCTATGATTTTATTCTCATACTTCTGAATCAATTTGCCTTGTTCAATATATTTTCGGCGCGCGTTCTCGTCTTCAAGTTCTTTGGCCAGTTTACTCCATGTCTCAAAATTCTTATCAAATGTATCCAGCATTAAGCCCATAGCAAAGGTGTCGGGCAACTCTAATTTCCAGATATCCCTGTCTCCAATATATCTCAATAGCCACGGTACAGATAAATCCGGATAAAAATATTGCCAAGCCAGCACAGCTCCGGAACGGTCCATTTCATAGACATATTCATGAGCCATTTTGACCGACTCTTCGGCGCTTTTATGGTGATCTATTACAACAACTTTTTTATTATTTTTAACTACTTCGGCCATTATTTCTTTAGGAAATGAGAAATCAAGAATATAAATTTCTTTGTTAGTTAAGCCATCAGGTATGGACTCTCCATGATTAGCTCCGAAATAATCAGCATTATCACTAAACTTTTTCCACGCAACCCAAGCCGCGCTAAAACCATCGGGGCACTCCCCGTGATAGATCACCACGACATCTTTACTAATTTTAAATTTTACATTGTCATTTTCCATTTTGATTTTTAAATTTTTAATTTTGATAATATCCTAACGCTTCAAGTCCGGGCAGACGCTGGCCGGCAAGGAATATCAACATCGCTCCGCCGCCGGTTGAGACGAAGTTGAATTTCGATATGTCGATATTTCGAAATTTAGAAATCGCGACTATAGTATCGCCTCCTCCGATTATCTTATAAGCACTCGATTCGGCTATAGCTTCGGCTATCTTTTGGGTACCCGTTGCAAAAGTCGGATTCTCAAAAAGACCCATCGGACCGTTCCATATTACCACAGACGCGCCGCTAATTACATCGACATACTTTTTTATAGTTTTTTCGCCGATATCAAGAATTTTATTGTCAAAAACAACGAAGTCCTCCGGCACAAGCAATTTGGGGTCGTTAATATCTAAGCCAGCAAGAAGTTCTTTGGAATTTTCATCTACGATGGAACTGCCCATGTCCTGGCCTCTTTCTTTAAGCACATCGTTGGCTACCACGCCGCCAAGCAATATTAATTCTGCTTTACTAATAAAATTCTTCACAATCGGCACTTTTGTTTCTGCTTTCGCCCCACCGATGATTACTATCTTTCCTGATTTGGGGGCATCAATTGCTTTTCGAAGTTGAACCGTCTCCTCCTGTACCAACAACCCGGCAAAACTTGGCAAAAATTCGGTTATGGCTGATACAGAAGCATGATCGCGATGACAAACGGCAAAGTCGTTATTAATGTAAATATCGAATCCTTTTGATAATTTTTCGGCCAATTCTCTGCTGTTCTCTTTTTCGCCCAGCCCGGCAACTGTCGGATTACGAATATTATCCAAGAGACCGACGCCCGGGTAGTTAGCGAGATACCCATCAATATCTTCTATCTTTTTGATAAACCCCACCTCACGCCCAAGAAGGATATGAAGTTGAGGGATAAGATTGGAAAAAGAACTATTGTCTTCGTGAAGATGCGCAACCATTACCACTTTTGCCCCGCGTTCTACCAGCCAGTCAATCATCGCCTTTTGTTTCTTAATTCTAAACGGCTCCGTGATTTCAGCGACACGCCCGCCTTCGCCAAGGCTTCGGACGGGCACGTCAAAATCAACCCTCAACAAAACTTTTTTATTTTTTAAATCAGTTATTTCCCTGATGGTTTTCACGATTAGATAATACCATTTTTTGTAGTTTGTGGGTATTTCCATGTTTCATCAGCCCTAAATAAGAATTAAACGTTTCCGAAGTATCATTTGAAGCAATTCTTTTAAACATTCGCCGTTTGGTAGTTGTTCTCAATACTCGATGTTTGGGAAAATGCACCCATCCGAGAAAGTCAACTCCTGAAACAAGCGTCTTGATAAATACTTTGTCAGGATGAATATCGAGCTTCAGATATTCTGAAAGAAAATCGCCGATTTTAGGCAACAGTTTCTCAAGCCACGATTTATCGTGCGAGAAAATCACAAAATCATCGGCGTATCTGATGTAGTATTTGACCTTCAATTTGTGTTTAATAAATTGGTCAAATTTGTTCATATAAATATTGACAAATAATTGCGAAGTTAGATTGCCCAGAGGCAGTCCTCTGCCGGAAGCAGAAGAGAAACTCTCGACAATTTCTTCAAGAAGCCAGATAATATTTTTATCTGTTATATATTCTTTAAGAATAATGATTAAAATCTCGTGATTGATGTTCTCAAAGAACTTCCTGATATCACATTTTAAAATCCAACAAGTTTGGGTATTATTCTTGCCAACCTTATATCCGAATTGGCGAAAACGGTTTAATGCCTTATGACCGCCTTTATTCAATCGGCAAGAGAACGAGTCGGGTATAAAAACCCTGTCGAAGAATGGATAGAGCTGGCGATATATAGCATGGTGAAGCAAACGGTCTCGGACCAATGACTTATGTATCTGTCTCGGCTTGGGGTCATTGATGCGGAACGCTTGATACGGCCCATGACTATATGTATGATTGGCAAGTTCGTTGTGCAGACCTATAATGTTGTCCATCAGAGAAAGGCCGAATTCCTGAACATCCTTTCTTTTACGCTTGCCTCTCAAGAATTCTTTCCAGGACTCCAGCAGGTTTTCCAAACTAACAATATCTTCGAAACTATGATAAAAATTTACCCTTCTACGCCCCCCCCCAGACATCTCTGCCCATCATCCAAAAGCTTATTGTGGTTTACAAGATTTGGCATGAATATTTGCCTAAATTCTCAAAAGACCACCGTTATACATTAGGATTTAAGATTGACTCTTTTTTCGTTGAAATAATAGAAATTCTATATGAAGCACAATACGCTACTTTCAGACGAAAGCAACCGTATTTAGACAAAGCTTCTTCAAAATTAGACACACTCAAATTCTTCTTGCAAATACTATGGGAAATAGACGGGATTGATAATAAAAAATACATACATCTTTCTAATCATATAACCGAGGTTGGCAAAATGCTGGGAGGATGGATGAAAGAGATCAACTTAAAAAACCAAACCCTCTTATAAAAAGAGGGGGTGGAAATAAGCAAGTTGCGAGGACGCACGAGACGATCGTTGGAGTTGAAGTCGTTGTCGAGCCAGTTGAAGTTCAAGATCCACCGGTCGCCGTTCCAGTTCAGATACGGCACATTGCGATTGCTGTCGAGGTTGCGCCATTCCGTACGACATGCCATCAGTGACACCGCCCTTCGAATACTCTCTGGGCTGTATAGAATTTGGGGTTTTTAAATCCTCCAGCATATCGTACCAAGTAGCTTATTTTATTAAGCAACGGAGGTCGATCGTCCAAAACTCAAGGCGGTTCACCGAGAGTCGCAGACCAATTGATCTACTGTCCGATATTATTATAACAAAAACATCCGATTGGTCTGTTAAACCAATCGGATGTTGCCAAGGGAACCAAGAACCAAGAGCTCGAGGGTCCTGACTACTTGCGAGGACGCACGAGACGATCGTCGGAGCGGAAGACGTCGTCGAGCCAGAAGAAGCGCAAGACCCACCGGCCGCCGTGCCAGTACAGAAACGGCACAAAGCGATCGCCGTCGAGGTCGCGCCACTTCGTGGCCGGAAAGACCAAATAGTAGCTGCGGAGCTTGACTGGAATCATGTCCTGGTGCTCCAACAACCACTCGGCATCTTCTTGTCCGTAGTTGGCATCCAGCTCGACAGCCCGCGTGGCCATCAAGTCGCCCTTCACCGAGTTCTCGTTCTTCAGGAACGGGACGGCATCAATGATGGGCGAGATGCGACGCGGAGCGTTCTCTAGGAGCGTCCAGCCCTCCTTGCGCATGTCGCGCTTGAAGGTGCCGGTGACGACTTTCTTGAGCCAGAGCTTGAACTCATCGAACCGACCCCGGTTCGACTTGCACTGTTGCACCAGCTCTCCGAGCGGTCCCTCGAATTCGACGAGAGAGACTTCGTGTGACATGACAACCTCCTTTGGGTTGGCCAGCGGACCGCCGGTATGGCAGTCATAGCCATAAAATTCCGAACTATATTCAGATACTTATGGCTATGACTGCTCGCAAGTAAACAAATAAAGGAACAATTTAACTATATTTTAATTATACGCCTTTTCAGTTAAAAAGTCAATGGCTAAATTTGGCTTAAAATCTTGACAAACTCCTCCTTATTAACGCTCGATCCGCCCACCAAAACACCGTCAAACCCTTCGTTCTTCAGAAATTCACGAGCATTGGTTGAAGTTATTGATCCACCGTACAAAAATTTATTGGTAATTGGTAATTGGTAATTGGTAATTAATGCTTTTCGAATCAATGAAGTGGATTCGAGAGCATTTTGGGGTGTGTCAGGGCGGGCGCCAGGGGTAGTGCTTATAGCCCATACTGGCTCGTAAGCGATAAGACATCTCGCTACCTCGTCAGAACTTAGACCGGCAAAAGTGTTTAGTGTTTGTTCTTTAAGAAAATCTTTAAAATTATCGTCCCTAACCCGCTCGCCGACGCAGACGATAGGTATCATTTCGTTTCTTAATGCGGCTTTGAGTTTTTTGTTAACTATCTCATCTGACTCGCCGAGTTTCCACCTTCTCTCGGAGTGGCCAACTATCACATACCTAACCCCTAATTCCCTCAACATTGGGCCGGAAACCTCTCCGGTCATGGCCGAATTGTCGTCAGCTGAAACATCTTGCGTGCCAAGTTCGGACTGATGAAGAAAGTGTGATGTCCTTAAAATTTTGCCAACTTCTTCCGTGAAAACAAAAGGTGGACAAAATACCAGAGACAACTCTTGCTCTTCCAAAGAACCGAGATATTCGTCAACCGAATCTAAAATACTGAGCGCTTCGGCCAAGGTCTGGGGATTCATTTTCCAATTGGCAACAATGAGTTTTTTATTCATTATTTAATGGCTGTCTTTTGTGTGTTTAATGACATACCAAACAACAACTATTAATATTAATGCTACAATAAAAATATTCGCTTTTCTAAAATAATTGTGAAGTAAATTCCAGTTCTCTCCCGCTTTATATCCAATGAAGGCGAGAACAAAATTCCATGGCAAGGCGCCAAGAAAAGTAAAAATAGAGAATTTCCAGATATTCATTCCGGCGATACCGGCCGGCAAGGATATGAACGTGCGCACCACCGGCAGCATTCTGGAAAAGAAGACCGCCCTTATGCCATGTTTCTCAAACCAAATATCAGCCCTCTCCAGATCTTTCTTGTGTATAAGGAGGTACTTCCCGTATTTTTCTACGACCCGTCTTCCGCCGTTTTTGCCTATCAGAAAAAGAATGGCTGAACCGGTCAAATTCGCGAGCGTAGCCACCCAAACCACTCCCCAAAAAGAAAATCGTTCCGATATCGCAAGAAATCCCGAAAAAGGCACAACAACTTCCGAGGGAATCGGTATCGCCGCACTCTCAAGCGCCGATAAAATAAAAATTCCGGAGTATCCGGTTTCTTTGATAACCGCCAAAGCCCATTCGCTTACATAAGAAATAAGCTCGAACATTTAAATATCCGTTTCTCTTAATAATTTAGCCGCATCGTCCGGATCAACTACGTTAATATCCACACCCGTCCCCATTTCAAAACCGGCAGCGACCTTCGCTTTCGGCAAGATCTCAATATGCCAACTGTAAAATTCATGTACGCTCTCCATATCTGTTTCCGCCGGCGCCGTATGAATAAATAGGTTATAGGGCGGATTTCCAAGAGCCTTCTTTATTTTCTTAAGAATTGTCAGTAAAACATCGGCAAGATATTTATCAAATTCGTCGGGCATTTTTTCAAAATGAGCATGGCTGTCTCTGGAGAAGATCCTGATTTCATAAGGCGTTTTTGAAACAAACGGACAAAAGGCAAGAAAAAGGTCGTTCTCGTATATTATTCTGTGTCCATGCTCTTTTTCCCATTTCATAAGCACATCGTAAACTCTCTCTTTGTGATTTTTATAAAAGTTATAAGAACCGTTTATGCTTCTTGAGACGTCGGGCGGCAGGATCGGCATTGAGATTATCTGGCTGTGCGGATGATAAATACTTGCTCCGGCGTCTCGGCCGAAGTTGTGGAATATTAAAACATACCGTACGCATCCCTCCGTTTCTGATATTTCTTGATATCTCCTTTTATACGAACGTATAACCTCAATGATTTCTTCTTTGGAGAAATCGGCAAAATGTCTGTCGTGGTCTTTATAAACAAAGAGATCGTGAAACCCGACGGCTTCTTGAGCGTTGAAGGGGCCGAAGCTCGTCGCCGGCTTGCATATGCCGGGTTTAACTGCCGGAAATTTATTTTTGATAACGGCGATATGCCAATCAGTCTCACTCGGATAGAACCATACCGGTTCGTTGCCCGACTTTTTAAAATCCTCAAACGGACAATTGTCTATTGATCTATACTTGTCATCGTCAACGGTTTCCTTTTTTTCAGCATGAGGACGCTTAGTTCTTCCGGTAGCAAAAAGCACCCATTCTCCGGAGACCAGGTCTTGCCGAAATTCATTAAGATTCGATTTATCCATTACAGATTACGGATTACGGATTACGGATTTGGGCTAATCAATTCGCAATGCGCAATACGTAATAACTTAATCGTATTTTTTAATTATTAGGTTTCGTCTTATTTTAACCGTTTCCATGAGTACTTGGAAGTAGGCTTTGAGACCGACATGGGACTCGGGAGCGTTTTTCCAGTTAACAGGCACTTCTTTAATTTTGAATCCAAACTTTCTGGCAAGAGCCAGCGCCTCAACATCAAAACCCCACCTTTCAATGGTCATCTTCGAGAATATCTTTTCCGCCGCTTCAACCGTGAAAATCTTGAATCCCCTTTGGGTATCGTGTATTCCCGGCACCACCATTATCTGAATAAATAAATTACCCAGCTTGCCAAAAATTCTGCGCCATGCCGGTTCGCTTCCCGTGGCAACCTTGTGACCGCGAACGGCAATTGAGGCAATAACAACGTCGAATCCTTTTTGAAAGTAAGACATCATCTTTTCTACGTGATCAATGGTGGTTGAATTGTCGGCGTCGGTAAAGAGGCGAAAATCACCCCTTGCTTTGAGCATCCCCGTTTTGACCGCAAACCCCTTTCCTCTGTTATTTTTAAACTCGACCAGCTCAAGTGTTGAAATCTCGGTTTTTAACAAGCGGGTGATGTCAGCGGTTCTGTCGGTTGACCCGTCTGTAACGACTATTATTTCATGCTCTGGGATTTTTTCTTTGAGATAACCAAAAATTGACCTAACGGTTTTTTCTATATTTTTCTCCTCGTTGTAAGCCGGGATGATGACGGATAGATACATCAAATAAAATTACCAATTTCTAATTACTAATGACTAATGAAATGCCAAATGTTAAATTCTTAAAAAATTAGACATTAAGGCATTGGAAATTTTATTAGAAATTAGATATTAGACATTAGAAATTTATAAATTGGCTCCTGTGTTTTGTGTTTTTTAAATCTATCATTATTTGACCCAAACTCCAAACTCGCATAATCTAAGTGCAATGGAATATCCTATTGAAAAAATCCCCGTTGGCAACAAAAATTATCCTAGATTTCTCGCTCAGATCGCTGACCCCCCTAGGTGGCTGTACTGCAGAGGTAATTCGGAATTGCTTAACAGCGAATGTATCGCCATAGTCGGAACAAGAAAATTGACCTCATACGGTAAAGAGGTAGCGAAAAGTATCGCAACCGGATTAGTTCAGGTCGGATTTACCATAGTAAGCGGTTTAGCTATGGGGATCGATGCCGTGGCACATCAAGCAACATTAGACGCGGGAGGCAGAACTATCGCCGTCTTGGGGGGCGGCGTTGACGATAAAAGCGTCGGCCCTCAAATAAATTTTAAGCTGGCAATGGATATTTTAAAAAATCACGGTCTAATAATATCCGAATATCCTGAAGGATTTCATGCCAACGGAAAAACCTTTCCTCAAAGAAACAGGATTATAAGCGGGTTGTCGCGAGGCGTGTTGATTGTTGAGGCAGACGAGAAAAGCGGAGCGCTGATAACCGCTCATTGCGCGCTGGATCAAAACCGAGATGTTTTTGCCGTGCCCGGGAGCATTTTTTCTTCAAAATCAATAGGGCCGAATAATCTCATCAAAAGAGGAGCGAAATTGGTCATATCAATCCAAGACATAGTAGACGAATACGGGTACAACTTGCATATTTTCGACAAAAAGAGCGATACTATATCCACAAAAAATCCCGCGGAGAGAAGCGTTATTGCTATACTTGAGGATAAGGGCGAAGCAACTGCCGATGAGATCATCGGCGGTTCGCCGGAAGACACACCAAAAGTAATAGCCGCGATATCAACCCTAGAAATAAAAGGGGTTATCAAACAAAGGGGAGAAAAATATTATAGCAACTGGCGAAGATGATCGAAAGATTTCTTTCAATTCATCAGAACGAAGTTGTTATACGAAGTACATATGAACCTGCTAATAGTAGAGTCGCCGACAAAATCACGAACTCTGTCAAAATTCCTGAGCAAGAATTTTTCGATTCGCGCTTCCGTCGGCCATATCCGCGACCTTCCGAAAAGCAATAAAAAAGCCGTCGATATCAAGGGCGGCTTCATTCCTCACTACGAAATAAATGAAGACAAGAAGGCCATTATTGACGACCTTAGAAAAACGAGCGAGGAGGCCGATGAAATTTACATCGCTACCGACCCTGATCGGGAAGGCGAGGCGATCGCCTGGCACATATCGGAAGTGCTCGGATTAAAAAACCCGAAACGCATTGTCTTCCATGAAATTACAAAAGATGCCGTAAGAGAAGCGCTTGAACATCCCCGCAAAATAGATCTTGAACTTGTTAAGGCCCAGGAAGCGCGCAGAGTCCTTGACCGCTTGGTAGGCTATGATCTATCCGGCCTGATCTGGAAAAAGGTGCGTTACGGACTTTCCGCCGGACGCGTTCAATCACCCGCGCTCCGAATTATTGTGGAACGTGAACGCGAAATACGCAATTTCAAAAGCGAAACCTATTACACTATTTCCGCCGATGTTTTTGGCAGAAATAAAATTGTGTTTCAAGTTGCTTGCGAAGAACAACCCAAAGACACTGGAATCGTCGAAACAATCCTAACTAAAAGCAGGGCCGGCTCGTGGTTCGTTAAGGATATTTCCGAAAATGAGGTCAAGAGATCGCCGCGGCCGCCGTTCACAACTTCAACGCTCCAACAAACGGCAAGTTCTCGTCTTGGATTTTCTCCGTCACGCACTATGAGCATAGCCCAAAAACTTTACGAACAGGGTTTTATTACATATATGCGTACCGACAGCGTAAATATTGCTTTCTCTGCCCAGGCGCAAATTACGGCTCTTATTGAAAAAACTTATGGCCATAGATACTCTGAATCCAGGATTTACAAAACCCAAAGCAAAAACACCCAGGAAGCGCATGAAGCAATCCGCCCGACTGACGCAGACAGAGAAAACGCGGGAAGCGCCGAAGAACAGAAAAAACTTTACCGCCTTATCAGGGAAAGAGCTATCGCCTCCCAAATGGCTGACGCAAAACTTATTCGCACAAAGATCACCGCTACCATCAAGGAGGGCGAGATTCCCGACTTTGCCGCTATCGGCTCACGCGTCATTTTTGACGGCTGGCTTGCTTGCGACGTAAGAGCGCGAAGCGAGGATATCGAACTGCCCAAAGTTAGCGTGGATGAATTACTCACCCTTAAAGATATCGTCAGCAAAGAGAAACACACCGAACCGCCGTCCCGTTATACCGAAGCTGGCCTCGTTAAAGAACTGGAGAAGCGCGGCATCGGAAGACCCTCCACATATGCTTCGATAATCAAAACATTACACGATCGCAAATACGTTGAGAAGGAAGGCCGGGCCTTGAAACCAACCGACACCGGCGACATCGTCAGTTTGTTCCTCGAAGAAAATTTTATGAATTATATCAACGATACTTTCACGGCCGAAATGGAAGACGAGCTTGATGATATTGCCAACGGAAAAAGAGATTATGTTAAAACGCTTCAAGACATATACATGCCATTTCATAAAGACGTTAGGGCCAAAGAAAAAATAGCTAAATTGACCAACCTAGGTGCGGCTCCGGCAGAATGGAAATGCCCTGTATGCAACGGTCTGATGGTCATTAAGCTGGCCAAAAACGGCAAATTTATGAGCTGCGAACGCTATCCTGAATGCAGGGGGGCGCGCCGTATCGACGGCTCAGTAGCGGAACCGAACAAACCTATCGGCGTAGATGAAAAAAGCGGCCTTTCTATTTTTGTTCTTGAGGGCCGGTTCGGACCGTATGTTCAGCTCGGCGAGAATCCGCCAGCTGGCGGTAAAAGCAACTCCAAGCCACGACGCGCAAGTATACCAAAAGACAAAAACCCGACAACTATTACCCCGGGGGAAGCTATGAGATATTTAAGCTTACCCCGCTTGCTCGGCACTCACCCGGAAACAGGCAAAGAAATCGTCGCCAGTATCGGCCGCTTCGGACCATATGTTATGCACAACGGCGACTTCCGCTCATTAAAAAGGGGGGTGGATGATGTCTATGAAATAGAGCTGCCCCGCGCCCTAGAGATATTTAAAGAAGAAAAAAAGGTCGGCCGACGAAGAAAAATTGAAGACAAGGGCGAAAAACATTGAAAATTACTCCCAAAAGAGTAATTTTCTTTTATACATGGGAAATCTATTGTTAAAAATCCTGGAAAGTCCCGGGGGCGCAAAAAATCCTGCCTTGATAGAAAAGGCTTTTCAGTTTGCCGAAAAAGCCCACGCCGGACAAAAAAGATTGTCCGATGAGGACTATATAATCCACCCCCTTCACGTCGCCTATTTCCTGGCCGGCCTGGAACTAGACCCCGTCACAATATCGGCAGGCTTGCTTCATGATGTTTTGGAAGACACAAGTGTCACGGTTAAGGAATTAAAAAAAGAATTCGGCGAGGACATCACATTTCTGGTTGAAGGAGTGACCAAGTTAAGAAAGATCGGGGATATGGCCAATAAAAAAGAGAACGCTAACCGGGGCCATTTCAGTTCACTCAAAAAAATGTTTTTCGCTACAGCTGAAGATGTAAGAGTTATTCTTATCAAACTGGCCGACAAGTATCACAATATGGAGACCCTCAAATTTATGTCCAAAGCAGACCAAAAAAGAATAGCGCTGGAGACATTGGAAATATACGCCCCCATTGCGGCCCGCTTGGGTATGGGCCGGCTCAAAGGCCAGCTGGAAGACCTGGCTTTCCCGTATGTTTATCCGAGAGAATATTTCTGGCTTTTGAAAAAGGTAAAAGAAAAATACGCAAACCGGCTTGATTATATAGAAAGAACTAAACTGATAATAAAAAAGCATCTTAAAGATGCCGAGGTTGGAATTGTAGACCTTCATTCAAGGGCAAAACATTATTACAGCTTATATGAGAAGCTGGGGAGAAAAGATATGGACCTTGAAAAAATACATGATCTGATCGCAGTCAGAGTCATCGTGCCCGACATAAGATCCTGCTACGAAGCCTTGGGCGTAATACATAAACATTACAGACCCTTGCCCGGTTTGATAAAAGACTACATAGCCCTCCCGAAACCGAACGGCTACCAGTCGCTTCATACGACCATATTCTGCGAAAAGGGCCGAATAGTAGAAATTCAAATCAGGACGGAACACATGCACGACTATGCAGAGAATGGTATCGCCGCCCACTGGGCTTACGGCGAAAGCGGAAAAACTAAATCCATCACTGCTAATACTCAAGAGGTTGGATGGGTATCTCAGCTTAAAAAGTTCTTGGAGGACTCAAAGACCGGCGAGGGTCTTGCTAATTTAAAGATCGATTTCTTCAAGAACCGGATATTCGCCCTTACCCCTAAAGGCGACGTAAAAGATCTTCCCGAGGGCGCAACGCCTATTGATTTCGCCTACTCTATCCACACCGACCTGGGGCATTCTACAAAAGGAGCAAAGGTCAACGGCAAGATAGTTCCACTGAATTATGGGCTTAAGAACGGCGACGTGGTTGAGGTAATCAAAGGCAAGGAAAAGAAACCGTCATTCGACTGGCTGAAAATAGCCAAAACTGCTTTCGCCCGAAAATCTATCACCTCGTGGTTCAGAGAATCAGGCGATAAAACATCGGATGTCCCACGGCCATCCGATGTTGCTAACTCTTTCTCCAAACAAACAATTCGACGTCGATTTCAAACTAAACACCGGGCAACTGCTCAAAACGTAAAGGTGACAAAACCCGGGGAACCGCTCATCGCCGGCCAGCGTGGCTTGATGTACAAAATAGCCAAATGCTGCAACCCGGAGCCGGGTCAAAAGATAAGGGGCTACATAACTCTTAATCAGGGTATTTCAATCCACTCTGTTGATTGTTCTAACTTAAAAAGGGCCAATAGCAACGGACAAAAAATAGTGGCGGCAAACTGGTCAGGCAAAAAGTAAACTCTGATCAACAATACTCTTCGCCTCTCGATCATGCTCAGGGCAAAATCAATCTATGATTGATTTTGCAATCTTATTGAGATCTTGGAGAGTGGCAAAGCGGATGACTATTTTACCGCCCTTATCGGTGCTGTGAATGAGCACCGGTGCTTTAAGAGTGTCAGCTAGATTCTTTTCAAGTTCAACAAATTTTTGATTCTGCTTGCGTTGTTGGTTGTTGGTTGTAAGTCGTTGGTTGGCTTTGGCCGTTGAAGCAATACTTTCAACCTCCTTTGAAGAGACACCTCCGGCGAGTATTTGCTTATACATCTCTCTCTGCTTTCCTTCATCGCTGAAAGCAAGTAATGCGCGAGCATGAGCTCGGCTTAATTTACCCAAACGCAATGACTCCATGATGTCTTTTGGCAAGCCAAGCAAGCGGATAGCATTTGCCACTACTTCCCTTGATTTGGATACTTTTTCGGCAATTTCCTTTTGAGTCAAGCCAAAATCTTTTGATAAACGGCCGTATGCTTCTGCTTCTTCAACGGGATTTAAATCAGTTCGTTGAACATTCTCTATCAAAGCCACTTCGAGATTAACCCTTGGATCTTCAAAATCATCTCTGATAATTACCGGCACATGAGGCAGACCGGCTAATTTTGCCGCTTTCAATCGTCTTTCCCCCGCCACCAATTGATAGTAGACATTCATGCCGCGATTTGATTCTTCCTCAACTTTAGAAACCAACAGAGGCTGAAGTATCCCGTACTTCCTTATTGACTTTGAAAGTTCTTTCAAGCCCTCATCATCAAAATCCTGCCTTGGCTGCTGCGGATTCGACCTTACTTTATTTACTTCTACATAAAAAACGCTGTCCTTCTTTATTTCAGGAGTTATGTGCTTGATATCCGGTATCAAAGAATTCAGCCCTTTTCCTAATCCAAATAATTTCTTCATTTTTAACTCGTTAGATTAATTATTTCCTCTGCCAACTGCCTATAAGCTCTTGCCGCCCGCGAGCCGGGGTCGAATTGTAGAATGGTCTTCCCGAAACTCGGCGCTTCGGCCAACGACACCAGTCGAGGTATTACGGAATTAAAGACGCGACCGGGAAAACTCTTGTGAACTTCATTCAGCACCTGCCGCGATAACTGATTCCTCTTATCATACATTGTAAGCAATACTCCGAGCACTTGCAAATCGGGATTCAGCCCCTGCCGAACAAGATTGATAGTATTGAGAAGCTGGCTTAGTCCTTCAAGAGCAAAATACTCCGTTTGAACCGGAATTATAACATGCTCCGAGGCCGCAAGGGCATTAACGGTCAAAAGTCCCAGCGAGGGCGGACAGTCAATCAATATGTAGTCGTAATTTGTTCGAATAGAGTTTAAAACTTTCTTCAAGCGGGTTTCTCTCTCGTCCATCGTAACCAACTCAACCGTCGCTCCGGCTAAACTTTGTGAAGCGGGAAGAATATCAAAACCGAAAATCGAGGTTTTTCGTATTATCGTCTCGGGGTTCTGATCAATAATAAGAGAATGGTAAATATTTGGGTGGTCTGGTTTCATATTGATTCCCAAACCAAGAGTAGCGTTTGCCTGTGAGTCCAAATCAGCCAATAAAACATACTTCCCCATCGCGGCAAGATAACTCGCAAGTGAGCAGCTGGTGGTTGTCTTCCCAACGCCCCCTTTTTGATTGCAAACACTTATTACTCTAGCCATATAATTAACTTTATTTTATACTTCTTGTTAGAACTTTTCAAATGGTAAATCTACGGAACTCAGGGGTGTTCTTCATTTCTGGTCAGAAACTGGAACCGAGGGCGGACATTGGGCACTTCAGGATGAAAAGTTTATTTCTCCGCCGACTCCCGATTGGCCCCACGAGAAATGGTCTTACAACGGCCTTCATGTGTTGGAAGACAACGACGAGCTCATAATTTATTCTAAAGAAGATCCGAACCAAATTGTATGGTCCGGCAAAATTGAACTCATACGACATCCACTCTTTACCGAGTCGGCCCGAGAAATGTGGATTCATACTGACCAAAAAGGAGTTGATAGAGAAATTTGGGCGCGCTGGTTTTTTGAAAAATATCCGGCCAAACTCATCAAATTCAGACCTCTATAACGAGGTCTTTTAAATTGCAAAATAGCTGGAAAAATGATAATATTAATTAATGCCGCGGTGGCGGAATTGGCAGACGCAATTGACTCAAAATCAATCGAGCGCAAGCTCATGGGAGTTCGACTCTCCCCCGCGGCACAGCAAGTTGCTTCTTTTTAGAAAAGTGGTATGATCACTACGCAATTTAACAAAGGGTTAAAACAAAAGCGATGAGCTGCCAGATCAATCCGGACAAATTTGAAATATGGTTGCTTATGGAATATGCCGGCTTTTTGCATGGTAAGAAGAGGCGACTCTTTATAGAAGAGCTGAAGAAAAAATACTGGAGTCGGGGAATTCAGGCGCACAGAGAAACAATGTTAATGAATGCAGAAACATCATACCCCCAAGACAGACAAGCAAGAAGAAAGCATTTAAAGGAGCTGTTAAAACATTGGGAGAAAACAAAACCTTTGTCCGCCTAAACCGCCGCGTGGGCGGATTTTATTTTTATTCTACCGTAACGCTTTTGGCTAAGTTGCGGGGTTTGTCCACGTCATATCCGCGCATCACGCCGATATAATAGGCAAATAGGTGAAGCGGCATAACCGATAACATCGGCGTGAGCATTTCAAGCGTCTTGGGAATATATATGACATCGTCGGCAATTTTGGAAATTTCTTTGTTGTCTTCTGTGGCAATAGCGATAACTTTGCCGCTTCGCGCCTTGATCTCCTGGATGTTGCTTAAAACTTTTTCGTAAATTGAATCAGACGGCACCATAACCATACTTGGGAAATTCTTGTCTATCATCGCTATTGGTCCATGCTTCATCTCCCCCGCTCCATATCCTTCGGCATGAATATATGAGATTTCTTTCAATTTAAGCGCTCCCTCAAGAGCGACGGGGTAGTTATATTTCCTTCCAAGATAAAGAAAGTGATCGTATTTATGATATTTTCTTGCAAGCTTTTTGATATTTGGCGCTTCTTTCAGAACTCTCCTCATTTTTCCAGGTAAGGCCGCAAGTTCGGATGCAATCCGCCTTCCCATTACCAAAGACATGTCTCTTTGACGGCCTATGAAAAGCCCAAGAAGTGATAATACCGCCAATTGGGAAACAAATGCTTTCGTTGAAGCAACCCCAATCTCCGGACCGGCGTGGTTATACACTCCGGCATCGGTCTCGCGGGCAATGGAAGAACCGACAACATTTACCAACCCCAGATTAAGAACCCCTTTCCTTTTTGCTTCTTTCAGCACTCCAAGCGTATCGGCCGTTTCGCCCGACTGGCTTACTGAAAGAAGCGCGGTCTTAGCATCAAATTTATGCTTTTTGTATCTGAACTCGGAGGCATACTCGACTTCAACCGGTATTCCGCCGTACTCTTCGATCATATACTCCCCGGTCAGACCAGCCAGGTACGCCGTACCGCAAGCGGAAATTATCAACCGGTTAAGTCGTTTAACCCTATTCTCTACCGATTCGAGGCCGCCAAGTTTGGCAAGTCCGTCTTTTATGATCAACCGCCCCCTGATGGCGTTCTCAACCGCTTCCGGCTCTTCGTATATTTCCTTGAGCATAAAGTGGGGAAATTTATTTTTCTTGACTTCGTCCTGCGACCATTCTATGAGTTCGTGGCCGCGAGAAACTGCTTTTCTGTCAAATGTCGCAATGCGAAAATCCGACGGAGTAAGGATTGCAAACTCCCCGTCGTGAAGATAAACAACCTTCCTTGTGTGAGGCAGGATGGCCGATGCGTCGGAGGCAACAAATTTATGAGTATCCGAAAAACCTACAAGAAGCGGGCTTGAGTTCCTTGCCACTATCATTGTGTCGGGGTTATCAGCATGAATAATGGTAAAGGCGTAAGTCCCTATTATTGACTTGAGAGCCAAGCGAACAGCTTCTTCGAAACTCGCACCCTTATTCTCAAAATTTTCTATGAGGTGGGCTACCGTTTCCGTGTCGGTATCAGAAGTAAACTTGTGCCCTTGCCGGATAAGCTTATCTTTCAATTCTTTGAAATTTTCTATGATACCGTTGTGAACAAGAAATATTTTTTTATTACAACTAAAGTGAGGGTGAGCATTTTTATCTGAAGGTTTCCCGTGCGTAGCCCAGCGATTCTGTCCGATTGCCGTATTTGAAACTACGTCGGCATTAGTAACTTTCTCAAGTTCACTGATCCTCCCGGCTTTTTTGCGCATAAAAATCCCGCGCGAAGTCACCGCCGCCAAACCGGCCGAATCATAGCCCCGATATTCAAGCCGCTTTAAACCGTCAATAATGACAGGTGTCGCGTTAATTTTTTCCTTAGATACGAAGCCGAATATTCCACACATATATACTGATAAGGTAGCAAGTTCCAAATTAAAAAAGAATGTTGACAAATACTGAAAATATACTATTATTTCTCCGTTCCTTTGGGGGCACATTGAAAAAGAGGCGGTATGACCAACAAGGTTCGTGCCTTTGTAACCACTTGGCTGTTTGTCTTGATCGGTATACCCGTGTCTGTTGGACAGGACAATTTCGAGCGGAGAGTAGACCGAATTGCTAAAGAACTGCTCTCTAAGGTCGAGGTTCCGGAACCGATTGAAGTTAGAATCTATTCAAAAGCAAACATCGAGGGTCTGGCTCATTTTTCCACTTTTTCTATAAAAAAATTAAAGAAAAGACCAGCCCTTAACATTAACAAGTGGTTCTTCGCCAACTTGTCAGACAAAGCATTAACTTACGTACTGGCTCACGAGTTAGGACACTATTTTGATTCGGAGCCGCGTTTGGCTTTATCAAAAACAGGTTTTGAATTTGACGGCCAGTTCATAGCAGACGCTTTTGCTCTTTACGTTATCGGTGAAGATTTATTTAAAGCCGGCCGAGATGAAATGGTCTTGATGTATTATTATAATGTTGACCCTAAAGAAAAATGGCTAATGGAAAACGATCCGACTTATTATGATCTCCAACTAAACTACGTCCGCCAAAGAACCAATTGGTGGTTGGCTAAAGCAAAACAAAATTTAGATAAAGTCCCGTCACTGATCTCCTCCAGAAACAGAAGCCCCATTAACTCCAGATTCAAAAGCACCCGTTAAAGGGTGCTTTTATGCCGCTGGCTGTGCTTCCTCCTTCGCTGAAGCTTCGGAGGACAAGTCCGGTTGAGGTACAGCCGAAACCTCTTCTTGCTTGGGCTCTTCAGCCGGCTTCTGTTCAACCGTAGTTTCTGTTGAAGTTTCTTTTTGAGTCGTTAGTTGTTGGTTATTGGTTGCCTGCCCCGCCTCAAGCCCGCCCCCTTTCTGAATGGCGGTCAGCGGATCAGCTTGGGGCGGGGTTGGTTTCTTCTTCGGTTTCCAGCTTGGCATCTTGGGTTTGTCCCAATATTTGTAGTTCACCAGGAGATTGTTCGCTGTTGGCGACACCTGAGCGCCGCTGGAAACCCAATGCTTCACCCGCTCCATGTTAACTTTAAATTCTTTTTTATGAGGATCGTAGTTGCCCAAAAGCTCCAAGAATTTACCTCTCGGTTTTTTGGTATGTTCAACGACAACGACCCTGAAATAGGCCTGCCCCCGCTTACCTGTTCGTTGTAATCTGACTTTAAGCATTGTCGCTGTATAATAGCAGAATAATCCAAGAAATCAAGGATCCATTTTACCATCCCTTTTTGGCAAGCGCGTCCTCTGCCGCCTGCTGTTGAGCTTCTTGTTTGGAAGGTCCTTGACCGGTGCCAATTATTTCTTTTTCTAAAAATACCCCAACCTCAAAATTCCGGGCATGATCCGGGCCCCATTCTTTCAATACTTCATAGGTGGGAGTGATGCCGACCTTATCCTGGGCCATCTCCTGGAACAAGCTTTTGGCATCTCGATATAGGCGCTTTTCAATTATCGTCGGCAGTTCTTTAAGGATGAACCGGTTTATAAACTCTATGCAGGGCTCATATCCTTGGTCAAGATATATCGCTCCTATCAGCGCTTCTATCGCGTTGGCCAAAATATATTGCCTTGCCCGGCCGGTGTCTTTCGCCTCTCCCCTTGAAAGAAGAACGTAATCGTTCAAGTCGAATTCTCCTGTAATTTTAGACAGGATGTTTGCATTAACCAAAGCCGCCCGCCAGTTTGTCATTTCCCCTTCGGGGTTGGGATAATTCTTGTAGAGATACTCGGTAACCACCAACTCTAAAACGGCATCCCCCAGAAATTCGAGACGCTCATTGTGTTCAAGCCGCCAACTGGGATTTTCGTTAATATATGAACGGTGAGTGAGGGCCTGAAGAAGCAAGTCTTTGTCTTTAAATACGAATCCTATTTTTGATTCTAACTCAGAAGTTTTTTCTAACATTTATATTTAGAGCGAGAGGACAATCAGTTAGAGACACCAGAGACCCAACCTTTTGCATGGTCGAGGGCAGTATAATCGTTAAACTGCCCGAGAAAGGGTTGGGCGAAAGTAGCCGAGGTCGCACGCTGGGCGATCGGAGGCGTGTCTATAATTGATTGTCTTCGAGCTGTTTTTCTTCTTGTTCGTTTGTTTCTTGTTCTTTGTCTTGCTTTTCCTTTGCCGACGGCGCGTCGTCTTTCCCCGGCTCGCCTATTTCTCTGTAAACGGTTCCCAATACGCCATTTATAAACTTGCCGGATGATTCGCCGCCGAACGACTTGGCTAATTCTATCGCTTCATTTATCGCCACCTTAGGTGGAACTTCCTCTCTCTTTCCAAACAACAACTCATAAAGACCGAGGCGAAGCACGTTACGGTCAACTACCGCTATCTGCTCCAGCGGCCACTGGGGAGCAGCTTTTTCTATGATTTTGTCCAGCTCAATTATGTGCTCTATGACACCGTTGACCAGATCATGGATAAAAGTCGTATCTTCCACTCCGGCGGCAAACTCCCCAATGTTCTTTTCCACCACCTCAGAAAGCATTTTTTCTTTCCTGCCTCTAAAATCCCACTCGTAGAGCGACTGCATAGCAACACTTCGTGATAAATGCCTACTTGCCAATTTATTAGCGCAGTAGCGCAGTAGCGCAGTAGCAATTTTAGCAGTTAGAGCTAAAGCCTATTGCGCTACACACTACTTCGCTGTTTTCTGTTTCTTCTCTTTCTTCTTCAACTCCTTTGCCAGAACATTAATTACTTCCCTGTCTTTATAATAGCCACAGTACTTGCAAACAACATGCGACAAAATCTCCCTTCTGCAGTGAGAACATTTTACTAATTTTTTGGGCTTTAGAGCAAGGTGGCTTCTGCGCCTTAACTGCTTGCCTTTGGCCATATGATGACGTGGTACTGCCATGGTTCAAAAATCTTAACACAAAAATTAATTTAAGGCAAATTAATTAAAAGAGTTTGAGCATTAACGTAGCAAAATTTCTTATCAACATTTCCATAAAAAATTTATACGCTTAGAATGAAGGTAATGAAATTCGTGCACCTCCATACTCACTCCCACTACTCTCTCTTAGACGGCCTGTCCAAGATAAAAGATATGGTCAAACTAGCAAAGAGGGATGGTATGACGGCTATGGCCCTGACCGATCACGGTGCAATGTATGGGGCTATTGAGTTCTATATGGAATGCGTTAAGAGCGGCATCAAGCCCATCATCGGAGTTGAGACATATGTCGCTAACCGTTCTCGATTCCAAAAAGAATCTCACGTTGATAATAAACGATACCATCTCACGCTTCTTGCCAAAAATAACACCGGATACCAGAACCTCATCAAACTCACTACCGCCGCCCACATTGAGGGCTATTACTATAAACCACGCGTAGACAAAGAACTGCTTAAAGAACATTCGGAAGGAATAATCGCCCTATCCGGCTGCCCCGCCGGTGAGCTTGGACGAGCCATCAAATCCGGAAATATGGAAAAGGCGGAGGCAGTCATCAAGGAATATCAGTCCGTCTTCGGTCCTGACAATTACTATCTTGAAATAATGAACCATCCGGATGTGGAATTTTTCCAGGAATGGAAAAGCGCTCTCATAGAATTTTCCAAAAAACTAAATATCCCCCTGGTAGCCACCCAAGACTCACATTATATTCATCCTGATGATGCATTTGCTCACAAAACATTGGTCGCCATATCAACCAGCACCGATGTCACCGATACCAAAATTTTCTCCGGCAACGGCCAATATCACTTCATCTCAACGGAAGAAGCCCTTGAATGGTTCAAAGACATCCCCGAAGCGGTGGCAAATACGGAAAAGGTCGCTGAACAATGCAACGTAGAACTTGAGCTGGGCAAATTTATTTTTCCGAACTTTGAATTGGAACAAGGCAAAACCGCCGGTCAAATGCTTGACGAACTAACCCAAAAAGGAGCAAAAGAGCGTGGCCTGGACAATAACCCGGAAATAGAAGCACGGAGACGTTATGAACTTGAGATTATTGAAAGTAAAAACTTTCAACAAAAAGATTACTCCCCTTACTTCCTTGTCGTCGCTGACCTGCTCCGGTTTGCCCATGAATCAAATATATATACTACGGTCCGCGGCTCGGTCGCTGGCTCGCTTGTATCTTATCTCTCCGGTATTACCCACGTAAACCCGATAGAGTACCAGCTTCCTTTCGAACGATTTCTCAACCCGTTCCGTCCTTCGGCTCCGGATATTGATATGGATTTTGCTGACAACCGAAGACAAGAGGTTATAGAATACGCCAAAAAGAAATACGGCGCCGACAAAGTCGCCCAAATCGGAACATTCGGCACAATGCTGGCCCGCGGAGCGGTCCGTGACGTGGCACGCGCGTTGGGCAAGTCGTATGAGACCGGCGACCGCATCGCAAAGTTAATTCCAATGGGCTCACAAGGATTTCCTATGACGATAGACCACGCCATGGAGCTTGAGCCGGAGCTTAAGAACCTTTACCAAAAAGATCGTGAAGCGCGGGAAATATTGAATGTTGCTAAAAAACTTGAAGGCACCGTACGCCACGTTTCAGTCCATGCCGCCGGAGTTGTCATCTCGCCAAGACCATTAACAGAGTACGTGCCAATCCAATTCGATCCAAAAGGAGAAGATAATCTTATCACCCAGTACGATATGTATAATGTCGGAGAGGACGGAGTTGGGCTAACCAAACTTGATTTCTTAGGCATTCGCAATTTGGCAATTTTGGAGAATGCCGTCCGACTGGTTCAGATACACAGAAATATTGATATTGATATTGAAAAAATCCCTTTTGACGACAAAAGGACTTTCGAGATGCTGGCCAGAGGTGAAACAGAGGGTCTTTTCCAGTTGAACGGCGACGGTATGACAAAATTCCTTACGGAACTTAAGCCGACAGTCATTGACGATATTAACGCCATGGTTGCTCTTTATCGTCCGGGTCCGATAAACAACATCCCCGAATACATTGCCAGAAAACAGGGCCGAAGTCCCATCAAATATTTCCACCCAAAAGCGGAGAAATTTCTTACTAAGTCATACGGCGTTCTGGTTTATCAAGAAGATCTTTTGTTCACCGCCATGGAGTTAGCCGGTTATAATTGGGAGACGGTAGATAAATTCAGAAAAGCAGTCGGTAAAAAGATACCGGCAGAAATGGCCAAACAGCATGAGATATTCGTTCAAGGATGCCAGACCCACAGCGGAATGACCAAGGAGCAAGCAGAGCAGATATGGAATTTATTCGAACCGTTCCAGGGTTACGGCTTTAACCGCGCCCACGCCGCCTGTTATGGACGCGTCGCTTATCAGACCGCATATATGAAAGCAAACTTCCCGGCAGAATATATGTGCGCCGTGCTTACAGCAGAAGCCGGCGATACTGAAAAGGTTGCTGACGTTATCAATGAGTGCCAGAAAATGAAAATTCCCGTTCTTTCACCGGATATCAATAGTTCATTCAAAGATTTTACGGTGATTAAAGACCCACAACCCGCGACCCACGACCAACGACAAGTTGATCAAATTAGATTCGGCCTCCTAACCATTAAGAATCTTGGTGAAGGCGTAGCCGATGCAATTATTGCTGAGCGTAATAAAAAAGGTGCCTTTAAAGACATAGACGACTTCGTCACAAGGGTACAGAACAAAGACCTCAATAAAAAATCGTTTGAGTCGCTGATAAAATGCGGGGCCCTTGACGCTTTTGGTGAAAGAAATCAGCTTCTCGCCAATCTGGAAGCGCTGCTATCTTACGCACACGAAAAACAAAAAAATGCAAATAGGGGCCAGGTAAGTTTGTTCGGCGATTCAACCGAGGCTTCCCTGCCTCCACTCCGACTAACGCCGATCGAACCGGCCAAGGTTTGGGATAAGCTGATGTGGGAAAAAGAATTGCTCGGATTATTCGTATCTGACCACCCTCTAAACGAATATCAGCCGGCATTGCGCCTTGAGAGGGTGTTGCCCATCAAAAACATATCTTCCGCCACTGCCGGCACGGTCAAGATAGGCGGAGTAATAACCAAGACACAAAAGATAATGACCAAGACCGGAAGACCAATGCTGTTCTCACTGCTTGAAGACCTTACTTCAAAAATAGAAGTGGTAGTATTTCCCAACGTCCTTGAAAAGAATCCCGACATTTGGAAAGAGAACAGCATCGTCGTTGCCACTGGAAAAATTAACGACCGTGACGGCACGCTAAAGTTTTTATGCGACGAAGTTAAGTCGATTGCCGCAAATGCTTAGTATTTAATATTAAGTATTGTGAACTAAAAACCGCCGTTCTGACGGATTGATTTTATACACAATACTTAATACTATATACTTAATACATGAAATATTCCCTCGAACACCTTCGCCATTCTCTCGCTCACCTTCTCGGCGCGGCGGTTTTGGAATTATACCCCGGTTCAAAGTTAGCCATCGGTCCCGCAATTGATGGCGGATTTTATTACGACATCGACGCTGTAGGAAAGATATCAGACGCTGACCTGTCTCGGATAGAGGCTGAGATGCGCAAGATATTAAAGACCTGGGATAAATTCGAAGGCCGCGAGGTTGACGCTGACGAAGCAAGAAAGTTCTTTAAAGGAAATCCTTACAAAGAAGAATTGATAAGCGAGCTCGAGAATAAAGGCGAGAAAATAACCCTCTATGTTTCGGGTGGCTTTACCGATCTTTGCCGAGGCGGCCATGCGGCTAGGACCAGAAACATCAACCCCGAAGCATTCAAACTTTCTCACGTCGCCGGGGCATACTGGCGGGGAGATGAGAAAAATCCTCAACTAACCCGCATCTACGGCTTTGCTTTTGCCACAAAAAAAGAGCTTGACGACCACATCACAATACTTGAAGAAGCCAAAAAGAGAGATCACAAAAAACTGGGTGCGGAACTGGACCTTTTCACTTTTTCAGAATTAGTAGGGAGCGGCCTGCCTCTCTGGACGCCCAAAGGTACCCTGCTTAGGGACATACTGGATAATTTCGTTTGGGAATTAAGAAAAGAGGTAGGATATGAAAGAGTCGATATCCCCCACATCACCAAAAAAGATCTATATGAAAAAAGTGGCCACTGGGATAAGTTCAAAGACGAATTATTCAAAATAACCACTCGTGAGGGACATTTGTTCGCAATGAAACCCATGAACTGCCCTCACCACGCCCAGATATACGCGCGAAAGCCCCATAGTTACAGAGAACTGCCCCAAAGATACGCCAGCACTACCAAGGTTTACAGAGATGAGCAAAGCGGAGAATTGTCGGGCCTATCCCGCGTCCGCTCCATTACCCAAGACGACGCTCACGTCTTCTGCCGCATAACCCAGGTCAAAGACGAAATACAAAAAATATGGGACATAGTGCGCGTATTCTACGAAACACTCGACCTTAAATTGGAACTGCACTTATCGCTCCGCGATCCGAATTGCCCGGAAAAATATCTCGGCAACAAAGAGCACTGGAATAAAGCGGAAAGAATCTTAAGAGAAGTAGCGAAAGAAAACAAAACGCCGTACATAGAAGCATTGGGTGACGCAGCATTTTACGCTCCCAAGCTTGATTTTATGGCGACTGATTCTCTCGGAAGAGAATGGCAAGTCGCAACGATCCAGATAGATGTTCATATGCCGGAAAGCTTTGATCTTTCCTGCGCCAACGAAAAAAGCGAGAAAGAGAGAATAGTAATGCTCCACGCCGCGATAATGGGTTCGATAGAGAGATTTTTGTCGGTTATCATCGAGCACTTTGCCGGAGCATTTCCGGTGTGGCTGTCCCCCGTGCAAGCAACGGTACTGCCGATAACGGAAAAGCAGAACAAGTGGGCAGAAAATGTCCGGGATAAATTAAAAGAAGCCGGCATCAGAACGGAAGTTGATCTGGACAACGAAACGCTGGGAAAGAAGATACGGCAAGCGGAACTTCAGAAAGTCCCTTACGTTCTTATTGTCGGCGAGAAAGAGGTTAGAGCCAAAGCCGTTGCCGTACGCCAGCGCGGCAAAGGAGATATCGGCCAGACGAAACTGGATGAATTTGTTTTAAAAATACAGAAAGAAATATCAAAAAAGGCTCCCTAAGAGCCCCCGTTTGTTGATCGTCGTTTTTTCCAAAAATATCTGCCCACCAGAAAAAGAATCACGACGATGCCAAACAGAATAAACCACTCTTTGTACCTGTCCCATAGATAGAAGATCAGATCCCATGTCCTTATGGAAATATAAACGTGGATAGCGTTGCCGATACAAAGAGAAATTAGGCCGGTTTTCCAGCGCGCTACCCCGCAAGATATGACACCGAGCATTCTCCCTCCGGTTAAAAAGGGCTCAACTCCCAGAAAAAACATCCAAAAGTGGCCCCACCTTTCCAAGGATCTCTTAAACTGGGGACTGGTTGCCCACCTAAAGGTCTCGCGGATCTTATAAACCACGGTCCCCAAAAGACCATAGTCCTGAAGCATGTTTATGATGTTTTTTGTCAGCGCAACCGTGTCTTTGACCGGTTCAGTATGCGGCAGCCATTTCCAGGTAAACCATTTCCAAAAATAGAACCACCCGAAAATTTCAAAATTGGCAACAAGTATCGCTATCAAATACATCGCCCAAAAAGAAATGCCAATCGGAATGAGAATGTAGGGGATGATTATGAAATCAACATTGGCCATAAATAATACGGCCGCACCCCAAAATGGCCAGAAACTCAATTTCTTTTCTTTTGTCAAAGAACCGCCCCCTTTCCCGGAAAAAAGAGATGCTTTATACTATACCAGAAAAATGCCTAAAAATCAATCCGCCAGTTGGCGGAAAAAAATAATAGTCGTCGTCGGCCCAACTGCCTCAGGAAAATCGGATCTGGGAATCAAGCTGGCGAAAAAATTCAACGGCGAAATAATTTCCGCCGATAGCCGGCAGGTTTACCGAAGAATGGACATCGGAACAGGGAAGGTTAAAAGTGACAAGAGACAAGGGACAAGAGACGAGTTTTTTTCTCAAAGAATCCGACACCACTTAATAGATGTTGCAAGCCCTAAAAAACAATTCACAGCTGATGATTTTAAAAAATTGGGACAAAAAGTAATTAATGACATCGCGAGTCGAAATAAAATCCCCATCATTGTCGGCGGTACTGGATTTTACATTGACGTTTTACTTGGAAGGATGGCTGTTGCCGAAGTTCCACCTAACAAAAAACTTCGCGCGCGGTTCGATAAGCTCACCGTTGAGCATCTTTTCAAGATGCTCAAAAAATTAGATCCGCAACGAGCAAAAACAATTGACCCCAAAAACAAGCGCCGGCTGGTAAGGGCTTTAGAGATAGTACTTACAACGGGCCAACCCGTCCCTAAGCTGAATTATGAATCGGGAATTATGAATTATGATGCTTTGTGGATTGGCTTGAAGCCAAAAAATTTAGAAAAACGAATCAAACAACGTCTGGACAAACGTTTACAAAGCGGGATGATAAAAGAGGTTAAGAAGCTACGCAAACAAGGGGTGAGCTGGAAACGGTTAGACGACTTCGGCCTGGAATATCGTTGGATTTCAAGATATTTGAAATTAACCAACAACCAACCACCAACCACCAACAACTTTGAAAAATCTATTTACCACAACAAACTGCTTAAAGAAATTATCAAATATTCAAAACGCCAAATGACTTGGTTCAAAAGGAATAAAGAGATAAATTGGCTTGTCCCGAGCAAGGCCGAGGGGGTCCAAAAAGAAGTCGAGAAATTACTTCAATCTTTTCTCTAAAATCCCTTTGACCACTTGCGGGTTGGCTTTTCCTCTTGTTTCGCGCATCGCCATTCCAACCATAAATTTTAGCGACGCCTCTTTGCCTTTTTTATAATCATCAACAGCTTTTGGGTTGTCGGCTATAATTTTATCTACCGCCACCTCTAAACTTTCCGCGTCAGATATCTGTCTTAAATCTTTTTCTTTCATTATTTGTTCTGGATGTAAGCTTGTTTCTGCCATTTCTTTTAATACTGTTTTGGCTCCGGTTGAAGACAGCTCCTTATGAAATATTAAAACCATCAACTCGGCAAATGCCTCCGGTGATATTTTGAATCCTTCAACATCCAACTCTTGCCCCAAAGAGTTCATCCCGTACGAAGCAGAGGCGCGCTGCGAGCCCTCGTGGCTTCGTTCGGGATTCATCAATGTCGGAAATTCGGTAATTATGTAATTAGCAGACAGTATATGAAGTTTTTCTGACATGTGCGGTTCTGGCGGGTTTTCTCCTTCCCTCCCCATTTTTTTATGATAATCCTTCGCCGCCGAGTCCAGCTCACTGGCAACATGTTCATAGTAATCACTCAGTTGTTTATTAACAACAAAAATTTCAACACATCTTTCCGGCAAACTATATTGCTTAACAAGCCTTGCCCTCATCTGCTGTGGCAACTCGGGAACCTTAGACCTTATATCATTAACATCGCTATCTTCAAGGTGAAGCGGCGGTAAATCTGGTTCAGGAAAATATCTGTAGTCCTGCGCCTCTTCCTTGGTCCTCATTAAATAAGTCTCCCCTTTTTTCTCATCCCAGCCCCGAGTTTCTTGTCTTACTTTCTCCCCCGATTCAAGTAATTCTTTCTGTCTGTTTATTTCGTAATCAACGGCATCGGCGGCAAATTTAATAGAGTTGATATTTTTAACTTCAACCTTCGTGCCCAACTTGTCTCTTGTCTCTTGTCTCTTGTCTCTTAATGATATATTCACTTCCACCCGCATCTGCCCCTTTTCCATATCGGCATCCGATACGCCAAGGTAGCGCAATATCAACCGAAGCTCTTCGGCAAATTTTCTGACCTCTTCTCCGCTTTCAATGTCCGGCTCGGTTACCAACTCCATAAGCGGAACACCGGCACGGTTGAAGTCAACCAGAGAATAGTCGGCACCGGCTGGATGATATAACCGCCCCGCATCTTCTTCCAAGTGAATTCTTGTTATCCTAATCTTCTTCTCACCCATCTCTTGTCCCTTGTCTCTTGTCTCTATGTCTAACCATCCTCCGTAGCACAACGGTTTTTGATACTGCGTTATCTGATAACCTTTCGGCAGATCTGGGTAAAAATAATTCTTTCTTTCAAAGAAAGTATCCTTTTCTATTTTGCAATTTAGCGCCAGCCCGGCCATAATTACTTTTTTCACAGCATCCTCGTTAGCAACGGGAAGTATTCCTGGATGGCCCATACAAATCGGACAGACATTAATATTCGGATGCTTCTCGTCCGGGTCATTAAGAGAATTGCAGAACATTTTAGTCTTGGTTTTCAGTTCAGCGTGGATTTCTAAGCCAATAACCGGTTTGTATCTCATATCTCCTCAATCTATCACGATTTTCCCAACAAAAAAAGCCCCTCAGTGGGCTCAAAACAACCCCCTATTCGGGCTTATCGCTTGAAAATATCTTCCTGTTCAAGCGGCGTAACTCTTGAGAATTTCTCTAATCCAGGAACTAAAATCCTTATTTGTTTGTCCATCTCACAGACAATTTGTCTATACGAAAAGTGTCCTTGAGAAGTCGATCTTAATACCGTCATATACTCTGCCTGGCGATAATCCATTTTATACAATGTACCTGCCCGAAAAGCAAAAGGTATAAGGTAATCTCCGTTGTTAAATATTCCTTCCAATTCTCTTATCATTTTTGCAACGGCTTTCATGTTTGTTTCATAGTCATTCTGCATTCCAATTTCTCTAATCAAGTCGGGGACATCAAACCCTCTCTCCACCGAAAACTTCTGGTGTAATTGGATGCAATTGCGATGGCGGTGCAAATCTCGCCTTCCACCAATGTCCATGCAGATATCAAACTGAATTCCGTATCCAGCAGCAAAAGCTCTGGGCAAAGCATCGTGTTTATCTCTAAGTTCAAGAACTCTTGAGATAATATCGGTTACGTTTCCTAAGGACATTCTGTTAACAAAACTTTGAATATCCCTTAAGCCTAAGTTTGAGACCTCATAAACCAGGCCCGCTACTATTTCATGGCTAATACTTCTAAATGGGCGAGCTAATTCAGCGTGCCTTGTCCAATGGTTGTAAGCTCCAGGATACATCCAATTTTTTAGTTCCTCTTTCAAAATTCGGCTCATTAACTCTCTTACCCTGACTATGTAGCCGTTGGGCGCTGTGTATTTAACGAGTGTTGGAGCAACCGGAGGTTCATCCTTGCCTTCAGGACAAAATGGCTTTGCTTGGCAGCTTGCCTTCATGTCGTTCGCTATCTGCGAAACTTCCAAATACTCGGATGCCATCATTCGGCAAATTTGTTCCTCAAGCGTCCGGGCGCTTGTTATCTGTCCAACCGAGGTAATAATGCCGTTGAAAAGCCAATATCTTGCCGCGTCAAATGCTCGTGCTTTTAAGGTTCTCTCGTAATCAGCATCTTTCATTCCCTCCGGTTTGGGAAATTTTTTAGCCAATGCTTCAAAGCAAATGACTCCGTATCTCCGGTACTGGTCAAGAAGGTGGTCAGCTATCATGCAATATTTTCTCTCTTGGGGAGTTCTTTTAACTACCTCGGGGATAAAATAGGCATTGGGCCTGTCAAAGTTTTGATATCTCGTAGATCTTTCCTGTCCATCCCACAGTTGCTCATCTTCAAGTTCAAAAGCAACAATTTCGGAAACATTTTCTATGGCAATAGGAATGTGGGCATTGTCAGCAATAGATTTGTGTCCATATCTAAAGTAAAAAGTGTCTAAAAATCCGCCAGCTTTTTCGTTTGTTATTTTGACCATACTCTCTCTTATAGAAAGACCGGATCGAGAATACATCGCATAAGCATAGGCTAATACTTCCGGCGGCCAGCCGGCAAGAGCAATAACTTCCGACATCAGGAATCTCCATTATCAAAGAACGGTTTTAAGATAATAGCAAAATTTTAAAAATAAAAAAGGGCTTTACGCCCAATCATTAATACCCAATACCGGATAAATATATCGGCGGGCATCAGCAAAGATAATTTTCTGGCCTTCTTCGCCTTCCGGTTCCGCGTCAACAAGACGACAGTTCGGATACAGCGCCGCCAAAGCCCGATAGTTGCTGGCTACACGGCGAGTCTTTAATTCATCTTCAAAGGCGTCGCATTTCTTACCCGACGCTTTTCTGCGTCTCATCGCCGTTTCCGGCGTAATGTCATATATGATGATAAGGTCGGGCCAGAAAAACGTCAGTCCCGCTTCAGCGAACAACGTTTCGTGCAAAGCAATTAACTTTTTGAAGTCCTCGATTGTATTTCCGCCATAAACAATAGTGCTGTCCATTCCTCGGTCACAAATTACATTTACGCCAGAGGCCAGTGCCGGAATAATAACTTCTTGATAGTGCTGAATGCGATCTTTGATGAACCAGCATTGCAATCCAAAGTCAGTAATATGAACTTTTTCTGTTATGTTGTCTTTCAGCGTTATCTCCGAATCACGATCAAACAAAATATCGTATATTCTCTGGCCAATCGGACCCTTTGTCGGCTCCTTTGGAAATGGCCGCAGAATTTTGACCTTGGGGTAGCTGGCCGAAAGAATTGTTTCGAGCCGGCGAGCTTGAGTGCCCTTACCCGAGTCATCAACTCCGGCAAGTAAAATAAACTTTCCGGGATAAGAATTGTTGATCATAAAAACCTTTTTTAAAATAACCGGTTCAGTAATTTTACCCGATTTAAAAATTGAATCAAGTTGATAAAATAAAACGGCCCTCGTCGGGTCGTTTTATTTTACTTCTATTCCCATAGAACGCGCAGTGCCTTCTATTATCTTCATTGCACCTTCCACGTCATTAGCATTCAGGTCGGTCATTTTCTGTTCGGCTATCTGCTTAACCTGTGCTTTTGTTACTTTGCCGACCTTGTTCTTGTTCGGAACTCCGGAACCCTTTTCAAGTCCTGCCGCAACCCTTAGAAGATAGGCCGCCGGCGGTGTCTTTAATTTAAAATCAAAACTCCTGTCTTCATATATAGTTATCTCAACGGGAGTAACCTGGCCCTGCTTGTCCTTGGTCGCATCGTTGAACTGCGACACGAACTGCTGAAGGTTTATTCCATGAGGACCAAGAGCGGTACCAACCGGCGGAGCCGGAGTTGCTTGCCCACCAACAACCTGCAGTTTTACTATTGTTTTTATTTTCTTTGCCATTGTTTAGCGCAGTAGCGCAGTAGCCGGTAGTTAGTAGCATTACCCGCAACCTACTGCGCTACAACCTACTACCTACTGCGCTGATTTTTACAATTTCTTAATCTGCAGAAAGTCCAATTCGACTGGCGTTTCCCGGCCGAATATGGTGACCAGTACCTTTACCCGACCTTTTTCCATATCTATCTCCGATATCTTACCGTCAAAATCCTTAAACGGACCGTCAGTTATTTTTACCCTATCGCCCGCCCCAACGTCAATCTTGTACTTAGGCTCTTCTACGCCCATTCTTTTCATTAGCAATTCCACTTCAGCGACAGCCAAAGGTGTCGGCACGGTGCCTGCGCCTATGAATCCGGTCACATTAGGGGTATTTCTGACCACATACCACGAGTCGTCGTCCACCACCATTTCAACAAGAACATATCCCGGATATATCTTTTCCTCTATCGTTTCCCTCTTGCCGCCCTTGATCCTGATCTTTTTTTCCTTCGGCACAAGAACATTGAAAATTTTATCCTCAAAACCGAGCGACTCAACACGCTGTTTCAAATTTCTGGCAACGTTATCCTCATACCCGGAATAGGTATGGATAGCGTACCAATTCTTTTCTCCCGTCGTAACCTGTTTTGGCATATTATCTTATTACAAACTTATTCAATAACCATTCAAAAATAAAATCCAGCAATCCCAAAAATATGGCAACGGCTAAACTGATGGCAACGACCACTATCGTATATTGGATTACCTGGTTCTTTGTGGGCCAGATTACCTTTGATAATTCATGCCTCACTTCTTTCAAAAACTGAGTTAATTTTTCCAAAACTAGGTTTTAGGTTTTAGGTTTTAGGTTTTAGACCTACAACCTATAACTTATAGCTTAAAACTTGTGGATTTAAAAATCGCCCGCAGGCGCAAATTTAAGATACGCCAATGTTAGCAAAACACAGCTTAGATGTCAAGATTTTGCACCGACTTGGCATGTGATTGTATGAATTTCTTTCGGGGCATAACTTCCGAACCCATCAATACGTCAAATATTTTATCCGCATCGTGGGCATCTTTTACGCTTACCTGGAGCAAAATACGGTTGGCCGGATCAAGAGTTGTTTCCCAAAGCTGGGAAGGATTCATTTCTCCAAGGCCCTTATAACGCTGTATGGATACTCCCGCAATCTTTGTTTCTTCTGTGGCAGGGGCTGTTTCTGCTTCAGCCGCACTATTTCCTTCCAATGGCGTTACCTCAAATCCGTTTGTGGCGTTTGTTTTGGAGCCTTTAGTTTTGAGCTTAACATCTGATTCTTTTCTTAATCCCGTCAATAATTTGTCTTTCTCGCTGTCATTATATGCATAGAACACCTTGCCCGATTTTTGGACTTTATAAAGCGGTGGCTGGGCTATATAAAGATGGCCTTTTTCTATGACTTGAGGGAAGTATCTATAAAAAAGCGTAAGCAAAAGCGTCCTGATATGAGCGCCATCAACGTCAGCATCAGTCATTATAATAATTTTGTGATACCGTAATTTATTCAAATCAAATTCTTCGGCAATTGCGGTCCCCATCGCGATTATCAAAGCCCGTATTTCCTGGTGAGCAAGCATCTTGTCCACCCGAGCTTTTTCAACATTAAGTATCTTGCCTTTAAGCGGAAGAATCGCCTGTGTTCGACGGTCACGGCCTTGCTTGCTACTTCCGCCTGCACTATCTCCTTCGACAAGAAATAATTCCGATTCTATTGCGTCTCGGCTTGAACAGTCGGCCAGTTTGCCGGGTAAGGTCATCCCTTCAAGAGCTCCTTTGCGCAGGACTGTCTCTCTCGCCGCTTTGGCTGCAAGGCGCGCTTTTGATGCCAATATGACCTTCTCCAGAATTTCTCTTGCATCGGTGGGGTTTCTTTCAAGCCAGTCGTTAAACTCAATACCCATAACTGTTTCTACGGCGGTCCTGGCGTCGGGAGTGCCGAGTTTAGATTTAGTCTGGCCTTCAAATTGCGGTTCCTTCAATTTCACCGAAATGATCGCCGTAAGACCTTCTCTAATATCTTCTCCGGTAAGATTATCGTCTTTTTCTTTCAAGACGCCGTTCTTGCGGGCATAATCATTCAAAGATCTTGTAATCGCCGATCTGAAACCGGTCAAATGCATACCGCCTTCGTGGGTGTGAATATTGTTAGCGAAACTTACTTCCTGCGAATGCAAATCGTCGACATATTGTAAAGCCACCTCAACGAAGATATTCTGCTGTTCTTTGCCGACATAAAAAACATTTTTGTTCTTTGGGTCAAGGTCTCGATTCAGAAACTCAATATATGAAACCAGCCCGCCTTCAAAATAAAATGTGTGGGAAGGAAATTCGGTAATTTCTTTGTTTTGGTGTTTGCTTAAATATTTGACGGGAGTTCTTTCGTCCTTAACGCTTATTCTTACTCCCTTGGTCAAATACGCCTGCTGCCTAAAGTGGCTGACTATCCTGTCCAGGTCAAAATTTATTTCTTTGAAAATTTCCGAATCCGGCTCAAATTCAACGATAGTGCCCGTACCTTTGACGGAGCCGATCTTTTTGACTGCCTTTTTGGGCTCGCCGCGAGAATATTCCTGCTCGTAAGCATTGCCGTCGCGATGCACCTCAGCACGCAAATAAATTGAGAGCGCGTTCACAACCGAAACACCCACACCATGAAGACCGCCTGAAACTTTATAAGCGCTATCGCCAAACTTACCTCCGGCATGCAAAACAGTAAGAACCGTCTCCAAAGTTGATTTGCCGGTTTGCTTGTGTTTTTCAACCGGAATTCCACGGCCATCATCTTTCACTCTGACTCTGTTATCCGGTAATAAATCGACTTGAATATTCTTGGCATGACCGGCCATTGCCTCGTCCAAACTATTATCAAAAACCTCCCAAATCAAATGGTGCAGTCCATCAGGACCGGTAGAACCGATATACATCCCCGGCCTTTTGCGGACCGGTTCCAAACCCTCCAGAACTTGTATGGATTCGGCGGTATATGACTGCTGTTTTTTAGTTTCTTTAGTAGCCATAAAAGTACTAAAAGTATATCATTTTTAGACGTCAAAAGCAACAACAAAAAGAGGGCTTTCAGTAGCCCTCCCCAATCTCCCGGCGCGCCTCGCGCCGGGACTGGTTGCGATCATACCGGCCGCCCCGGCGCGCCGGCACGACCTTCTCTGTCTGCCACGGCAACGGAGCGCGCGGCAGATTCAACCGCCGCCGCCCGCTTTTTATGTTTTTCATTTCATCCTCCCACCAAAATCTTCACATCACCGCCATATAACTAGCAATTGTTAGTTATATGGCGGTTTACCTTAATCCTGCGTTAAATTGTTCGGCGGTCTGTTTATAAACTTTGCCCTGAATTTCATCCACTTCTTCGCTTTTGAGCGTTCTTTCCATGCTTCGATAAACAATCCGATAAGTATAACTGACTTTATCGGCGCCGAATTTTTTGGAGTCCTCGTATTTATCTATCAACTCAACTTGTTCAACTAAATCCCCTCCCAGGTCGCGGATCAAATCAAAATAATCATTGGGGACAAAATCCTTGCCGACCACGAAAGAAATATCGCGCGTTATCGGTGGATACTTTGAGACCTCTTGAAACTTTTGTCCGAGTTTTAACTGTTTTTTTATTCTTTCGTCTTGAGACCACAAAAGACGGATATCCGGCAACTCCATTGATATCATTGCAAATCTTTCCAAGCCCGGCCCGAAAGCCCAGCCGTTCCATTTTGACGAGTCCACTCCAAATTTCTCAAGCACACTCCCTTTGACCACACCTGCGCCGGCGACCTCCAGCCATTTCCCGTTTTTGTTTATTTCCATTTCAATTGAAGGGTGGGTGTATGGAAATCGGTCATCATTAAAACGCACCTGAACGTCGGAGCCAAAGACCGCTTTGGCAAAACCGGATAACGCCTCTTGCAACTCGGCGGTAGTTATAATGTCTTTATCTTTCGGCGCAAGATACCAACCGTCTATCTGATGGAAAACATTCATATGATGGCGGTCAAGTTCGTCGCGCCTGTAGACCTTACCGTAAGAAAACGCGCCGACCGGTTCACTGACAGCCATACGTTTTTTGACGTCCTCGTCTTTCAGGTAGTAGTACCACATAACCGTGGTGTGAGTACGAAGAATATGGTCATCGTCAATATAATAAGTATCTGAACGAGAACGAGCTGGATGGTCGACGGGAAAGTCGAACAGATCAAAGCCAACTTCAGTCGATACAATTTCCGGAACTTGAATTACGTCAAAACCCTTGAAACTGGGCCAATTCAAGACACGTTGAACTATTTCATAAAGCGGGTTTCCGGGCATACGTGATAAATCCGGCATAGCCAAGAACCGCTTCATACGAAGCCCTTCGGGATCGGTTCTTTTGTTCAGTTCTGCGGCAATTTCTACTTCTTCCGAAGATTCTATTTTGATGAATTTCTGCTCCATGCGGTGTACTCGGGTTAAGTACCCAAAGCATACAAGCAGTATAAGGCTTTCTGGGGAGTCTGAAAAGGGACGATTTTGAGGCACTCGGGTCTAAGATATGAAATCCCAAAATGTTACACAATGTTACACTTTTTTAGAGTTTTAGGATTGTGTAACATTTTGAGCAGTGAGACAGTTTGAGACACAAAACAGGGGGGTGTCAGGCGTGTCTCACCATGTCCCATTCTCAAAATAAAACTATCAAAATACCTAGACTTTTGAGCAGAATGGGACAAATGGGACACGGAAAGGCACTGTTCCAATGATACAGAGTACCATCTCATTTACATATTAAAAACATAGGATATTTGATCAAACAAA